>ERZ778027.238-NODE-238-length-157536-cov-11.321207_pt1 | contig 157536 bp, 208 predicted proteins | sample MGYA00375757_ERZ778027 | MGnify/ENA primary metagenome ERZ778027 (study PRJEB29350, sample SAMN05389817) | bioreactor metagenome | isolation source: Ammonium sulfate bioreactor | place: South Africa: University of Cape Town | collected 2014-02-18 ...
ACGATCGATCGCGCGCGTATGATTAATGACGATCGAATAGGTTTTAACATGACGTCAAAAACAATGTTCTGTGTATCGTAAAAATGGACATATCAATAATTAACTTCAATGCGCAGCTATTAAAAACATATGAATGAACATTTTCAAGTCAATCATAGCGATGAAAAAGAAAACCAACGAATAGTAAAAAATGATTGTTTTTCATGGGTTCAATTTTTAATATAGATGAATACGACGAGATCAAAGAACACTAGGTGTCAACGAATTTTGCGCATTTCATTTCATTTTTATCGAAAAAAAAACACACAAAAATTGAAACTGTACGTACATACCGATTGGTTTTCACTTGGATAAATGAAACAGCAATTTGTCTGCGTCTAGTGGTTTTTTCTCGTTGTTGTTGTTTTTTTTCTCCTCGATACTTATGGTCATAAAAAATGAAAGGAGAAAAACAGAATGAAAAAGTTTGTTTCTTCTCCTCCTTTTCGTCTTCTTCTTCTTCTTCTTCTTCGTCTTCGTTTTTATTATGTCGAAAGAAAAGAAAAGACGCCAAACGTAAACCAACAAAAAATGAAATCGTTTTTACAACGTCCACGTATATACACTCGAGTGTCCTTTTTCTTCTTCTTCTTCGTTCTTTTTTTGCAAAGCAAACAAGAACCTGTTATCTGCAATCCAAGGAAGAGAACAGCTAATCTTATATAAAAAGTCAAAGAAGAAAAAAAAACCGAATGATCATCATCATCATCATTGCCATCGATTCCAATTGTTGGATAACTGATTTAGTTGAGCGAGAAAAGGACAGCCGAAGAAATCTGTTCTTTTATTGACCTTGCTGAGTTGTGTATCTTTTACCTGCAAGCACTTCACATTACTTCTGGTTGCACACTCGTTCAAATATTGTAATCTCTTAAAGTGTGTATATACTGAGGAAGAAAAAAGCGCCACTACTTCAGTTATTCTCGCTTGTTGGTGGTAGCACCTTGAATCGATTGATTATTTAAGCAATTTTCACTCTCGAACTAATATGTTGACATACTATTAAGTCTTCAAACTATTGAAATACTTGAATAATCAAACAAATGCATTCATTCAAATCATGTGCGTTTATTTTTTCGTAGAAAAAAAAATCGAGGTTAGATCATCTAATCGTTCAATTTTTTCAATCATCATCATCATCTTTAACAAAAGAAAATAAATACTTACATCGAAATAATATATACAAAAGAAAATCTCTGATAAAAACAAATAAATAAACAAAATACTTTTGTTTAAAACCAAAAATTTCGAATACGATCACGTGAATATTCATCTCGTTCAGCTCGAGTCCATTTACGTAGATCATGAGCATCACCACCGAGACCGTATTCTTCGGTATACAAACGTAATTCTTTCAAAAAATCAAACGATTCTTTTTCGCCTTCTTCGAGATGATCGGGATCGATTGTTGACGCATGTTTCAATGCTGTCCAAAATTGTTGTTTATCAGCATTGGATGGTCGATTGAAATCGATCGTTCGATTTTTCATAATCAATAACCAATTCGAATAAATAATTTGAAGAATTTTCGTATAACCACTATAAACATTACCAATTGTTAAATATCGATAACCAATAAGAATCGATTGTTCAAGAACTTGTTGAAAATTCGGAATTTGTTGCGAAAGTTTCTTTAATTTTTTAACGAGAATATCATCGATAGTATCCAATGGATTGAACATTATATTCGGTAATAAACCATGAAGAATCGTAATATAACACGCAGCTACAACACGCATAATAGCATAGAATCGATCGCAATCGTCAATATTCGTAAATTCATCAGTATAATCCAAGAGAATAGTTAGTGCTTCTAAACGACGATAAGCAAGAATATAATTGATATCATCCGATGATTTACGTATGAAACGTTCACGAGGAAAATAACTTTGTTGACTGAGAAAGATCGTTTTTGTTAAATCCAATAGGCAATTTTCAATGATTTCTAATTGACCATAGCCAGTAAAATCATTATAAATATATAAACCGTAATAACTTGGACAAACATGACAAAGATCTTTTCGATATTTTACACTCCAAAAACGAGCTGTTTTCGACACAATATATTTCATTTCTTTGGCATTTGTTGATCGGTAGACGAGATATTGTTTATTCGTCGGATGAATTTCGCCTTCAGTTGTGCTGATATCTTCTTCGGATGTGAGCGCTGTATCATCGATAGTTGTATTATCTTCTTGTACAAATAGTAGTGGATTCGATTGATTTTCTTTAGTTTCATTATCAATTTTGAGTTTTTTCGATGCTGAACGTGTTGTTCTTGTTGATAGCTGTTCATTATCTTGATTTCGGACGGCGAGAGTACGTTTCGGCATTCTGCTTCTTTTTTTTCAAATAAACGAACTTAATCGATAGTTTTCGATTTAAATATGCGAACAAAGAATGAATCGTTTTACTATTATTGGATAGAATGATATACAGAGATCATTAGTTTTCTATATTTATTTTCTATGATATCGTTCGAAACAGAAAACAGAAAAAGAAGAAAGAAATCGTTTACATAGTTGTCAGAACAAGTCGTAATTGTCGACTGATATGTCGAGATAAATTTTGTGAACGATGTTGAACTTTCTTTGCACGTTCACAAGCTTCGTTTAATTTCGATAAATCGAGATAATTGTGATTCTAAAAACAAACAAAAATGAATAAAGACAAAAACAAACGTTAATTCAATGAAACAAACATCTTCATGTTCACTGTCAGATGCTGTCAATGGCTGAATATATTGACGATGAACTCTTCTGAATTTATTCAAATATGTAAATGAAACGTTTATGAAAAATATATTTACTTCTGTCCACTTTCATAACCTAAATCGTCGATATCTGTCAAATTTCGTCGAATACGATCATGTATATGATGTCTAAAAGAAGATCAATTCAGAAAAAAAAACAAAAGAAAATTTAATGAATTATCTACCGATGGTGATAATTAGTAACACTTCCACATTCTCGACATTGATATGTATCTTTTACAGTTGACGTTGGCGTTTGTTGATAGTAATTAGTAGTGGTAGTCGGTGGTTGAGTTTTATTCGGAATATATCGACTAGAGAATTCGAATAATTGTTTTTTTTTCTTTCTTTAATAAAAGATCATTTTTATCATTACTAAATGACTCCAGTTTGTGGATCAAAATATAAATCATTCTTTTGTTGTTGTTGTTGAGTACTCGTAGTTTTTACTGTTCGTTGATGTGTTGGATGCGGTTGATTGATGTAGAACGAACTTTTATACATTGGTTCATTTGTTTTTTTCGAATGAATAAAACCACTTCGATATTTTCGACTCATTGGCGAGTAAAGATCGAGATCTTTCGATGAAATTTGTGTTCGATCGAAGTTTTCACTTGATTGACTTCGACGAAATGAATTCAATGAACTAGCTCGTTTCGAATGACGAGATTTTTTGATTGACGTTGATGAGAATAAAGGTGGAGGTGGAATAGGATCAAATGAACCGGTTAGATGTGTGTCTGTATCCGATTGATAAACATCTTGATTAGAAAAATATCCGTTCAATTTCTTTCGGTTTTTTTTTGTTGTTCTTTACCTGAATGAACATTTGGTCTTTGTCGAGATTTTAATGTTGATGTACTATGAAATCGTTTAGTATATTTACTTGAAAAGAGAAAAAAAAGGTGGTGCATGTAAGTAATCGCAATTGAGAATCAAGGACGAAATGAATCGGAAGAGAATGAGGAAAATATTTACTTGTATAAAGATGACGTTGATAATGATGTTGATGATGATGTTGATGAAACAGTTGACATGGATTCTAAATGAAAGAAGAAGAAAAAATGAATGCAAATAAAATTCTTTTTCTCTTGCCTTGGTCTTCGTCAGTGTGTCGACGTCGATCATCGTCCAATGATTGGCAATGACTTTCATCCATGGTACTCGTATTTAATCGACTAGCGAGAAACAAACAAATGAGAATACTGAGAACAATTTCTCGTCTTATCAGTAATCCTATTACCTATCACGACTTAATTTTGTGGTATTAGTTGTACCTATTCCGCTGTCGTAATCGCTTGTACGCGTACGTAATGAACTCGATGAATGTCGTGTGGCAACAGTTGGAACGGAGAGTGTTGAAGGACTTAATTCTTTTTCGGCTTCATAATGATTCTTGGATTTCTATGGTTAATTTTAATTAGTCAGAAAGAACAAAACACTAGTTTTTTCGTTTAGTTTACTTTCGATTTTCGTTTGTTTTTTGTCATACTATTATCTAAATTATCGTACGACTGTTGATCTTTTTTCTTTTTCGTTGTTGTTGTTGTTGCTAAACCATGAATATGTGTTTGTTCTTGATCGATTTGTCGATGACGTCGATTCAATTGCGATGGTATATGATCAACATTATACGAAGGCGTCTCGAACTGATTTACAGAAGATACTTGTTGTTCATCATCAGAATTCTTTTTAAAAAAAATCGAAATAAAACATTGAGACAATCCGAAAACAAAAAACACGTACTCCTGAAACGTAAACGTATGGTTTTGTTGGTTTATTCGGCGATGTAACAACGACATGTTCGGATATATCCGAATGAGATGATTGACGAGAGGGCTTTGTTGAAACAGGTTTTTTCTGAGTTGTTGGTTCTGTATTGACAGCATTTAATAATTTCTCATATTGATTCATTAGTTCATTATGATTGCAAAGTGATGATCGAGTAGATAATTGACTCTAGGAAAACAAATGAGAAATAAATTCTACTCGAATCGATTGATAATATTTTGATTTCCATACTGTATCACAATCATTTTTTGTCGAACCATTTTGTCGTCCATGATCGAAACTTTGATTTGTTTTGCCAAGTAAATTATCTGTGATACGTTTAACAATTTCTTTCAGTAATTGTTTCATTGTTTCTAATTCATCATTTAAATCACTAGAAAAGAAAACTTCTGAGATCAGTTATTTTAAATATATTCTCATTCGTACCCATCGACATCGAGATCACAGAAATCATTCGAACGTTTTTTTTGTTCTAAAGTTTTTAATAATTTTTCATAATCATCTTTGATACTCTCGTAAACTTGTTGTTGTTCAGCTAGACTCAATTGATTTGCATCCATTAATGTCATAAATGCTTTCATCTATATTGAATATAATTATTTAGTAACACAACAGACGTGACGATTTTCATTTTTTACTTTCTCTGCTAACGTTTTTGTTTGAATAAGTAAATCGAGTTTTAGTGTTTCGGGTGTTGTTAATTCTTGAACGATGATTTTTTGCGCAACAGGTTCATCAAAGAAAACTGATTCGACTGCACATGAATTCGTCGGTGAATTACCTAATTAAGTGACACAATGAAAATTTGGGTTTTTCTTCTCTTTGTCTGCGAGTATTCGAACGATTTACGAATGAAAGAAAGAGAAAACCGAATTGAATTGATTCGTTTTGACTCTCGAAATTTTTGTTGAATGGTAATATATGCATAAAAATCAATTTTCTTTTCTTTTTTTGTTTTAAACGCTCGTCATCGATCGTGGTGGCTCATAGATTTCATGACAGACGTTGAAGAAAGAGAAAAAATGGTGTCAACGAAACGAAAATCGAAGTCAATCAATTCAATTTTGATGTTAGGAAAGTGAAAGCGAAAGAGAGAAAAGTGAAGGTTGTCTTTATTGATTTAAGGAGAAGAAGATCGAACAGAACTTCCGTTTGAAAGGAAATTTTACTTTTCATGACAGGAGTTGTCGTTGTGGTTGTCGGCGTCGTATGATAGATTCCACTTGAACGAATGGCAGCCGCATTCATTTTCGGTTGATGAATGAAATGAATGACACCCTTGAATAATATTTGTTTCAAATAACAAAAAAAGTCATTTGTTATCGCGATAGTTCTTACTTCTGAAGCAGTCGATGTCGGAGTATATTCGCCGAGTAATTTCGGTTGAAAACGTAATTGATCAATTGTATTTTCAGCTTGAGCATATTTTTCTAATAATTCTTCGTAATTCTCATGTAATTTTTCGAGTAATTCGCCGGTTTTTTTGCCGTAACGTTTTTGTTGTTTTAATTTTTGTTTTAATTCCGCTTCTTTGACATTATTCGATTCGGATACATCATCATCATCGTCGTCGCTACTCGGTATTGGTATTGGTGTTCGACGAGTTTTTGCTGATGGTGTATTTCCAGCTGATGATGTTGTTGTTTTTTTGAGAGAAGAATTTATTTTTGCTGGAGTAATTGGTGTAAAAGGTGAAACTTGTTTCGTTTGAGGTTTAACAACTTTTGTTGGTTCAGATTTTGGTGGTGGTTGTGGATGTTCATCGGCAGTAAAAAATCGAAAGGCACCTTTGCTAGTTGTTGTTGGTACTGGGAGAGGAATTTTCGATGATTTCGTCGGTGGACTACGTGATCTCGATTGAGATGATGAATTTGTTCGAATGGGAATTTTTGAAATCGGTCGTCGTTTCTCTTCGATTTGACTCATAGTTTCTAATTGTGGAACAGTTTGAAGTTGCTGTGCACTTGCTGTTAAATCATTTTCTATAAATGTTTGATAATTACGCGATTGATGGTACTTTTTATCGACTATGTCGGCCGATTGACTTCGTTCGGCAGAAAACTAAAGAAAAAAAAAGAAATTATTAATGTATAAGTAAGAACAATTAACATGTCCGATTTGGTGAATAAAAAGAAAAAAAGAAATCACATTCACTATTCTCGTTTTAAGTTGTCTGATGAGTTTTTTTTCTTTCTTTCTCCGTTTTACAATCATGCATACGTACAAATGGTGATGAATCTGAATCGATAAATAGACTATCATTATGTTCAAATTTGTGAGATTTATTTTCATCAATCGAATGAGTTGCTGCACTTGATTGTCTTGGTAAAAGATACGATTCAGGAATTGTTGAAGGCGCTTGAATATCATGTTCATCATCATCTGCTTCGCTAACACTTTCATTGTCGTTGTCGGAGTCCGAAGGTCGTTCTAACATATAATTATCGTTTTGTATTGTTCGTTTTTTAAACGAATGACGAATGCGATTCACATGACTGTCATCGTCATCGCTTTGATCACTTTTTGAATCGTTCTCTGACGACGAACTTGAACTATTACTTTGCAAAAATGAATATGATGATGGCATAATGAGGATAGAATCGGACTTTTATGTCGTTATATGCATATCTTGAAAAAGAGAGCGAGAAAAAAAAATGCAAGAAAAGAAAAAGAAAAGTTCAGTGTTCGCGTGTATGCATCATTTATAATGAACAACAGGTGATGAGAGGGGAGAGCTGAAATAGGAGAGTAACAACACTTGATCCGTTCTGTTTTTTCTTCAACGCTTTTTTTTTTTGTTTGATTTTCAATGTAAAATTGAAGACAGAGAGAGAGAGAGAAAGCGAAAGAGAAAGGACAGAAAAAGATGTTTGACAAATATATGGTGAAGTACTATTCTTCGTCTTACAAGAATTACTCGAAGGAAAAAATGTTTATGGAGAAATAAAAAAGACTTTTTTTTCTTCAATAGTTATAACATTTTGAAAATAGAAAATCTTCATAATTTATGTTGATTTATTTGTATGAATTATTGAAGTGAGAGAGAAAAAGAGAAAGAGACGGACATGGCAAAAGGAAAAAAAACAACTTTTCTCGAGTTGAAAAATAATATTTACATGAATCGAAAAAAATTATTCTTATCACAGAAAATTTTCATTTCGTCGCCATTTTTTTTGAAGTTGTTATAGTAGCAACCTCAAAATTTAATCTTATTGAAATAGTTCTTCTTCATTTCTGAAGTTTCTCGTAGACCTAAGTAATAATTAGTTTAATTGCAAATGGATTAAACTTTTTTTCTTTCTTCTTATCAGCTTTGTTCTGTTGACTGATGCTTTAGAACTAACGAACGAACATAGATCGATAAAAAGGAAGACTAACAAACGTATATTGACCAATTACTCGGCATCGACTATTGTGTGTCTGAAAGTACAATGATTCGATTTCTTTTTCGGTTCGATAGTATAGGCTATGATTAATGATTTCGACAGCAGACATCTTATATAATGCCAAGCATCATATATCGATAACACATAAATTATTTAAATTAATTATTTATCAAAAGTAAATAGTCTACTTTGTGGTAATGTTTATATGACTAAAAGAGACGCATTGTTTATAGTATTCAACACACTTGAACATCTCAAAGAAAGGTGTGAGAACTCGGTTACGTAACGAAACATTGCCTGTAATTCTGTATGAGAAGTCTAGGTATTATTATGAAGTGTTTGCCGTATTTCAATCAGATTAAAATCTGTTACATATTGATTGTTCTTGAAGTTATCTTTTCAGTTTTTAAAAGAGAAACTTTATCATGCTTTTAACTGACATCTATGGGTAATAAAACGAGGAATGGACGGAATTACACATAAAACCAATAAAACGAAACGAGAGTCAGTTAAGTTAGTCGTTCGAACACTTCTTCATTTCAGATGAGTGCATCAAAACAGCTTCCAAACATAATCATTTGCGGCACACCCGGTAAATTAATTTTTTTTCATTCGTTGCATTTCATTGATATTCTCGGATAAAGGTGTTGGCAAATCTCGTTTATGTCAAGCTCTCTGTTCCGCCAATAAATCTCTCAAATACGTTAACATCAATGAAATAGCTAAACAACAAAAATTTCTTCTCGAACACGACGATGAAAACGAATGTGAAATCTTAGATGACGATGCTATTTATGATTATTTCGAAAACGAATATTTTCAAGCTGATTCAGTACCATCAGGTTTAGTTATCGATTATCATAGTCCAGGTATTATTCCTGATAACGATGCTATCCATGGTATATTCGTTGTTCGATGCAGTAACGATAAATTATACGATCGATTAAAACAACGAAATTATTCGGAGAAAAAAATCGAACAAAATATTCAATCAGAAATCTTTCAAGTTTGTCTCGATGATGCACATGAATCATTCGATAAACAACTTGTTCATCAATTAACAAACGAAACTGAAGATGATTTCAAGAAGAATGTCGACAATTTATTATCATGGATCGAACAATGGTCAAAAGATAATAAAAAGAAATAAAAAACACGAGCAGTTGGTTTTTTCTCGTTGTTGTTATTAAAATAAAAACAAAAGACTTGATTATAATTCAATATCTTTAAGAGCTGAATGAAGAATTTCCGTGCCATGTTGTTTTCGAAATTCTTCGAGAAAATTCAAATCGGATTTGACTAATTTCGTAAGAAAAATCGCGAGATTCTTTCGTGCTGGTTTATTTAACCAAGATTCTTCGATTAATTTCAGCAATTGACTCATTAATTGTTCTCGACCGATTAATTTTTCTAAGAAATTTCGTACAGTTAAATGATTAATAATATTTCCAAATAATAACGAAGTATTTCCGATTAACAATGAATGTTGACTTTTGTTAAATTGTTCGTAGATTAATGATAAAACTGAACAGAGAGAGAGAAATTCGAATTTTAAAAGAAAATGTATTCCTACGTTTTTGATCGTTAGCAAGGACTTCTTGTGCTTGTTCGTTCGTTTGTGTACAGAGTGCTAGCAGACGAATACCAGCTCGAATGACTTCTTCGTTTGTATTCTTCTGTAAAACTTGACTGACCCAAAGAATGAGCTGATTTCGAATGAAATTTTCAATAATCTTATCGTGATGCATCGCAAGATTTCCTAACAAAGTCAAAACACGTTGATGATGTACGGAGGTTTTTAATTGATTTAGAAGTTTATCATTAAACTAAAACATAACGTTGTTTTTCTTGAATATTTCAAGTTGAAATGATTATTTACTTGATTTGCAAAATTTTCTAAACCTTGACTTTTATCATTTGTTAAATTAATAACTAATCCGAGAAGATTTAGCTGAGATAGTTGATTATTTCTTTGAAAATCTTCAATTAAAATCTCGAATAAATCCATTTGATTAACAAATATCAATCGAATGTTTTTCTCAGCACAGAGATTTGTCAGCAAAGAAAAAAGTACATTTCGAAATTGTTCATCATTTGTCGATTTTACGAGCATATCGAGCAGATTTTTTAATTGATTTTCATTTTCAAAATATTGTTTAACTCTAAATACATAAGTTTCGATGATCGATTTGAGAAAAACAGAACTCAGATCATTTCTACTTTGTTTCAACAGCGAGATTACTCAATAGTTTCGTAGCATTGATTCGTTTCTTTTTCTTTTCTTGCATAAGATTTAATAGATACGGAATAAATCTAAACTAATTTGTTACCGAGAGAACTCAATGAGTACGAGAATATTTTTACTTTTGCAAATCGATTTTCTTCATAAGAATCAACTTGAGATGATTTTTCAGAGAAATTTCAATGAGATATTGTAATGCATTCGAAGAGAATGACAATCGAGTGAGATAGTTTCGAAATAATTGACTATCTAGACATTGTCTGGCATTTTCATCATCTTCAGAAAGATTCGTCATTAGTTTAAAAACTGAATCGAGTAGATTTTTATCAATTGTCTCGCTAAGAATCGGATGACTATTGAACAAATCAAAACCTTGATTTACTCGAAAAGCAGTTCGAGTTGTTTCTAAAATCAAGAAGAGTTCAATTTCCTAGAAAAACAAAACGATTTTTTCTCACAAAACTAACCATCAGTTATCAATTGACAGAGTAGATCAATTCCTCCGATATAGTAAATAATCGGTTGTTGATCATGATTTAATTTTTTCAATGTATTTGTTAGATTCATCGGTTTCGATGGGTCTTCGTTGACGAGAAATTCTTTGGCAGATTGTTCACGTTGACAAATCTCACGTTGTCGTTCGACATCTTCGAGACAATCTAATCGATTCAAACGAAAAAGACAAATCTATTCTTATTCAACGAATCACTCACGAGCCTTCAAGCATTCGACGAGTTGCATCCGAATCAGCGATTTGTTCAGCTTCGTGAAAGATTTCTTTTGCACGATCGAATTCTTTTAAATTCAAATAACATTTGCCTTTGATGACAAACGCTTTGACATAATTCGGAGTGACCTAAATCGATCATGAAAAATAAAACGAAAAGTAACTCGACATTCGTCGTACTTTCAATGCCCATTCACAATCTTCGATTGCATCCTGAAATCGGCCTTGTTTGACATAGACTTGAGCTCGATTTGTATACAAAATATCATAATCTTTCTTGGCTTTCAAACCCTTTCAACAAAAAACTCGATATTCAATAGACAAACTTCGAATTGCTTTACTTTCGTATAATGTTCAATTGCTTCATCATACAATTGTTTATGAAATGCATCATTGCCTTTAGTTTTCCATTCGTCAGCAATTATTTTATTCTTTCGACGATTTTCTGCACGTTCTTGAGCATCTTTTTCCATGGCTTGCATAAAAGCATCTACAGTAGAACGAAACAACTCTCAATCGACTTCTTCATCGTTAATCTTTCGTTTACTTGTCGAAATTTGCTCGGATTGTTTATTGATTACCGTTCGATTAACACCTGTTGTTGTTGTTGTTGTTGTTGAATTTTCTTCAACTAACAATCGATCAGATTCTTGCATTGCTTTAGCAACATTTTCCGTGTTGTCTGATGATAAATCTTTGACAATTCGATCTAATTAAACAGTTCAATTCAAATCAAATCGAATATTTTCTTTTGTTGCCTTACGAATATCATCGATTTTGCTCAAAAATTTATCAAGGTCTTCGTTTGATTCTTCTGCCATTTGAATCCAAAATGAAAATTTTTTCTTCTTCTTATCGTTTCCACGAACAACCCACACACGCACACATTTCTCGCATGTGGCGCGCTCATCATCGTATTGGTTCATTTTGAATGACAACGCGGAAAGAAAAAAAAACGAAGAGACAAAGACAGAGCGGGTGAAACATTCGGTCATTATTCGAACACAACATGCCTGAACCAGCAGCACGACGGTACACGCATACATATTTTTCATAAATTTAAAAGTCAAAAGTCAAATTTGAATTTTAGTTCATTAGCTGCCCGTCGACGAACAACGACAGTCTTAGATCTCAACGATGAGCACGATAATTCACTTGATGACAGTTACTCTCGACGGCAATCTCGGTTATTGAATACTTCATTAACCGGTGCCGTCGATGAGCCTGTTCAAACACCTCGACAATTAGTTGATCTCTATCAAAAAACAGTCGAATTAGCGACACAAGGAAAGATCAATATTAAAAATGCATTTAATATTCCTCTAGTCGAACGATTACCACAGGTTTTAAATGTTATTGCACTTGATGACAAGGATAATCATAATCTCGGGCCGAATTTTGTCAAAGCTGGTTCAGTCATTGATACAAGTGCAAAAATCTATGGTTTTCGTGTCGATGCATTGCATACCGAAACACAAAAATTAAGTGGAAATATTCTAAATACTGAAGAAGAAGGAGGAGTTGACGGAGCTTCGACTGAAACGACTGTCAAAGAAGAAAATTCAAACGAAGAAATAAATGCTGATGCTGCCGAACAAAAGAAACCAATTCGTCGTGTGAAAGCTAAAGCAACAACATTTATTCTCAATGATCTTTCGAAGATTACACTCGATCATGAATTCGATTTTCGTCCTCTTCAATCACCTCATATGTGTCAATGGCGTGGCGGAATCGGTGCTGATTCAATCTACGCCGAAATGGTTTCGAGTACAATGTATTCATCAAGTGATTTCCCGCTGATTGATGGTTTTACAAATTCCAATGTTCAAATCGAAGATCAACAAAGTCAAATGACATCGATTCTCGATCAAACATTGACAACAATGATCGATTTAACTCAATTACGAACTGCTATTAAATCCAATGAAACACACGATCATATTCTCGGTAGTCAAATTCTACGAGATTTTGTTTTTACTGAAACACCAAGTGAATCGTTTATTGACACGATTCATGAGAGTTGTCTTGCGCAAATCGATGAAAGTATTCAACAAGACGATCAAGTCGATCAAAATCTTGTCTACAATCATGATGAATTAGTTCATGCAGCGATCGAAGATCTCAACGATGAACCCTCGCAAACCAATGACGTCTTTCGAAATGCGTTGAATGAATTGAGCAATCCGGAAGCGTCGAATTTTCTTTCGACAACTGTTTTGAGCACGTATTCGTTCGCTGATCAAATGCCGAATTTACTAAATGCCAAAAGTCATCAATCGGAATATTCGTATTTCGATGCAACAAAATTAAAGCTCTTTGCCGGGCCCAATATTTGGAAATTCACCAATCTCTTAGGCACACCACAGAAATCTCGTGTTCAAACATCGATTGTTCAAGACCAACAAGCTCCAGCATCGACACCCTCAAAAATATCCGCACTCAATCGAGACGGTGGCATCGGACCGAAACGAAGTGTTCGTATTGATCTCGGCAAATCGAGTTCGCTCAATCAAATCATGTCGATCAATCACGATCGACGAGCTGTTGGAATAAGTCAAAGTTCGCTTTCATTACGTTTACGAGAGAAAAGCTTCAATCAAATGCAATTAGCACGAAAAATTCGGCCACTAGGTGATCTAACTAATTTACATAATTTTCCCGATTTAAATCTTCGACAATTGGACTCGATGCACCATCGACAAGATCAACAACAGCAAACATTCGATGGCCAACCAAATTTTCAGATACATGACGGTTACGATGATGATCATGTCGATCCAATGACATCGATTGATTATGATTTTGTTCGGCCGATTCATTATGAAAAAATCGAATTTGCTAAAGGTTCGTCGAGTGTCAATGCTAAAACGCTTAAACGTCAAATGATCGATGAATTTTCTCGTCAAAAATTCGAACAACAACGAACATTATCACTTGACACGAGTACATCGAGTCAACAATCATCGATCTCATCGAATCATAGTCAAAACAGCCAACCGATCGTTGAATTTTCAATTCTTCTCGAAAATCTCGCCGATCACGGGCATTTATCAATAGAAACTGATCTCGCATCGGCATTCTATTGTATGTTAATCAATTGCAATGAAAATAAACTCTACATGAAAAGTAATTCTCAACGTAATGACATCTTTATCCAAGAACAACCATTTATAAATCAACGAGATTTATCAACATTATCCTATTCCTATACAAGTCATTCGAATCTATCTATTGCTAATTGAATATAAATATGTATAAAGTGTGTGTGTGTGTGTCCGTAGTTTTATTTTGTGTACATGAAAAAGGAAACAAAATTGAATTAAACATGTTGTATTTGTTTAAAAATTACTAATAGAATAAAAATGAATGTCATTAGAAATGATGATGATAATGAATGAAAACCAATCGATGAATTGTACATTGAACTGATCGTTTGACCTTGCGAGAGTAATGTACGACCGAGAAGATAGACAGCGAAATTCGGTGGATAGATGTTAAATGATTGAACAAGAGAATTTACCGATTGATCACTGCAACATGTCACCATATAATCTTGAGAAAGAAAGAAGATAATTCGAAATTTTCAAAAGAAGATAAGTGAGTGCATACTTTGATAGGACATGCTCGGAGTATTTCCTTCGGGCTGAAAGCCAGCTAGAGATTGAACAGTAATACGTTCGCCAGTCATGGCGATACACGACTGTGGTCCTTGACTGTAAGCTGTTCCACTAACAAAATTATTCGCAGTTTGTTCTTGATTATTGAATTGCATATGATTGACTGTATTATTGAAATTCATATTCAGATTGAAGAGCTGATTATTGGGACCGAATTGTGTTGGTGTAGGTGGATAACTACCGTAGATTGGCGGCTGCTGTTGTTGCTGTTGTTGAAAGTAGCCTGGACTAAGATCTGGTGGTGAGAAAACTTGACGACCAGCGATATTACTCATATTTGGACGGTTATTTTGCCATGCTTGTCGTTTTTGACGAGGAAATCTTTGATTATATTTCATGCCATCTTTGTAATATCCAGCTGAACGACGTAGAACATTACTTGTCGGATCGAGAAGTATATCCGCACAGATATGACGCATAACGAACTAGATCATCAATGAATGGATAGGAGACAAACAAAAATCTTGTGAATAAAATTACTTGTCGAAGACGATTGACATCATTTGTTATGCCAATTGATTGTAAAGCTGCATTAGTTGGAATAAATAATGTATAAGGACGATTGGTTTGTCGTAATTGATTGAATACACCTGTTTGTTGAAGTAATTGTGTGAATGCACTGTAATCAAATTTCAAAAAGAGAATTTTCATCAATTGGGAAACAATTTTGTTAAAATGTTTACCTCGTTCCTTGAGTTAACGAAAGAACGTTTTCAAGTGGAAGAACTGTTCCAGATAGAATACCTCGAATAACATGCATAACACCATTTTTTATTTGAATATTCGATTCACTACTGAGAATAGTTGCTGAAAATGGTAGAGAATTCATTGATTGACCAGTTAATGTAACAACTATTCAATGAGATAATTGTGAATAGAAGAAAAAAGAAACAAATCTTTCGATTTCTTACTATTTCCACTTGGACCCGATGCAACTTGTGCTTGAACATTAAATTGTGGATCCATAGTTGGATAAACTTGACCATTTTGGAAGATTGCCGATGTGGGTAATGAAGCCATTGGATTCAATCCCGGCTGTTGAGCTTGTAGAATTGGTTGTGTCGGCACTGGCATTTGCTGTGGTTGTTGTTGAATTGGGACGATTGGTTGGGCAGACAATTGCTGTTGTTGTAGTTGTTGTTCCTGTGGATTGAATGGCATTTGCTGTGGAACTGGTAATTGCTGTTGTTGTTGTGGATTGAATGGTATTTGTTGTTGCATTTGAAAATTAGTATTTGGAGGAACATTCATCTGGCGACGATGTCGAGGAGTTTTGTCTGATATCGGACCAGTTCGTTGAAATTGTTGCTGCAAGAATTGATTCCGTTGGCCAGTTTGATAGAGATTCTGTTGAGAGTTAATCGGTTGTTGTTGTTGATTGGTCTGATACATATTTTGCTGAGGATTGACCTGTTGTCGTTGAAAATTTTGTTGAGAGTTAATCGGTTGTTGTTGTTGATTGATCTGATACATATTTTGCTGAGAATTGACCTGCTGTTGTTGAAAATTCTGTTGAGAATTAATCGATTGTTGTTGACCAGTTTGAAACATATTTTGTTGAGGTTGTTGTTGACCCATTTGATAGGTATTTTGTTGAGGATTGATTGGCTGTTGTCGATTAACTTGATAAACATTTTGTTGTTGATTTGGTTGGAATATAGTTGGTTGAGAATTTAACACTGGTGGTTGCTGTTGATGTTTGTTTTGAGCATTTGAAGAAAATTTTCGTTGTTCTGACATGAATTGATCTGTATAAACTGGAAAACGTAGAATATGTCGACGTAAATTCTACGTACGAAAAAAAAACAGTTTAGATGTTTTGCAAAAAAAAGAGATATTTTTACCATGCTAAGTTCTTGAGTATTTCCTAATTGTTGAATAGACATTTGTTGTGGTATGAGTATAGTAATATTAAAAACATTCTGTGGCCCGTACATATTGAAGTTAGATGGTCCTTGTAAAAGATTAATCAACTCTAAATCGCCTGATTGTTGAACAAGTGTCATAAAATATCTATGATTGATACACATGTTTTTTTTTATATCTGAATTCGATGTTAGTATCTTACTGATAATTTCCCGAAAGTTCATCAGCACCCGATCGCAATTGTGTATAGAGTATATTCGATATAGGATAGACGATTCCATTTGCATAGAAACGTATTTCTTCAGGACGTGATATTAATATTCGTGCGACATGTCGACCAGAAATGACATCAACTAATTTGATAAAGAAAAAGAAGAAGAAGAAGAAGAAAAAAAACGTTTGTTTCCTTTATTTCGAATTCAATTCATTTTCTCTACTTTGAAATCGTTGATCTTGTTGTGAAATTACTCGAAATGTAATCCATTTATCACCGTTGGCTGTAATAATTTGTTTTGTTGAATCCATCGCATCAGGAAAGATAACTAATGGAATAACATGTGAACGAACAAACTAAATAAAATAGCGTGACAATAGTAAAAGAAAAAAAAACATATAATCGTCTTGTTATTTCTACTTCGTTGATATCATTCGTATTGTTGATCGATGTTTGATCAAGTAGAAAACTTAAACTTGTACCAATCGATGCAAATGCTTGATCATTGGGTAGAAACCATGTTTGCTGATGAATTGAACGTAATTCCGAACGAAAATAATCGCTACGTTCAGCTAATTGTCGAATACGTCTGTTCGAATGACAAAGAAATTTCAAATTCGATTCAAATTAAAGAATACTAACGAAAATTGTGCATCTTCAAGAACATCATATGCTGTTTTGTATTGCATTTGATCGCGTCGTTCGGGTAGCCAAAGAATACTATCGATAACATTGATTATTCCACGACTCATTGGACGTGATTGAAGAATAAATGCATTATTGATTGTTGGTCGCTAAAATCAAGAAATTCAATTCGTTGGAAATGTTTTCCTAGCGCTTACTAATACGCCAATGTTTGCAAATTGTGACATTTGACCGTTCGTTTGTTGTTGAAGGTAAGGATTGTAATTCATATTTCGTGAAATTTGAGGATTGATATTTGGATTAAATGTATTTGAATAAGAATTAGTATAATTTTGAGGAAACATATTCTCATTTCGTCCTCTTAACTTTCCTGTTTAGAAAAGAAAAACAAATATTAAAATTCAAAGTTCGTTGTTTTCTCTCCAAAGAAAAAGTCTACCTTGAGGATAATTCGGATTGGAATATGAATTTCGTCGTTGATTATTTTCAAGTGTAATCGTTTGATTAATTTGCGTATGTGTCAGCCAAGATATTCCTCCGGCACCATAACCTGCATTATCATAAGTTTCATTGACTTGTGGACCTAATCCACCATAAAAACCAATTCCAACAAAGACCTTTGCAAAAAGAGAAAAAGTTAGTTTTCAATCATCAACATCGATCTTGTTTTCTCACTTGAAACGGTATGGCGATCGTTGGAAGATTATTCTGTGGTCGAATAGCAGCTGGTTGTTTCGGATTGGCTTGATTCAATTTTTCTTGTCCGAGATTTCCCAAAATCTGTTCATCGTATCGTCCTGGAACGACATGATATTTCCACAGTAAATTCCAGTCTTCATTTCGTCCTGTTAAACTCGCCATAGCGTCGTTCGTCGGCGCGAATATTGTTAATTCATTGGAACCGCCTTGCTGTTGAGGAAACACACCTTGTAATAGCATTTGAATATCTTGATGACGAACTAGTTGTTGATAGAACTTGAATCGAAGGTCAAAAATAGATAGAATTTGAAAGATTAAAATGTAGAACTTACGAGAGATAGATCAGGCATATTTGCAAGATCTTCAAGTGGTCCAGCAAAACATTGGAAAACAAATAGAAAAACGAGATAAAACGACGTGAGATTCATGTCAATATTTGGATTCTAGAAGAGAGCAATGCTCGATGAACGAGAACAGGATAGACAGACAAACAGAAAGAAAAAAAGGTGAATATGAAAACGATCAATTCGTTGACCGTATAAAAGAACGATGTGACCATTTTTACTTCGATGAACTCTCTCTCTCTCTCTTTCTCGTTTTTTTTGTTTTGTCCTAAAGTTCAACTCGAAAAAGAATGAAAACACAAATGTGATCATTAAACATTGATGACGATAGTTGGTTCTAGTGCAATTGTCAATAATTGCATATGCAAACCAGGGATAGCTATATATTCGTTTAGAATTTTAACAAGGACAACACAGAATGAAGCAACAAAAAAAAACGATCCTGTCATCGAGTTTCTTATCTTTGTTTAAATTTGTCAACGAATTCATCAATCAAAGAATTCTTTTTTTTTTCTTCTTCGTCGTTTATATTGATTAATTATCAACTGATACAGTTTGCTTGTTTTTTATTTAAGAATTTCGCACAAAAATAAATAGTAAATAACCATTATTAAGTATAATACAAAAAAAAAAGAAAAGAAAAGAAATGAAAAACTGAGACTCATTCAAAAATTGACAAACCACTCAGACACAAAGAAAATTAAATAAGAATATTAAGAAGAAACCCCGATTGAAATAAAAACGAAAGACCGGTAGTTTTATATCGTTTGAATATAATTCGCTGGTACATAACCACGTGGTTTGCCATCAGTAAATTTTTCCACATACCACCAATCATCATTGCCAGCATCGTCTACTTGACGCAGAATTTTCAGTCGTTCACCAGCCTTTAATGAAAGTACGCCTTCACTTGTACATTTAAAATCGTACAACGCAACGCAAATCTAGAAAAGAAAAGTTGTTATTTGTTTTTTGCTTGTTAAGAAGTTTTTTCGAATGAAAATCACTTTATCATCTTCATCGAGATCAATCGATGCGTATTGATGGATTTCTTGAATTTGATTTAGATAAATTCGGTCGGTTGTTGTTCGAATAGGAAGTTCAATATCGTTACGGAGTGGAGTTGGCGGTGTGTGTGAACGACATTCTGTCGATGAAATTGGAATTAATATCGAATGAGGAATGAAATCACGTTGAACTTCAATAAACAAAAAGAAAAAAAAAAGTCAAATAGTAAGAATAATCTATTGTCTTTCGTTCTACCTCCGTTATCGATTAGCCAATTAGTTGAATTCATCGTTCGATTGACTACTGCAACGAGATCACCCTAATCGAAAGAATAAAATCAATGAATTCGAAATCGAAACATTTGTCTCCTACGTTTCGAACGTTCATATTTCCTTCGCTTGTAAAATTTCGAATAACTGTAAAAAGATCTCTTTCGACATAACGATTCTTGAGAAATCTTCGTATATCATCCGTTTGTTGATGAATTTCCTACGATTAATACAAATCATAACAACAATCAGTTACTAACTTAAATGATTGAACGAACCTTATCTGTTTGATAAACACTCGCAAGTAGAGTCGAAATTCGATTTGGTGATAGATTTTTAATTTTATCCGAGAAATTCTTTGCCGTTATTGTCAATTGAAATAGTTGTTCGGCTGTTGGATTTGTTTTCGTATTGAATCGTTCGAGTATTTGCAGCCAACTTAATTGATTTGATGTTGTCGATGGAAGAAGAGAATGAATATTAACATTCATCTGTTGAAATAATCGATAATGTCCGAGAATAAATGTTTTCAAACAAATCGACAAAATTTGACAACTGTATTCATAGAGAACGGGCAGTTCTTCGAGTAATTGACTGTTCAATGCTTCGTAGGTTTTCTTAGCAAGATCGAGAACTTGAATTGACTAAAAAAAGAAAATGAATTTTCAAAGGGAGAAATCGATGCGTTTTTTCTCTACTTGTCTCGATGGTTGATCTTTAGATTTTTCATAAGCTGATTGAGCACTATCATAATCGAGTAGTTTATCATGTCGTTTCGAAATTAAATTCGATGGCAGAATGAATAATTTAATTAAAGTATTCAACGGATTAGCTACACATGATTCCATATGTGTACACTAGAAGAAGAAAAACACGGATTGATTCGAAACTAAAACTTGTCGTTTTACAAATTCAGTAAAAGCATTTTCCAGTAACGATCGTTTGGCTCGAACACATTGTTGAGCTGCATCGGGCATTTTATCCGAGACTAATTCTTCGAAATCTTCAGCAACACTGACTTGTAAAACAAATGTTTCCTAATTTTCAAAACAAAATATTTTCTTATCAATTCATTGATTGATTTACTTTCAAGCCTTCCATGCAAATATACGCATTTCGAACGAATAATCGTAGAAATTTCTCGATCGATCGAAAGCGTTGTTCTTCGAAATTGAATCGTTCATCGATCGTATGTGCCGACAAACCGAATGCACTCGATAAACGCATACTGATTCGAGCGGATTTTTTCTTCATTGTATGCATATTTAATTTGTACAATTTATTTGTTAATGCTTCATCTTTCTCACGTCGTTGATATTTCGAAACTAAATTATTTAAATATGAAAATTGACAGAATTTTTCGAGTAATGGCATCGAATTTGTTCGATGAAATGTTGTGATATGATACGGTTCAATTTCATAATCATTCTCAGGAATTGTACTCAGACTTTGAACGAGTATCAAACGTCGACGATTCGTCAAGGCCATGAACAAAATGATAAATGTGTATGACACACACACATAAAAAAAAAGACTCGAGAGACACAACGCTTTCTAGCCCTGACTTTTTCGAAATTTCTTCTTGCAAGGATATTTGATTATTCAAAGTAAATAGACAAGAGTCTCTCTCTCTCTCGTTTACATACCGATTTCTTTTCGACGTTTAAATTCATTAATAAAATTTGCCATCGATATTAAATTCGATATTGAATCTTTGAGAGATAAATAATCGACATGATCTTGAGGAGTGTACTGAAATTTGAAGAAAAACACCTGGTTGACAAAACGAATTTGAATTTATAGGAAATTTACTTTGAATAGTTCATTTAAGATAAGAGGATATCGAACGATACGTTGAATTGGTTGTAAAAGTAAAGCTGAAACATCGAATATTGATGATTTTTGTAAACGAAGTTTACAGAGACCATCTTGAAGATATTGTTGAAGTTTTTCATCATTTGCATGCTGAAATATAAAATTATATATTATTGTTTGTTTTTTTCTTTTTCTTTACTTTTCGAAGATATCCATGTACCCATTCATGATTTCGACAATATTCAGCATAGGTCGTTTTGAATTGATCAATTAGACTATTGAAAACTTGTCCGATACAGCAATGTGCATCATCGTTTTGTTGACTTTTATTGAATTGAACTTCTAATTGATTGAGTAAATGTCGAGATAGATGAGCAATTTCACGGCTATTGCCAAAAAGAAGATTTCTATTAATACTCTCAGGCTAAACAAGTCAAAATGAATTAATTATTTGAAAATCGAAAAGGAACAAGAATAAAACAACAATCCTACACAAACAATTGAATTCGGATTAAGATATGTTTCAATAAGCAACTCAAGATCACGAAGATAATCTCGTTCTGTTGAAACTAATTCGCTAATGACATGTTGACGACGACTGACATCGGTTCGATCAGTTTGATTATCAATTAACAATTGATCTTAACAAGCAAATATACGTATTTTTACCAAAAAAAAACAAACGAGAAGAAATCGAATTTTTACCATGTAAATTTTTTAATTCTAAATCGAAGAAATCCGTTCGGGTTGATGATGTTTCTAAATCGCAACTATTTCGTGTTGAACTTGTTTCATCTGATTGAAAATTCTTTTCGAATGGATTGTTAATCATTCGATAGGCGAGCTGAATAAAGAAAACGCACAAATTAGCATAAAAATCAAGGCGTTCTACCTGCTGTTGTTCAGTTTGAATTTGTGTGGGTGGTTTAGGTGCGGGTCGTGTTGGACCACGAAATTGTGGAATTGACGATGGAAATGTCGACACTGGCAATGGAGGCGGAGGTGGTGGTGGTGGCAGCTGAGGACGAAGAGAAAGACGAGGCTTAACAGGTGGTGGTGGCTGTTCATCGAACGATGAAAATGAGGATGTCGATAATGGTGAATGACAGACATTAGTCAGATTTTTATTCGATGTTAATATTGTCGAAAATTGATTGAGAGGTAATGAAGGATAAATTGATTGAACATTGAGTATTGTATTATTATTGTTGTTGTTATTATTGTTGTTTCGATTGATCGAATTTGTTGAAAAAGCATAGGATTGTGAATAGGTAGTAGTACTAGGTGTAGGTGTGTAGATAGCTGGTGGTGGCACATGTGCTGAAAAGAAAAGGTCAAAAAGGAAAAGGTTTAAGATTTCGTTTGAAAAATTAGAAAACATGAATATTAATGAAAATTTTTCGTTACATTGATGCCAAGTATAAATTGATTGATGATAGTATCGACAATAATAACAACAATCAATAAACGTATTCATGATTTCTATGTCTTCGAACTTCTTCTCATGTAATCACACTTCACTTCTTGTACCGCGAATGTGTTTTAGAATTGAACAATAAAACTATTCGTTTTTACTAGTAAGTAAACGAGAGTACAAAGAAAAAGAGCGAAGAGAGAGAGAGAGAAAAAAACGAGAAAGAGAAAGAGGAACCGTCCAGGAAGAAACGAAGGCAGGCACGTTCGAGTAGACCTAATGCAATCATGAATAGGGTCAATACAACGCAAAGAAAAAGAAGAAGAAAAAAAATCTGAATCCTTTGTACATATATATGTATATGTATGCATATGTATATATAACACACATATCAAACTCCTATCATTCGCTTTTTTTTTATATTCTGTTCACTTTCCTTTCCTAACCATGTTGATGCTAATAGTTGCAATTATCGTCCCCTCTCTTTTTATTTGAATAGAAAAAAAAAGTTTTGGATTATGGATGACGCAAGATGAAGGCGTTTTCGTACTTAGTCTTGAAAAAAAAGGAACCTGTTCGAAGAAGTTTTGTTTATACAGTCAAATTGCATAATCGAAATATGTGTTTATGAGAATAACTATTGAACTTTTGTAAGAATTTGTTTCGACACTCACATGAATGTTTTTTCGGAAGTAAATTTGAAATATATTTCATGCATGATAAAGAAGATAAATAGATTTTCAAACGGCGAATATATTTAAATGATGAATATTGATTTGATGAATGATTATTCATCGATATTGTTGGTAATGATATTCGATAGGATGTTGATGAACGAAGACTTAATTGTGAACAATGAAAATTCAGATCCATGTTGTTGTTTTTCGATTAGTCAATGTAAAACTGTCTTAATTACGAAATATATAATTCGTTTTGTGCGTGTATGTATGTGTTCAAATGTAATGTACATATATTTTTCAACGTTGTTTTTGTGTGTACGTGAAAAGGTGAATGTGAATGAATAGATGAGAGAAAGAAAAGAGAAAGAGAGACAGAGAAAAGAAAGGCATTTAAAACGAGAGACAATGTGTACAATTCTACTAAGCTACTAGCTCATCCAAGCATCACTACATATACAATATATATATATATATGTATGTATGTGTGTGTGTATATTGTTGTCGATGACCGATGTTCGTTTAAAAAAAGAAAGCAAAAGAGAGAAAAACGATCGAGACGAACTGATAAATACTATGTGATAGTTTGATCTGTTTTTGTTTGCACTACTTTTTCAAGGTTAAACTGGACACAATTTGACGTCAAGCACGTTTCGAAACTGACGACAAAAATGAACAATTATCAATTCTATTCTTTCTTTTTTACTGTACATAATGACGAAGGCGATGATCGTCAATAGACATTTGAATTGTCTAATAAAAAAGAATTTGTAATAGCTTAAGGTGATTGATCAATAGTGATCGAGTATTTTCTTTTCTTTTTTTCTTTCATTTAATGATAGAAAAATAGTCTCAACAAGTTTCTAATCATAGCTTCAAGCCTTTTCTCTATTCGAACCTTTTGATGCAATCGAATTTGAATTCATTAATTCATCGAATTCTTTGTAAATAAGATCTTGTAATGAATCAAATGCATTCTTGGGTGTCGATGAAACTGTTGGTATAACTAATAGATCGTTTCGTTCACCATCGTCGATTTGTTTCTCATCGATTATTTCAACAGATGTTCGTTTAACACGACCAATTCTATTAAAACGATTTTTGACTAAGAACCATTCTGATTCAATCGATTGAGGATTTTCAATAACAGCAAGAATTTCATCTTCGAAACAGCCTAATTCATTGGCCGAATTTGGTTTGATATCACAGAGAACTCGAACAAATTTGATTGAATTTGAATCGAATGATAACAAAAGATTAGATTGACTAGAAGTAGTTGTTGTTTCTATTATTACAAATGAAATAAGTTGATTATAAATATTTTCAAATTAATGAATGAATTACTGTTTAAATTTTCTTTAACTAAATTAACAAATGTATTCGGAAAAATGCCTGTTGGTCGATAGGTTGTTCCTGGTAGATCAAAATGAAGTGAACCACGAAGCCAACCATTTGATAACTGCTCGTGAACAATTATTAAATCTCCTAATTGAAAAAACAAAAACAAAAACAATTGTTCACTATTATCCTCAGTGAATTTACCTCGATTAAATTGTAAATCTTCTTCATGTGTCGAATGATAATCTGTATGAGCTATGTACAAGGATTGATTTTCATTTAAATCTACATTCGGTAGACATTGTATAAATTGACTTGGTACAAGACCAATTTTATCTTTGAATCGTGCACGATACCAATTCTGATCAACGTGTTCTAATACCTGAAAAGAATCAAATGTCATGCTAATCATTTGATCACACACAAACACACGGCACGTCAAGCTCAATCAATCGATGCACGTTTTATTTTACCTCAATAATGTCATCTAGTTGTAAATCAAGATCACCAACAACACCTGTTTGATAAGGATATATCACTTTGGCATAGCTCATGAATATTTGTATGTATGAACGTTTTTTTTTTCTTTATTATTTATATTATTAAAAATCTACAAACGGAATAATCATTACAACAAAGGAAAGAAGAAGAAAAAAAAAATTTAATTGCTAATCACATAGTTTTCGTCTCTCGTTTTAAACGATCCATTTTCGCGAGAGACTCTGAATTTTTCTATCGAATGCACTCGATCGTATCGGTTTATCTGGTGTATAAAATGGATTTAATAGAAATTTAACATAAGTTTCATAGACTTCATTCAAGAAATTCTTCAGACCCTCTTCACCCGCACGTGGTAAATGTTCGTAAAGAAAAAGAAAACGTAGGCCACTTGCTGTTACGTAAGCTGCAACAGATAAATCATGAAATTTATCGACTCGTTTCAAATATGTTGTTGTATTTTGCCACATAGCTTCGTCAACAAAATCCAGTGCAGCATGAGCAATAAACTGATTTAAATGACGATTATCTGTTGAAACTGTTTGACTACTTGGTCCACCTAATTCAATTTCGTAAACAACTTGATCAGCATGACCAACAATAACGAAATAGAAGCCGCCCGATGATGACATCTGAAAAGATTTAGGAACAAAGGATATGACAAGAATAATTGGTCGTATTTCTAACTAGGAGAGCATTTTTCAAGATGTTTACTTTTCTGTTTATAAAAGGACAAGGAATACAGAAAAAGAAGAAACAAAGGTAGTTCAGTATTATTCATTTAACCGGCACGTTTTTTAAGTAATTGCCAACGCATAGCAAAGAATGGAACAGCTACAGCTGATGAGACATAAATGAGTAATGTTGCAGCAAGACCCCATTTGTTAGTAGCTAGAAAGATAAAGAATAGTTGACTATTTTTTGAAATCGAATATTATTTAATTTACTGCTGAAAGGAATATTAGCACCGGGTAATGCTTCTTGATCCCAATTGTCTTGTAAACGCATTCGTTGACTTAAACTAAATTGTCGACGGCCGAGAACTTTTGGTATGAGAGTGAGAGTCGGTCGCATAGATGCCATTGCTGACGAGTATGACAGAAATTTATATCTAAAACGAATTTTTTAAAACTGTTTGACACATATGTTAATTAACATAAACAGACAATTATTCGCATGAATTTATAATAAAAAAAAAACAATAAAAATAGAGAGTTCTCAACTCATAGGTGGTAGTGATTGTTGAGAAGGCATTTGTTGTTGTTGCGGAGTTGTTTGACCATAATCATAACCTTGATGAGAAGGTAGCGGCGGAGGAGGAGGAGCGTTGTGCATTTGTGGTTGAGTATAATACTGTTGTTGTTGTTGTTGTGGATGTGGAGATGCAGACATCATCGATGGATCATAAGTTGGATTTTGTGGATATGCATACTGTTGCGATGGATGAGTAGCAGTATTCCAGCCTACATTGGTGTTACCATATCCATAATGAACATTTGAACTATACATTTGTGTCTGTTGATATGATTGTGGAGGAATACGCATTTGTTGCGCTTGTTGTTGTGAAACCCATTGAGGATTCGACGGATATGCATTGTAGTAACGTGGATCTAAAATAAACGAAAAGAATTATACAAAAAACAAAGATTGTTTTTGTTAAGAATGATTACCATATGAACCAGTTTGCCATTGCTGTTGCTGCTGTTGCTGTTGTTGTTGCCACTGAGTATTAGCTGGATATTGAATGGGTCTTTGAGACATTGGAGGACGATAGGGTGTTGATTGAGGATGACCATAACTCGATGTAGGCGCGTATGTACCAGCTCCTGAATGCATCATTGGATAATTTTGAGGTGGAATGTTCGGCTGTTGTGGTGGAGGCATTTGACTCTGTATAGATTGAGAAGGTTGTCCTGATGGCAATGACGTAGGTATGGATTGAGCAGATGGAGGAACTGGTGGTGTAACTTGTGGTGTGGACGATGATGACGAAGAAGATGGCTGCGATGACGGTGGTGGGGGTGGTGTGAGTGCTACTGACTCTTCTTGTGGAGCTTCAGCCACTGGCATTGGTTCAGATTTTGAAACTAGAGGTGTACTTGATTCTGATACTGTTTCTGTTGTCGTCTGAGATTGGGCTGTAGTTGCCGGCTGTTGTGATGATGATGATGATGGAGGAGGAGGAGGTGGTGGTGGTGGTGGCGCCATAGCTTGTTGTTGTTGTTGAAGTAAAATCAATTGTTTTTCTTTGTGTAACTTTTCCATTGCTTCGTATTTCTGTAGAAGTTCGTCGATTTTTTCTTGACTTAAATTTTTTGATGATGCATCAGCATAATCACGATAGAATTTTTCGTTTGTTTCGGAAAATTTTCGTTTTTTTTCTTGATGTTTATCTTCTAAATCTTTCAAATCTTTTTCAAATGTTTCACGATGTGTTTTCAATGCATCAACTTGTCGACGTAAAACTAATATTCGATCAACACTAACATTCATACGAAAATCTGGTATAACAATTTCATTGAAAATCTCTGATAATAAACGTTGATTACGTTGAAAACGTGCAGCAGCTAGATGACGTGTTGAAAAATAAATATCTTCATTATCATCATCGTCAGTAGCTGGTTCAATTGTAAACGATGAACTATTCATACTATCTGATGATGCTCCATGATTAGTCGTGTTCGAACGATGATATCCTCCTTCATGTTCATCATGTCCACGAATACTACGTGTTGTAGGCAAAGTTTTACGCGTATAACGCGATGAATATGGCATTGAATTCGATCTATCCATTGGATTCATTGCGGTCGTTGTTGATTTCAAAGATCCAATTGATGTACTCGGCCGCATTGAAGGCGGCATATTCATATTTGGACCGAGATTTGTATTCGGTAGATTATTATTTATTGGCATCGGACCATTTCCTCCTGGTCGTTTCGATGTTACTATTGATAATCGTGGATTAAACGACGGATGTCCATGTGAAGACATAACAAATGGTCCTGAATTTTGTGACATTATTTTATTAAACTAGAAAAACTAAAGCAAAACAATACTTGAGAGCTAACTAACTACTGGAATGAATAGCGAACCATACAAACAGCTGAAAAAACCTACTCTCGCTAAAATCAATGTTCATAGATCTGTTGCTCGTAGCGACATTACTTGTCAGCCAATTATTTTACTTCCATTTCCTAGAGGTCACTCGAGTACAGTTGAATAGGACTTTCACACTAATTCTTTCATATTAATTAATTTATTTATATACTGTCGAGAGAAAAAAAGTCATTTTTAGATTTAGATAATAGTTCCCGGAAAATTATTTGTACAAATGCATTTCCTATCGTATTGCCAATTTAAACAAGCTCGAATTAATCCTTTCTCAATAAGTTTAGCTTTTTTTTTTATTAACTAAATGCACATTTATTCCATTTGCTTTCTTTTTTTTTCATTCAAATAAATCACAACAATGTAAATAGACGAAAGAAAGAAAAAAGAAACGGCTGACGTAAATAGATATCTGCTTATGTGAGAGAAGAATTTGACTTTAATAGAGTCGAAGAAGAATGAGAAAGACTGACAAGTAAATCCTTTTCTTCTATAAATATTCGACGACTTATTTTTGTTTTTTTACCTAATACTCAATCGTATTTTCCTGACAGTTTTCTTGGACAAACCTAATTATTTAGTTTTTTATTAACATGTTTAAGAAGCATCGTCGACGTCATCGAATTCTCCTTTCTCATACAATCACGAAACGTAGCGTGCTTTGAAATTGACTGCTCATATTGATTGTCTTTTTTTTGCTCTCCCAAGATTTTATTTTGTTCAAAAATGATTATTGTTCAGTATCGAATTGAACGATAGGATTTGTTGTTTTTCATTCGTTCTCATGTTCTCTTGATACTATTATTGTCAGACAACAAATAAAGAGCACCAATTCCCCCCTCGATATTCTCTTGAGATCTATAAGTACAGTTAGTCTGAGCGATCCTTTTTTTTTCCTGCTTATTTTTTCTCTTACAACTAACAAATAACATGGAAAAACATGATGCATTCAAATAAAAAAGAAACAAACAGGCAGCCAGCCGAGAATCCCATCTGCTGATTGCACTGTTCATCTTGTTCGGTTCAAGTTCTTTTTTTTTCTTCTTGTTATTATTATTATTATTATTGACTTTACCGAAGAGCAGTATGAGTATGTGTTTGATTAAAACAAATAATAAGAAAACAACTTTATAATGATCAACTAAAAAATTGTTGACGAGACTACAGGCAAATTTGCGTGATTATGATTGATTGATTGATAAATCGTTTTGTGTATGTGCGCACGCTTTAAGAACCGGCAATGATATTAAGAAAATAGAAATAAAGCAAAGACCTTGATAAAATAAAATCAACTGAAACAACAATGATATTGTATTTATATTTCTAAATATCGATACATTTACATGATATCAACATGCTTTCTATTCTTGCATTCATCCATTGACACATTCATCAAACAAGCAAAGCTATCAAAGATGTGCACAACACAAGAGAAAAGAGAATGTAAAGATCTTGCTGACATTGCCAATAAAAGCTCTGCTATTTCTATACAATCCTTTTGTGCATGCATACAATAAAAAGCAAAAAATCAAAGTGATATTATTATTATTATTACTATTATTATTATTGTTGTTGCTGTTGTTGTTCTTTTTTGTTTGCATGATCTCAAATGCGTCGTTATTGTCATTATTGATTTGACTATTACTATGTTGACTGTTGTTCGAGAAATCTTATCACTGTCGAATCTAAGAGGATTACAATTGATTCATGAGTTTCAACAGATATGTGTATGATGGTTCTTAAATCAATTATTTTCCCTTTGGCCTAGTTTTTTTATTATTATTCAGGATTCTCCTATCACATAATTAGAATACTAATAAAGATGTCATAAAATCCTCCTGAAAAAGACATATGCTTACATATAAAAAGAATGTTTATCTCAAATAGACCGATTAGTTAAATTGTTTTTCATCATTTCGTTTATTTTTTTTTCTTCTTTATATTCTATTGAATTTCTATTATAAGTAAGAAAATGAGAACGAGAAACAAAAATCAAGTGTTTCATTTTCTTATCGATTGGCTTAGTCAATAGCAAACAGATGGTGACACTCATATAGCTATTATAAAAGTACTATAACTGATGCTATTACGAGTAGTAAGAGACTAAGTAATCATTCATTCACTCATTTTTTTATTTGAATACTAATTGTATTCATGAGTTTTGATGGACATTATGATTAATTTTTCTATGATATGCACAAACACATTTCAATTACGTTCGTGTGTGTGTGTTTTTCTAGTTTATAATGCTAACATACAACATGCTAACATGCGTTCAACAATCAAAACTATCCTCTTAACGTCGAGAATCATTAGCACCATTCGGATTCTAGTGGCTGGAGAGTGTATGAAATAACAGAAACGACTAAGAGAGAGAGAAAAAAAACCGAGAGGCTGAGAGAAAATAAGATAGAGAGGGAGAGAGAAGAAAAATCCGGAGTAGAAAAAAAAAAGAATAGGAAAAAAATCAGTTCGCTCGCTTGCTTCGGTTGAGCATTCGACAGTAGGAATAAGAAGAGTGAAACAGAGACAGAACACACGCACATGCACATGTGGCTCGAAGGTTGTCGCTTTTGACGAGACGACGTCGATGCTAGCTACAGGAATAGGAGTAACTACAGCAGTAGTAATAGCAGAAAAAAAATGAGACTACCGGAAAATAATCGTAATGGAACATACACACACAAAGGTCTCTTCAATTCTCCTTCTTCGTAGCGAGCGTTCGATGCATAGAACAGTGATTGAGATGTCTCGTTGGTTTTCTTCTCTCTCTCTCTCTATTTCTTGCGCGCTAGTTCGCCGTCATACAACGTTCCATAACTCGCTTCGTTCTTCTTTGTGAGTCGTTTACTAGTAGTATTAGTAGTTCTCCGAATTGACACTCACCAGGACTACAATAAAATTCCTCGTTTTTCCATTCTTTTTCTTTTTTTTTCTTCTTCGTCGTCATTGTTGTCATCTTCGTTTTTGCTTTTTCTCTTTATTTCTATTGTTCGGTTGTTAGAATCCTAACTTCTATGAACGTTACACACGTACATCTCTTTTCATTCTTCAGTTTCAATTATTAATTTAAACGAGAAACATGTTCGTTCATGTAGTGTTTCTTTTTGCTCGATTTCTCTATTATTGTTGTCATTCTATCTATGAATAACTGTTTTTTTTTCAAGATATATATATACACGATTTTTTTCATCATCATATTCTTCTATCAAACGATGTGATGTTGATCGACAACAAGCATTTATTATTAAAATTGTCGTCTTCTTCGATTTAATGTTCGACCAACTTAATCCCGTATTGAAAACGAAAATTCATTTACTAGAAATAATTTTAAACAAGGTGCATTGACAAGTTTACAGTAAGTCTGAATTGCTAATTAACAAATATCAATATTATTACTATTATTATGCCTATTCTTTTTTTTTTTTCTTCTCTCGATTTTTCTTCATCATCTTCTCTTCTCCTACGTCGTCTTCTTCCTTTTTTCCTGCTTATTCGTTTGCTTTTCTTTTTTCTTCTTTTTCTTCTTCTTCTTCTTCTTCTTCTTCTTATTTTCCCCTATTTTTATATGATTAATATAAGTCGTACATAAAATTAATGGGTATAAAAAAAGACACATCTAGTCAAAAGAAAAAGAAATTTATCCTATTTGATAAATTAACTAATGGAATTTGAGACGAAGCGAACATTTATGAAACCAAGAATAGCTGAAACATGAAAATTAAATTTCAAGTCAATTCTCTACTTCTAGGTCAACTAGAAAGGCAAGTAACGACGACGACGATAACTAAGAAGACATATGGCTAGTGTAGCTGCTTGGCTTCCATTTGCTCGAGCAGCAGCTATTGGTTGGGTGCCATTAGCAAAAAATCCTCTACCATCACCACCATTTCGTTATTCAACAAGTGGAACATCACCATCATCACCGTCGACATCGACAACAACAGCAACAAATGGCGAACGTCGATGTGATGAAAAGATTATTATTAATGTTAGTGGTCGCCGGTTCGAATGTTGGCGATCAACATTGGAAAAATATCCCGAATCATTGTTAGGCTCGAATGAAAAAGAATTTTTCTACGATGAAGATACACGTGAATATTTTTTCGATCGTGATCCTGATGTATTTCGTGTTATTTTAAATTTCTATCGTACCGGTAAATTACATTATCCGAAACATGAATGTATCGCAGCTTATGATGAAGAATTAGCATTTTTTGGTATTCTACCTGATATTATCGGTGATTGTTGTTATGAAGATTATCGAGATCGTAAACGTGAAAATACCGAAAGACTTCTTGATGATCGTTTACATGAAGATGAAGATAAATCACAACCGAAACCACAATCATTACGTGAAACAATGTGGCGTGCATTCGAAAATCCTCAAGTGTCAACTATGGCATCGGTATTCTATTATGTAACCGGCTTTTTTATTGCTCTTAGTGTCATAGCCAATGTTCTCGATACAGTTACTTGCGGACCGGATCCTCTTACAGGCTATCCGAGATCGTGTGGTGAACGTTTTACTCGACAATTTTTCTGTCTTGATACAGCATGTGTCATGATATTTACTGTTGAATATTTTCTTCGACTTTATGCTGCACCAGATCGTTTGAAATTTGTTCGATCCGTGATGGTAAGAAGTGATGATGATTGATTTCAATTTGATTTCATTTTGCTTTTTTCGAATAGTCTGTTATTGATGTTGTTGCTATAATGCCGTATTATATCGGTTTATTTATGCATCAAAAAGGTGAAGTTAGCGGAGCATTTGTAACTCTACGTGTATTTCGTGTATTTCGTATATTCAAATTTTCTCGTCACAGTCAGGGCTTACGAGTCTTAGGTTATACATTGAAAAGTTGCGCGAGTGAACTCGGTTTTCTTCTATTTTCTTTAACTATGGCAATTATTATTTTTGCAACGGTTATGTATTATGCAGAAAAAAGTGTTGTCCATACGAAATTTACATCTATACCAGCAGCTTTTTGGTATACTATCGTAACAATGACAACACTTGGGTAAGAATACGAACGAAAAAACAAAAACTCAAACAAAGATTTGGTTTTCTTTTTGTTATTAGATACGGTGATATGGTACCGAAAACTTGGTAAGTTTGATTGAATAAAGAGAAAGACGATAGATCGGATTGTATTTTTATGTAGGGCTGGCAAAATTGTTGGTGGTGTGTGTAGTTTAAGTGGTGTACTTGTCATTGCTCTTCCGGTTCCAGTTATAGTTTCAAATTTTAGTCGTATTTATCATCAAAGTCAACGTGCTGATAAAATGAAAGCACAACGAAAAGCTCGGCAAACACGTATACGTCTTGCTCGAAATGCAACGAGTAATGCATTTGTAGCAGCTAAACGACGTCGTGAACAGTATTTGGACGATTCAACAACATCGACAGATAAAAATCTTGTTAATCCATTTGAATTACAACATCATCATTTACTTCGATGTTTAGAATTAACAACTGTATGAAACAAAGAAATCTGTGTGTATTTGATTGTTTTTTTTCTCTCTCGCTCTCGATATTTAGGATCGTGAATTTGTCGAAATGGGTCCGGAGACTTTAATGGGTAGTGGAGCTGGTGGAAGTCTCGTTCCGGGTAGTTCAGCTGTATCTGGTCTAGGTCGTTTTACTTCACCTAAAGCTAATTTTCTGTTCAATCGTCGAAGATGGTGGTGTTGTGGTCCGCCACGACGAAAGAAAAGTTCGCTGAAAATCAGTATCGTAAGTATAACAGAGCGTCATCTATTCGTTTTTCTGATTTGTTTTTTTTTCTTTATCTAGACTCGTACAAACAATAACAATAATGCAAATCCTGATGACTTCGATGCTGAATTAGGTGATTTTCAATTGCCTGTTTCCCTCACGCCACGTACTTCGTCGACGACACAAAATGTGATAACACAACAACAACGAAGTTCATCAGTTTCAATAACAATTTCACCTTCCGTACAACATGATGTCGTTCTTCATTCCAATGTAACTGAACCGTTACTATCATCATCACCGGCAACAACACGTCAAGATTTAGATCTTCCATTAGATAAATCAAATCGAAATCAATTAAATCGAAAAGCCAATAGTCTCATGACTGTTTATGAACATTCGAATCCAAATGAATCGACGACTCATAGTCAAGATTCATCGAAATCTACTGAAACTCTTCGTGCACGATCACCATCGAGTATTTGTGATTTAGCATATCAACGAATGGCACGTGCAAGTATACCAGAGAAACCTTCCGATGAACATGAAACAGTATGAAAAAACGAATCCATAACAACGAATTGATAAAATTGTGTTTTGTTTTTTAGGTATAGTAGTGAAAATAATTACAAAAAATTGTTTCGGCCAATAATCCTGTGTTTATTTTTTGTTTGTTTTTCATCTATAATCGAAATACGAACAAAATCTATATTCTTTCTTGTCTATGCATCATACTCTAGTCACCTGTCTCATGTGCCAAGTCCTATGTTGTTTTGTTACGTTGTTGTTCTATTCGATTTTATTCTTGTCTTATGTACATATTCAAATCTCTGTCGGATGACAATCATTCTTCGTTTTTTCTAGATACGAAAATCTCAAACAAAGCAATTGTTTTTTCCTTCTCTCTCTCTCTCTCTCTCTCTCGTTCTCTATCCTTGTTTATCTCCATGCCTTTGTTGTTTTAACTGCATTTTAACGAATATATATATGATGAATGTATTTGCGCATATATATGTATGAGAGTCTCGCATTAAAGGGATAACTATCAGATTTTATTTTATTTTATTTTTTGAATCTAATCAAATAAAGTTCGTGTCTTTATGAATAAACGATTTTGTTTTTATTTTTTCGAACGTTTACGTGTAACGACTTGTTCGTTCGTAGTAGTTCGTTTTCGTTTGGCTGGTTGATTTTTATCTTCAACGAGCAAATCGTCAGTTGTCGTCGGTTGGATAGTTTTTGTTTTAGATGAACTAGCGTTCGTATCTCGTACGGGAATATCAGAGAATAGAATAGAATGCTGTTTCGAAAGTTTCGCTGTTGGTACAACTTTTTTCGTTACACTAATCGGTGTTTTCGTTTTAGCTGACTCGAGTACATCATTCCATGTCATATCGGAACGAAGACGAAGAAAAACAGGAAATCGTGGTATTCCAGCGTTAGATAGTTCTTGAAATTTAAATGTTATCACTGAACCTTTCTTCGGAGGTGTCCGACGTTGTGCCATGGTAAAACCACTGCCGACATCGAATTTTTTTCCATTGGGTAATTGACATTCGAGAGCGCCTAGTACACCTGTACAATTACCTTTGCCAGGTTTATGCCCAATGACAAGAGCTTCTATTCAATAGACAAAATAGTTAATTAATTTCAGTGTCAAATGAATGCGCAATTTCTTCGAACCTTCGTCGTAGAATGTTTTGACTTTGAGTAAAGTCGACGAACGTTTATTTTCATAGAGACTGCCCGGTTTACGAAGCATAACGCCTTCGCCACCAGCTTTCGTTACATCAGCGAGCCATTTTTTTAAATCATTAACGCCCGTACATTTTTTAATTCCAACAACTGTAGCATAGCATTGCTCATCATTCTTTGGAATGTTGTCTTGCAACCATTTCATTCGATCTTCGTATTTACCTTTGTGACTTGGCGCATCGAAAATTAGATAAGTTAACAGTTTGTAATCGTCGACTACGACTTTATTGGCTTGTTTTTTAACGATGCTAATACATTTTTGAAATAGACCACGGCCACACCTCAAAATATACGCGTTGAGATGAGAAAAAAAAATGACCTATTTATTCGAAATGAATCTACCAGATTTCACCATCGAGCGGTACTTTAGGAAGTTTAGCCTTGAAAAAATCAGGTACATGAAAAAGATTTCCTTGACGAGAGTAGAAATTACTTCCACTCCAATAGGCTCTGAGAACAAGAAGAAGAAAAACAAGAATTGTCATCGACAGATTTACAAAATTTCCGCATACCGAACACCATCAAGTTTCTCGCTCATCCACCAGCCAGTTGGATCAACATCTTCACTCCATGTTTCAGCTAAAAGAACTCGATTTGCTTCGTTGCTCATTATAACTCAAACGATGTATTTTTTTTTTCGATGTGCTCTCTGCTCTTGTCACAATGTTTTTACTCGTGTTCTGTTGTTGAGATTGTGTTGTGTGCGGTCGCTCAAGGCCAATCATATCCTCGCTTGTGTTTTTTCTTTCTTCGTGTCTCTGTCTCTCTTCGTAGAAAAGCAAAAAACCCATGCGGAGAAACTGTTTGAAAATACAGAAAAAGAAATGATCGTTTTTTTATATACACACATTTTTTTTTCATCATTTCAGATCATTTCATCGTTCGTCAATCAAATCTTAATTTATTCGCTTTTATAAGCAAAGAAAGTCTAGTCAAATGTGATTTTTGTTTTTATTTTATATTGATTTTGATCGAAAGTTAATGTCGAATATCGATCGAACTTATCAAACTGACTCGCCATCATTATCCATCGGCGAATTTTATACTGGTACAGGACGTGCACGACAAGCCGCAGGTAAAGAGAAGACGACACAAAACGAATCTGTTTTGTTAAATATTCATCAAAGTTTTGAGTGATCGTGTCATTGTATATTGAGTTATTATTGTATCGACGTTCAAATAAGTAAAGCTAAGATTCGATATCAATCGATTGAATATATATATATGTACGTGCATACGTTGCGTGCAGACATCATTTTTATTGTAAAGAAATACGAGGAGAGAAAGAGCGATGTGAGAATAATTGTCGGTTTAGTTGTATTATTCATCATTGAAGTTGGTATACAATGCCGAATAATTCGAATTTCAAACCAATTCAAATAGGTAGGAGCGAGAGAGAAAGAGAGATGACATAAAAAGTTTAAGGTTTATCGTTATCGTCATTTTCTTCGAAGAACTTGTCAGTTCGAATTTGTTTTATTGTCATCATCGAGAAATCCGAGAATATAGAATATTTATCTATCATTTTCATATTTAAAAAAGGCCAAGGTTATTCATTTTTATGATTCTATCGTTCGAACTTGTTTGATAGAGACACACACATGGTTTTGTAGGTGAGCTTTCGTCATGAGTGCCTATTCGAGAAATGTCAAATATGATTTGTATAGAGAATGAAAAGAGAAGGAGGACAAAAAAGAATCATATATCTATGGTACTAAGAGAAGGTAACAACTGGATTCTATCGATTAGAATAAATATATATATATATATGTAAAAAAATGTTATTAGTCAGTTGACGAAAATATTAAATCAAACAACGGATAGAAAAGGTCGAATTTATTCGATTAGTTTCAATGATTTCCCATACTGATCAGAGAATGCAACCGGTCGTTTATACCATAGCTCAATACTATCCAACTCCTCGAGGTGAGTAGATGCAAATCAAATTCGATTTCCTATTCTTCAATTTAGCTAAGTATACAACCGAACAGAAACAGAATAGTCATCGTCGATGTTCTCGACCTTGTACTATCTTTGTTCTTTTCCATTTTTCTCGAGAGAAAGAAAGAAAGATCTTCGATTTTTGTTCGTAATCATTTCCACTGCACACTACAGATCAAATATGTTCATCTCTTCCACAGCCCCTCGAAACAAATATGTACTCGAAAATCATCCTCAACGAATTCGAGGCACGCCTGAATACAATCCGTTGTACGATGCCTTTCAATCGAATGTTCTTACATCTGATTTTCGACCGATAACTCCGAATCAACCACCACCTCGTTTCATTGACAACCTATCAAGTGATTTCGAAAGCACTTATGATAAGCCACGTTCTTATCATTTCGATAATCAACAATTTCAACAACAACAACAACCACAACAATTGGCGTGTTGTTCGCCTAAAAAAGGTTATTAGTACACATTTAACTAATGATCGATTTCTTCTTCAAATTCAACTAACACATTCAAATATAATTTGCTTTCATTTTTTGCTTTAACAATAGAATTCTAACACGAAACTATTCACATTTATTTAACAGTCTACTGGACGACCCTTTACACAGCTATAAATAGAACGAAAGCATCGTTATCACAACTCCTGCAAATAATTCTTCAACGAGGAAGATTGTCTTGTTTTTTTTCCTTCCTCTTCTCTTCTTCTTCTTTTCTTCGTCTTGTTGTGTTTTTGAAATACATAGGCCCGATTGCTCGCACACGTATATACATATTAGAATAGACGGACAATCATAGAGCATAACCGTCTCTTCTTTGCCTTCTCGCCCACATAATAAATGAGCGAATGAAAAATGTTAAACTATATATATACTTTTTTTTTGTATTCACATAGGACACTAACATGATTTGATTAACTGTTTGTTTGTTTCTTTTCTTTTCTTGTTTATCGATTGTTGATTATTAATTTAGATTCGACGCCACATAGTGAAAACGATTTACTTATGGAGAAAACAGTTGATGAAATATGTAACAATGACGAACATGACAAAGTTCACAAACGAAAACATCGTCGTCGACGTCGAATTCTCTATAATCTTTTCGATTTTCTTGCCATTGTTGCAAGTAAAAATGATTTCTATTTGAAAGATTTTCTCGACATTTTTGTCTTGTTCTTAATAGCATGTGTCATCTTTGGTTTAATCTACGTATTTATTCCACCGGTGCAACGAGGTTTCTTTTGTGATGATATATCTATTCAGTATCCATTTCGAGCGGATACAATTCCAATGTGGTTATTAGCAATCTATGGTGGCGTTGTTCCGATTGTTATCGTAAGAAAATCAAGTTTATATCAATGGATTGAGAAATTTTATTTTTTTTATAGTTTTGCGTCGTTGAACTTTGGGTTGTACGTCCGTTTAGTTGTACCGGCAATGGAAATTCTATGCGACAACGTTTGATCGATTATTTGAAAATTATCTTTCATACAATATTTCTTTTTATTCTTGGTATTGCTGTTTGCTTTCTTATTACTGAAGTTGGCAAACGTATGTTGAATTTTAAAAGCAAAAAAAAAATGAATTGATTTTCTCTAATCTTACGAAATGTTCAGGTACAATCGGTCGTTTAAGACCCTATTATCTCAGTGTTTGTAATCCTGACTGGTCGAAATTAAATTGTACGCGAACGGTATCTACAGCAAGTGGTAATGTCGTTATTCCTCAATATATTCTGGAGCATAATTGTAATACAACGGCAACAGCTATTGAACTTCGAGAAGCTCAATTATCATTTCCATCGGGTCATTCAAGTTATTCAACCTATGCTTTCATATTTTTATTTGTAAGAAAACTTTATAAAAGCAAAAAAAGTCGATTGACTGAATTCTCCTAGGTATATTTCGAGGCACGACTTGTTTGTCCTAATATTCAATTTCTCAAACCATTTTTACAATGTCTGTGTGTTGCAACAGCCTTCTTCACTTGTTTATCGCGTGTAACTGATTTTAAACATCACCCAACCGACGTCATCGGTGGAGCGTTAATTGGTTTTTGCATTGCTGTTTTCTCCGTATGAGAATATAAAACAAAAGGAAATGAAAACAGGAAATTATTCTTTTTCAGGCTGTTCGTGTTGGTCTCCATCTTTGGCAGTTCAGTGTCTATTGTGAAACTGATGACGAAACGAAAAAAGATCGTTTACCAAAAGAAGAACGTATTAAAATTCCCGGCGTCGAAACGAAACAATCAGGCGCATTACGTTCTCAACATGAACCAATGGAATTATCTGCTCAAGATCAAAATGGTAACCGATCGAATTATGACAACGTCGCTTCCATTCAATCTCAACAACGAGTCACTTCAACTTATCCGAAAACAACAGTAGGCGGAGAACGTTATGAAGAAGCCAATGTTTAACATTCTCATCGTTCGAATTCATCTCTGTCTTCACTTCTAACCTGAACAACAACGTTTTCTTATTTTCAATAACCTTCTTTACTCATCCATTTAATCATAATAACAATCTGTGTTTTTTTTCTTACTCTGTTTGTCGTTTGTTTATTTTGCTATACTATAGTCTCACAAACAGGAAAAAATGCCTGAAAATAACGGATATTAATACCAAGTTAAGTATTTGAATTGATTTCTTCTATTAACTTTTCTTGTTTGACGGAATAAACTCGTTCAACTTTCTCTTTTTATTTATGATTCGATCACAGGAAGAGAAGAAGAAAAAAAAAGAATTACGCTTGAAAGACTAGCGGGTAGAAATTCGTTTATGAAAAAGAAAACCGAAAAAAAGAGTCATCTATAGTTTTTTCTTTGATGATGCAGCTGGTTCAGCATAGAATGCATGAACATCGCCCGATGGATTGATTGTGAAATTGTATTGAGCACTGTAATGATACGTGCCAAGATATTCGCCAGAAAATAATTCAAAGAAATCATAATTTTCATAATGATTGAGACCAAGTGCTGTCAAATTCGTAGTCATGTGAACGGGCGTTCCGTATGGTTGAGAATAGAGAGCAGCAAAGGCAGTACGATCATCGATCAATGGTTTGCTCCATACTTCAACTTGCTGACTTAACTAGAAAATCAAAGAACGAGATGCGTTTTTTTTTTGTTGTTTTAATAAATCTCGACCTTTAGAATTCGTCGACCCATAGCACCCATCGGATCTTGATTGACTGCAATTAGATTCTTATTTAGAATGATATCACGTGCCCAAGGACTAATCGTTCGAAGATCAACCGAGAGAATCAACGGTGCAGCCATGATCGACCATAGAGCCATTTGTGCACGACTTTGACCAGGACTCAAACCAAAATTTCCAATCACAAGCTAAACAATAAAATTAGTGTACAAAACAAAACGAGAAACTAAAAATCTCAAACCATATCGGGATCATTCCAATGTCCAGGTCCATGAAATGGTGATAAACGATCTTGATTATCTCCAAACCATTCGATGATCGAATAGACACTGTCCCATGAATCATTAATATCATCCCAATTTCGCCAGAGATTACAATTATCAGCTATAGCTGAATAATTCGGTTTCATATGGCTAAATTCTTGATAGGCAGGCCATGAACATGAGTACGCGATCGGATAGCCTGTGTCAAGCAATGCTTTGCCCATAGCTGGATAACCTGTATCCATATCTTTGATATCGGCATTACAACCATCGAGTTTCAAATAATCAACTGACCAACTAGCAAATGCTAATATAAAAAAAATGAAAGAAGATAAAAAGAAAAATATAGATATTAAATTTACTTCTAGCGTCTTGTTCTAAATGTCCTATGACACCCGGATAACCTTCGCATGTTTCTGTTCCATAATCTTCATAAATACCGAATTTCAGTCCTAATGAATGAACATAATCTGCTAATGCTCGTATTCCATTTGGAAATCGTTGATTATCTGGTTGTAATGATCCATCCTAATTAAATTTTTCAAAAAAAAAAAGAAATCGAAAAAAAAAAGAACACCTACAGCTGCTCGAGTATGATTTAACCAACAATCATCGATAATAATATACTCGTATCCAGCTGCTAAATAACCTCCTTGAACAAGCAATTGTGCTTGTGTACGAATTAATTTTTCACTAGAAATAAAACAGAAAAAAGTCGTTGATATCTCTCTGTGAAATTCATCGATTATTCTACCTAATACATGTGTCAGGATTTTGATCACAATCAATGACACAACGAAATCGTTGCCAAGTTAACCAACCCTAGATACGAACAATATTATCTCAAGATTATATTTTTTGTTTCTACCATGGGCGGCTTTCGAAGTAGACCATTATCCAGTGAAGAGACTTGATGGATGTGCGAACATAAACTAGCAAAAATAATTAGATTTCTCCACCAGTTCATTTCAATTAATCTAAAACGTTTTGAAGATGAAAATGTAAAATGCGAACAGTGAATATACGTAATCTTATCTTTTGAATGTTTGATGTTAATCTACTTGTTGAGTCAAATATAGACCTTCATTTCTTTTCTCCTTATCAAGTTCACCAATTGTCAATAGAAGAAAAAAAAAGATAATAATCAAACGAAAAACCAACATCCACAATTTTTATCAATTTATTTCTTAATTATCAAATAACGTTTTTAATAAAAAAAGAAAGCAAACAGAGAAATTTAATAAGAATAATGTGATGATATGGGAATATAATCAGGTAGTGGGTGTGTTTGATTTTCTGGATAAATTCGACGACGTTTAGGATGATTGATCTGTTCATAAGGATCAGGATATGTCGAATTATTCGTTGCGTAAAATGGATTGTAGCTTTTCGAAACTCGGTCTCGATGTGATGCACTATCGAAATGCTTGACGAAAAAAAAAAATCTTATTACGGTTTTTGATGAGAAATTAAACTTACACGAGTAAGATGTATTTGTTCTCGAAATTTCTTTTGGCATAATTGACATTCAAGATTAATTTGAGGTGATTGATCAGTCATTGAAAACTAATTTACAAAAAAAAGAAACGAACTCTTAATTCGGATGAATTCAAACGAACTTACAACACCCTCTCGAAGTTTCGTTTGATGCCGTTTACCGGCTATATGTGTATTGAACATTTGCTGACTATTACACGTCACACGACACAGATCACACGTTATTTTGAGAGATTTATTTACAGTTGAATCAGTTTGTTCCAATGAATTATTTACAATTTCGTTGGTTTGTTTTTTCGAACAAAGTTCATCGTACGTTGGCGTTTGATATTCAGGATTTGTCTTTAAAACCAAAAGAAGAATTATGAAAAAAATACATTGTTTCTCCTACACGAAGTGTTGTTTTCAATTGCATTTGATGTTTTCGACCTTGAATATGAACATCATACACAATCTGACTACTTATCGATACCGAACAAATATCGCATCGAACAGATGAATTCGTTGGTTTCACTTTTTTCACAGTTTTATTATTTCTGTTTGTTTGTTCGACGATATCTCTCTCGTCAATTGTAAATGCATCGTGATTCGACTGAATACTTTTAAATGTTGGATAGAGATCCAAACTATTCTGATTTATCATAGTCTATCTAAAACAGTTGCCGAAAGAACATTTATTAAGATAATAAGAAAAACAAAACACCCGAACAACTACAATAATAAGTCAAGAAAGAATTATTCATATGTTTTTTTTTGGACGGATACAATTTACACATTAGTAAGTAACATTCAAATTTAAAGAAAAAGAAAAACTGTCAAAATTCGACACCATATTTATCGAAATCACGAACGATAACATGTAACCGTAAATGAACTTTGCCCATGGAAACAGTTCGTAATTTGTAGAGTTCAGCGCTTGATGAAACTAAATCAGGATTCTAAAATGACAAATCAAATTTTTGCTTGTGATATCAACAATGAGAATTGTTCGTACTTTTAATTGTGAACTACCACCAATAAATTGTGTTTTCAATTCTTCAATGAGTGTACCCTTCGGTCGCCAAGTAACACATTCAATTTCATGAAAACCTGGACTAACTGGTATATGACAAAAGCCATAGCTATATAATTCAACACGACCATACGAATCTTGATGCCATACTTGTAACTAAAAATTTCACTCAAAAAAAATTAAGACGATACTGTTTTCAAAATAAACGTACATGAAATTTCGGCCAACCTATTTTCAAAAGAAAAAATAGAGAATATACTATCAAATCCGCTAAGTTTCTTTCTTTACTATTTACCTTGTAAACCTTTCGTAGCAAAATTAAGATCGATAGGATGACACCAGTACGCCATCGGTTCATCAGATGGATCATCGACTTGTGTTTGCCCTTCAGAATCGCCTTGTATAACACGCCATGCGCTTCCCATTTGTATTTTCCATTTACAGAAAAGACTGGATTCAGGAAAACCACTACCACCAACAATTTGTCCTATGACATGTACTTCAGCCATGAATGTCTTCGATCAAGTCAAGACGATGAGTAAATCAGTCATAGACACCGATTTTGATCTCAATTGGTTGCTATCGACCGACATTGCGTTGTTATATGTACCTTCGAATAAACCGTAGATGTCTCTTCTAACTTCGCCAATCTCATAATTGATCTATTTGCTTGCTTTTCTTGTTTTTGATCAGATAATTGAAATTCAAATAAGATCTCACAATATAAGATAAATACAAAATAGTATTTTCATTGATTATAATCGATGAATCCATTAGTTTTCCGTTTTTTGTTGTTGTTTGTATCGAATATTGATCACACTATTACAGTTTCTCTCTCATGAGACATCAACATTCGATTTTATGTTGAACAAATAATATCAATAAAAAGATTATTCCACTCAGCGAACTAGATTAGGTTTATTTTCGTAGTATTAATCAATCTATGTATGTATATCTATAGTTTAGTTAGTTCATTTTATTTATTTATTCACTCAAAGGTTAAAGTCTATATTATCTTCTATTTTTGTTTTGTTTGAAAATGAAAAGAAAAAGAAATGTAATTGTTTTTTCGTTCATTATTTTTATGCTGCAGACTTTTTTATGTGTATATATATACTGAAAAAAAAAGAAAGAGAGAAAGAAAGCCAAAGAAGAGATAGAGACAAAGCAAAAGAAATAGAGGAGAAAGAGAGAGAGAGAAAAGAAAATCGTTTGTGTGTGTATTCAGAAAAAGACAATGTAAAAACTGTTAGTTAATTTGTTTTCTTCTTTCTAGATGAACAATACACACATACACATTCATGTATTTATATATATATATATATAGAACAGCAACACAAGTGAGAAAAATGCACGCGCACACAAGGGATACTTAGGTCTTCAGAGAGAGAGAGAGAGAATGTTGGAAAAGAAAAGACTTGTGTACAAAAGCATATTGAAAAGAAGAAGAAGAAGAAACGAACAAAAAAGAAAATGCAGCGGTGAATTTCCACGCTAAAGCCGATTTGTTGGTACACGTATATTTCGTTCATCCGAACAAGTTGTACATGATCGGATGGAAATCTGTGCTTTCTTCTTAGATTCGTCTTGTTGTTGTTGTCATTAAATAAGAAGAATTAAAGAATTAAAAGAAGCCACTGATACAGACACACGCACACACACACACACACATATATATATAATATACGACAATGATAAAGGGGAGAAAAAAAGAATCGAATGAAAAAAAAAAGATTTTTTTTCTTTTTTCTTTGTTTCGTAGATTCGTTCGAATTTAAGAATGATCTTTAGTATTTGTTTCACCGCCAGGTATCGTCTGTTCATCGAGATTGTTTGAAGCATTCGTTTCGTTTGGACCATTAGCATTTGGTGTTACTGTTGTTGGTGTTGGACTATTATTCGAAGGATTTGTTGTTGTTGTTGTTGCTGGTTTATCATTAGTTGACGATGCCGATGGATTCGAAGTATTACCTACAGTTGAACCGGTTGCTGCAGTTGATTGTTGACCTTGCATATGTGCGGGCATCAAACGTGAATTGAGCGATGGATTAATATTTAATTCTAACAACAACAAAAAACAAAGATTTTTTTTGTTCAAAAACAGAAAATTTTCTTTTGCAAACCTAATTGACTAAAATTGAATAATTGAGGAAATGTTCCGTTGGGTAATTTCGTTTCGGGATCTCTTAATTCATCGAAAAATGCATGTGCACATGCTTCTAATGGTGTTAAACGTGTTGCCGGTGTGTAATCAAGTAGTCGACAAACTAAATCAATCGCCATCGGCGGTGTACGATTTCGAAAAACCTTATGCCATGGATGAGCTTTGATTTGTGGAAAACGAAATTCTTGATAATTCGGATTCATTTGTTTGATTTGTTCACGTGTTGGTGTGCCTAAAACTTTGATTATTTCAACTAATTGATCGACGCCACTCTCGCCAGGAAATATCGGTTGACCGAGAAGTAATTCAGCAAAAACACAACCCGACGACCAAACGTCAATGTAACATGTATAATCGATGGCACCGAAGATTAATTCAGGTGCACGATAGTAACGTGAACAAATGTACGAAACATTCGGTTCACCTTTGATCAATTGTTTTGCACTACCGAAATCGCACAATTTTAAAACCGAAGATTCAGGATCGAGAAGAAGATTCTGTGGTTTGATATCTCGATGGCAAATGCCAAATGAATGAATATAAGCCAATGCACGAAATAATTGATACATGTATAACTAAATCGAGAGAAAAGGAAAATAAATTGAGATTTATTCGTTGCGTTCGATTTACTTTGACGTAGAGAATCGGAATGGTTTGCTTTTGTTTTGTATAATGACGTGCAACACGATAGGCTGTCTCAGGAATAAATTCCAGAACAAGATTTAAATAAACTTCTTCTTTGAGCTAAAATTAAAATTCGTTTCAATGCTTTGTTTTGTGTTTTATTATAAAATTATACTTTGTCACCAGATGAGAAGAAAAAGAATTTTAGTTGAACAATATTTTGATGATCAAGTCGTCGCATAATCTGAAGTTCTCGATTCTAAACAAAGAAAATCGAAATTATTTATTGATGTTTTCGTTCGAAATTCTTGTTCTACTTTAAATCGTTTATCTTGTAAAACTTTCTTGATCGCAACAAGTTCATTTGAATGAACTAATTTCGCTTGATAGACAACACCGAATGAGCCATTACCAATAACTTTCGTATCGGTATAAGATATTTCTTCGGAGATTTCAGCTCCACGACCGCGTGTTGCAACTACTGTCACTATTTTGGAATTATTCACATCTGTTCGATCTAGATGAAATATATATTCAATAAATTATTTCGAATTTCTTGTTTTCATTTTCTTACTATCAACAGGTTTCCGTGAAGATGATGATGATGATGCGGCAGCTGTACCACTACTCATTTGAAGTTTATTAATAGGTGTATATGTATGTTTTATTTTTGAAATTAATAGATAAATGTAAAACAAATGATTTGTACAAAATGAAAAGAAAACAAACGATTTCTATTTATATAGATGTTCGTTTTTCTCTCATAGTATTTCGTCGTTAAAAATCAAAGATTTGATCTGATGTGTTTGGTTTCTATCTAGAGAACAAAAGAAAAACAAAAAAAAACATATATTTATTTATATACACACACGCAGACGCACGGATAATTTCTTTGTTTTTATTCGAAAAAGCTACGATCGAAATTTAGAGATCATGATTTGGATGATTATTTTCGATATAGTCTTCTATATCGTGTGGGTGTCTTTGCTCTTTTTTTGTTTCGTCTTACTTGTCGATGGGTGATGATCAGAAGAAAGCCATACCGGTGGTAGTAGAGCAGCCGAGGTCAACAAACAAATTATGTTTGAGAAAAGAAATATTTTTTTTTTCGAGAAATAAAATTTCGTTCGAAAACCAGAATGATTTTTTTGAAGAAAATTTTTTCGAAATTAAAATTGTTGTTTTTTTATTGTTTATATTGAACAAAAATAGAGGGCATTGACAGTTGAGATTAAGAGGTTAGTGACATCTGAGAAGATCTCATTTCTTTCTTTCTGCATACGAATTCAAAATCGAATTATGGTTTGACCAAAAAAAGAACAAAAAAAAGTTGATATGTTTATTTTTTGTTGTTGATTTGTCGACGTGGTGGTGATCTATCATTGCGTGCTCCCGTGGTTAATTGAGCATTTGTATCGTAGGGATTCGGTGGAGCACGTATGCTACGCGAAAGACGTTGCTAAAATAAAGAAAATTATTCATCAAGTCGAGAGAATCTTTTTGTTTTTTTGAGTCTACTCGTTCTTGATATCGACGTTCGTAGTAATCTAATTCCGTTTCACCTGGACGACGTAATTGAGACTGAGCTTCGGCTGTACTGTTGGGATCACTGGCTGCATGCGAACGAAGAATCGGATGATCCATGGCGGTTATTGGCTGATTGAGAAATTCATCATCAGGTCGACCTATTTTTCATATTTTCTTAATTTAAACCATCAGAACAAATCTGATCAATGTTTTTACCTCGTCCACTTGGATCCAATCGTAGATATCCTTCAGCTAATGAACTGAAACCTGTGATGCCTCCCATGGCTTGATAGGGCGTTGCATAGCCTGTTGGATGTCCTCGTTTTTCTCTCTCCTCTTTCGTTTCTACAAGTGTCGTATGTTTATAAGCTGCATCACCACAAGTGCAAGTAAATGGTGCACAAAATCCCGTACAATTACAATCTACAGACAATGATTAGTCGAAGAAATCTTAGTTTTCTTTTTGTCATTTACTTTTTTGACATTTGTAAGGCGGTTTTGTGAGATGATTGTCGAGCGAATGTTTACAACGACAGTTCGGGTCACTGGTGCCCGACGCATTGGCAACATACTCGAATGACACACATCGACAACCTGATTGACGACAAGGAATTAATATCGGTCGTTCGGTTGGAATTTCAGGGAAATCTGTCTTATGTTCAACAAATCTAATTTGAATAGAATTCGAAAGAACTAGACCAAAACCATTCATTCATTGAAAAATTTACTTATGTCGACAAAGACATTTATGTTGTGGACCTATTAAAATACAATCCATTCCTTGTGGATTCACCCATGATACAAACAATCGATTATGAAGACGCTAGAAGCAATTGTTAATATAATTGATAAGACAATAAAAAAAAAACTACAAACCATTGGTAAAACTCGTTTTTTATATTCTTCATATTCTTCGGGTGTAAAAACTTTTCCACCATCATTATCTCCAACAATTCTAAATAATCAAAAGTTCGTTTCACTTTTGAGAAGAAATCTAGTGATATTTTCATATTACGCTCGATATTCGAAATAAGCATCAACATCAGCTGCTGCATTCGATGGCAAATGAACATATTCACCAGGCGCAGCGCGTGCACGGCCTCGTCCTGCCATTATTTTTTTTATTGTATAAGAAAAGGAAATCAATAGAGAAAAAAAATTGACTTATGATTTTTCATATTTTGTATCTAAACAACCAACATTGAGATCGGTTCGGTTTTCCACAGATGTCACTCTTATTTACTCGTGAAGACAAATATCAAGTTTTGTTTGTTTCCGAATTAATCTCATCCGAAATCTTTTATTTCGAACGACTTTTCAATTGATCTTCATTACAACTGACTAAGATGTCGCTTGATAATCTTTTGAATCACTGTGATTATCAAAAAAGCAAGCAGTAAAAAAATATTGTTTTCTATTTTATTTTATAAATAAATTAAAAAACAAATGCAACTATTGTTTCTTTCTTCGGTTGTTGTTGTTGTTTGCCTAATGTTGAAGTGTCTTCAGCCATCGTTCATGTTTTTTACTATACGGTCGTCGTGTATTTCCTTTTGCAATTAAACTTAATTTAGCTTCGTGTACAACCGCACCAAGACTTAATTGTAAATCGACCATTCGTTTCAATGGTCGAACAATATCATCGAATAATGTTGGTTTATCACGTTCGGTACAACGTACTGCATAAGCAATTGTTTCTAATGTCGATGCTGTTTCTTTTGTTGGTTGTGTTCGTATAACAAATTCCGATTTTTGATCGATTTTAACATAACATGTTTTCAATTCTTGTAATTCGGGATGACGATGATACATGCCCATCGCTTCATTCCATGTTCCGTCTAAAGCTATGATTGTATAGTGTTCACTTTCTTGAATAATATCATCTAATAGAACAGCATTGACATTTGGAAAAAGTAGATATGTATTCGGATTTGAATAGAGATCAGGAAAATTTTTACGTGGAAATTGTCTCGCACGTATAACGGATAATGACGATGGATCTAAGCATTTCGAAAGTAATTGAACAGTTCCAAGAGGTCGTTTGACTTCGTTTGGATGTTGAAAAATCATGACTGATGTATGATCGAGTTTAATCGGTGTTGGTGGTAAATGAGAACAAAGACAAACTAATTCCGGTCGTGCACAACGCGAACATATCGCGCGTTTCGGACGATCGTTCCATTCTTTTTGCGATAGATCATCATCTAATTCAAGTAGATATGTTTCATCAATATCACTCATCTGAAAAGAGAAAAGAAAAACAATAACAAAAGTATTCATCTTTTTAGTTTATTTTTAAACAGCACTAGTGATTAGATTTAATGCTCGATCAGTTAAACGAAATAGACATTTACGAATGATTGTATTCGTCCATAATTGAGATTTCGATGGACCTGCATAAATCAACTAAATCACAATTTTGTTAAATTAACTCAAGTAAACAACTTTCGAAATAATTAACGTACTTGTCCACTGATATCTTTCGTTGCACCGGTACTCAAACTTCGAATGAAAAGATGTTTATCATGTATTCGTTTTAACATATTAATTAAAAATGATGAATCATTTTCTTCATCATGTTCATCATCAGTCACAGATATTTGCGTAATAAATTGTGTATTCGGGTATAATTGTCGTAATTTTCGTTGAAGAAGTATTATATCAGCATCGGAATATTTACAAATATGACGCAAGATTTGTAAATCTTCGATGAGAATATATTTTGGTGATGAAAGAATTTGTTCTTGTATGCAAGTACAAAAATCATCGATCGAAAACGACTGATTTTTGTCTTGAAAAAATTTATTCGATATCGATGTAAATAATGGAATAAATGTTAGATTGGATTCGGGTGAGCTCTCTGGACTTTTAAGTGTATTACCCATTTTAGCTTGAACATGTTTTAAATGTGTAAATGATGTTAATAAACTAATATAAACACAATTGAACGAATTTTTCAATGAATAACTAAGAAAATGTTGAAGAATAAAGTTCGTATCAAAATCAAAACTTGTAACAAGAATTGAATTTTGTCGATGATCAATTGAATCATCGATTAATGCGTGAAGTTCTTCGAACATAATTGAAAATTATATGATGAAATCTAGAGTAACAGACATACAATATGAAAAAAACGAACGACATATTCTCGATTGTTATCGCTACTATTCATGTCAATGAAATATTTGCGAACATTGATTGTAGCGATGATTTTTTCGATGAAGGAGGTTTCGAAGAATATAGGAGTCTGATCTGATTTATTTATTTATTTTTTAATTTTTATTTGAGTAAAAGAAGAAGAAGACGAAAAAAAAGAAAGAATGTTGCAGTACATAGATTTCTCTTTTATTTTTTGCCATAGTAATAATAATATGGATTTTGTGATAAATAGAGATAGTTGTATTGATTATATTGAAGTTCACATCGACGACCACGATAATTATATGGACACGAACAATAGGCTTGACCGAGAGTGTTCACACATTGTCCACCATTGTAACACCTATTTAAATAAAAAACAAATTGTTGTCTTCGTCCTGAAATCATTCTTTTTCTTTTCTGTTGTCCTTACCAATTGGTACATGAAGTCGAACAGGTTGCTGCACAATTAGCTCCGTATGTATTTGGCGGACAAACGCAAACAGCTTGAAGTGTAAGTTGATTGACAACACAAGTGCCACCATTTAGACATGGATTATATTGAAGACAAGGATTGTTCGGTAAAGGATTTACCGGACAATCAGGATTAGCAATGATATTATTTGGACAAATACAAATATATCGTGTAGGGTTTTGATTTGTTGGTACACATGTTGCACCTGCCGGACAGACAGCATTACCACAAATATTCGGTATAACGACTGGTCCTGTAGTTGGAAGAACTCCACATGCTGCTGCACTCTGTGCCAATTGCATACTGGGACAAAGACATGAATATTGCTGATCTGTTTGAACACATGGATACGGATTACAAGTTGCAATAGCTGCGGCTGTACATGCATTTTGTGCATGTATATTTGCGAATTGAATTAAACATCCAATTGCAATGAAAAGTAGACCATTGATTGACGACATTCGAACGAACTTTTTCGAGTCTGTTTTGAAACCATATCGAGAGAATTCGATCTGTTTTTATAGAGCTTCAAAAGCAGCAGATTTAGTCAAATAAATATTTTGAAAAAGATTTCCAATTTCATATTTAACATACATCATTCAAACAAAAGAAAAGAGCTCATCGATTGGTTATATGATCTATTTACTTTTGATTATTTTTCTTTTTTAAATATACTGAAGATTTACGAACGAGTAAACTAACGGACATTCGATCATACATGTACTTTTTTCCTTCGTCAACCTGTTGTTGTTGTTGTTTTTCTCTCGTTTTTTTTTTTACAAACAAGGTAGATATTTTAATCAGATAATTAGCCTTGTCGCTGACATTGTGTCAACTGATGCGAGTGGTCTGTTTTTCTTTCTCTATTCATTTGAAATGCAAAGTACAAAGATTAATATTCAGCCCCTTTCTCTCCTTGATAAGAGAAGAAGCACGTACATCCGATCCCATTTTATCTACGCTAATAAAAACAGATAGCATTCTGAGTGCAATGTTACCCATCATCGAGAGAAAATTTCGAGGACAAAATATGTGTACTTTTCATCAGATGATTTATATTCACGTGTTGAAAAACATAAGATCATTCATTGATTTGACTTTTTTTTTTATTAACTTAAACTAAACAAAATCCTTATACTCATCTGTCTATTTATCGTATTTACTACTACTTCTGCCTTGGTTTTTGTTTTTCGTTCTCTTAAGATACATCAAATAAGAACAATGACAACTCGAATAATCTACGCACAAGAAGAAAAAAAAATGATGAAGAGTTAGAGCACAAGAAACACAGAAAAAAAAAAGAGAAATCACACAAACATAAAGAACACCAAACATGGCCTTTGGTCATCATTGCGCACAAGAAAGAAAAGACATGTGTTATGCCGCCATTGATTGACTCATTTCTCGTTTGAATTTCATCTGAGACACTCTTAGAAAATACAAGAATTTAAGACCGGTATAGATGAAAAATTCAAAGAAGAGAGCAAAATGAGTTTGTTGAATATCTATGTTCACAAAGAGAAGAGAAAAGTTTTTTGTGTTATGCTTCGCAAATCAAGGAGATTACATACATATAACTATATACATAATGAATGAATGAATGAAAAGGAAGAAAGAAAGAAACAAGAAAAGGTATTCGTTGCCTTAAACTTGCTCGATGGCTACATTTAATGATATACGAGCAAACAAGAAAGAATATGATGAAATGGCACGCGAACAGAGAGGCGAAAAGAAGAAACAAGTGTGTATGCGTTTGTATGTATATGTATATTATTTACAAATGGAACATCGAGAAAGAAAAACAACAACAACAGCAACAACAAGAAAAGATAGATAGAGAGAGCGAGAGAGAGAAAAAAAATGTAATAAACAATAGACAGACTATAACAAAATTTTTGTCGGAGCGTCAATAAAGAGACGATCATATAAACACAAACGAAAACACAATTCGAGACTTAACGGCTTGAATTGTGAATTGTTGTTGTTTTGAATTCCATTTTGTTGTTTATAATTCGAATCTCTTCATTGTTTGAATCGCATCACGACGAACCCTGATGTTAACAAGAGAAGAAAGAAGAAACGAATACTGAAGAGAAGAGGGAAGAACAGAAAAAAGACATAATCCATTATGTGTCAGATCGAAATCACTGGGTACGAAAAACGATCTATCCTATTGATGTTCTTCTGATCGAAGGATCGATACGGGAAGTATATGAAAAGAAGAGAAAAAAAAAGAAAACACCAAAAAGGCACAAAAAAATGTATAAAAGTAAAACAAATAATCAAAAGAAAAGAAAAAAAAACAAGAACACTTTTTAATTATTTCCTTTTTTTTGGCTTTTACATATCTTTACCAAACCCTTTCCGGTTGAATAACATGAGGTTCATTGACATTATTTGCCGTTCGACGACAATCTGCCGATGAACGGCGACATGGTACCTCTTGCATAATAAATGGCGGTGGTGCAGTCGTTGATCCTGGTCCTGCGATTGCTGGCGATGGAGAAACATAGATAAAATCTGGTGGTATAGGTGGATACCAATGTGGCCTATAGAACATTGGTTGAGTCATTTGTTGATTGTAATAGACAAGATCTGTATCTGTATGAGCTCGATGATGTATTGGTAGATTGACAGGTAGCGATGGTCCCGGCACTGGTGATGATGGAACAACGAGAACAGGTATTACAGGCGCCGACATTAATGGCGATGGTGTTAAAGCAATAACTGATGTCGATGGCGGAGGTAACGTTGGTGGCGGTGCTGGTGCTGGTGCTGGTAGATTATCTGTTGTTGGTATATAAAAATGCGCTCTTGGTCGATGTATAACTGTTTTAAAACTGCAAGCTAAATAATCATCGCCATTGATATCCTCATCACCTGATGTCATTGTTGCACTAGATAATCTTCGTCGTATACTATCGAATATTTGATTTTCACTATCTTCTTCATCTTGACTCGTTTGATTATTATCCTGTTGTTGCTGCTGTTGTTGTTGTTGCTGTTGTGGTTTTTTCTTTTTCTTTATTCGTCGTTTATTTACACTACTATCATGTTCATTATAATCTTCATCGTCATCGTCCGCATCATCATGCGATGGTGTTCGACTACGTTGAGCCGAACTTTCTCGACTATGCGAACGATAACGTTCCATACGCTTACGTTCTTCAATCATTTTCGTTATACTCAATGCATCCTTGGTAAACGATTCTAAACGACGTATACTATCATGACGTTGTAACAAGTCAGGTGTATTCAATGGTCGTTTATCATCGAGCTGTTCGCTATTTTTCACCCATGAATGTTGAAGAACTTCGGCGGCTGTTAAACGTAATGATGCATCACGAACAAGTAAACGTTTTATTAAATCTTTGGCACCATCGGATATATATTCCCAATCTTTATCAGGAAAATCGAATTCACCATCTTGTATACGTTCAAATAGAAGACTTTGACATTGTTCACATTCTTCACCACGTGTCCAACCGCAAGTATGTCCGCATGAACCATAAAATGGTGGATAACCTGATAACATTATATAGATAATTACACCGAGTGACCATAAATCACAACGTTTATCGTACATTTGTAATGAACCTTCGAGACTTGTCCAAGCATCGACTACTTCAGGAGCCATAAATTCAACTGAACCGACTGGTGTCGATAATTCTGGTGTCGATATTGGTGTTGTTTTATTACTATTAAGACGTATAGCCGAACCCAAATCAAAATCACATAATTTTATCGGTATTAACGAATCCGCACGTTCAACTAGGATATTTTCTGGTTTTAAATCTCTAGAAAAAATAAATAAGAAGTCGTTTGGATTCGTTCGAATTTCCTATTGTCAATACGAACCTATGTGACATGCCTTTCGAATGAAGAAAATTCAGACCATTAGCAATATCACGTACGATCAAACTAGCCTCACGTTCTGTTAATCGACCACGTTTCATTATATGATTGAGTAATGGGCCTTGAAGAAAAAAAAAATTTCCATGAAATATTAATGAATATTTCTCTCTCGCTTTGTTATACATACCGCCTTCCATTTTTTGAAAGACAAGATAAAAATAATCATCATCTTCGAGAAAATCAATAATGCTTAGAATATTTTCACAACCACGACAATGATAATAAATATCTATTTCTTTGAATACACGCGTTCGATTTGGATGACGTGCTTTACTAATTATCTAAATGAAAACAAACATTTAAAAAAAAATTCTTTTTCTTTTTCTTCTTCTATCGAGAATGTTCTCTCCCCATCGATTCTTTTTCTTTCTTTCTTTCTTTCTCTTCATATGTCACAAATAGGTTCGCATCCGGGCTCGTTTATTCGATGTGCGCAATACTCTTTGACCGTTCTGCAAATAGCACGTAGTCGAGGGTAAGAGAACATACTCTCGTAAGTGCATATATTTATGTATGTGTGTGTGTGTATAGAAAAATGATAACACTCGAGTTCAATCAACATACCTTAACTGCATATTCTTGTTTTGTCAATCGATCGCGACATGTTTTAACAACTCTAGAAATCAAAAACGAAAATAGTTGATTCTATCGAAGGAATTCGATTTCGAAATGTCATACCCGTGAGCACCGGTGCCGAGTAGTTCTTCAGTTAATTTATATTTATCATTGAATGATATATCCGAATAGGAATCAGCCGTTCGACGTTTCTTTTTCTTATGTTGTCGTTTTGTAATGCTATGCGTTGGTGAACTTTCCGATTTCGAATCTGCATTCGTCGTATCACGTAGAATAATTTCTATTTACAAACAAACGAAATGAGGTCAAAATATTCTTGATTATCTCTTATCAAAACTAATCTACCTGTTGGCTTCGAAACTTTTAATGTCGACGGTCGTTTTATTTGCGATCGTTCGATATTTTCCGTTAAGATTGTCGACGATGATGGACTACTATTTGCCGATGAATGAACAGCTCCCGTATTCAATTCTTCTTCGCTCTATTTGTATAAATTCGATTTCGAAATAGAAATTTCATTGAAATGTTTTTTTCACTTACGAAATTGAACATAGCATCCATATTGATGTTGTTTGTCTGAGAATTCAAATAATAAGAATAAATGAAAGAGTTTTCTTTTTTTTTCTTTTTTATAACGAATTCTTGAATAGATTTAGTCCCATCCAATAATTTCCGATAACAAATCGATGATTTTTCACTCACTCACAACACTCACACACTTTCGTTAGTCGCCGCTTACGCGCACGGGGAAGAAATATAGTTTAAATAGACCAGTTGGCTTGCTATTTATAGGGGAGCAATCGCTTGCACACATAACGTTCTCTGTTTTTTTTCTTTTTCTCTCTCTCTCTCGTTCTCTCATTCGTTCGCCTTTTTCTTTTGCTCGTTCTTTTCTCTTTACCCGGGTGTATTTGCCCACACTCAACCATTTTCTTTCTACTCCTCGTCGCCTCGTTTCTTCTTTTTTTTTGTGTGCCTTTGCTATCATAATGTAATGTCACAAGACTATTCTATCTGTGCGCGTGAGAAGAAGATATATGTACAAAGAATATTGAAAGATGTAAAAACGTAGTCGAAGCACGTGCTTTTCGGCTTGACTTTGTTTATATCGAATAGATAGAGAGAAAGAACTAATACCGATAAACAATGATTAACCAGTAACTTGTACGATAGTACTACGCAGATAACTACGTCGTAAAACAGATGACAAGAACGCAAGAGCGAGCGTTTCATCATCCAGCTACGCGTATCAATTGCGCAGTCGGTATTTTTTTTTCGAAAGAAAAGAACGGAGCCTGAAAGGACAATTGGGTTGTCATATGTATTGTAGGTACAAAATTATGCTCGAGATATCTTGAGATAGTATTCACACCTAACATAAATAAACAACAAAAAGCAAACGAACTTATGTTTTGAAAATGACGACATATAGAATAAGTTAAAGAAAAATATCGACGACATTGAAATCGACTAAAAAAAGAAGTTGAAGTTCGACTTCAAGAGTCTTATTTGAAAATTGAAAACGAATATTTCATATTTTATTTTTTTTTAAATTTATAAAAAAGAAAAGAATATTCTCGAATGAATAAGAAAAAGAAACTTTTCTTTTAGTCATCGAAAATTGTTTTATGAATCACTATGTGTACAATAGACTCAATTGTCAAAGGATTGCTCGACTTGATGATGACACATATGGATTCAATGTTGACGTGGCTAACAACAACAACAGATGGTTTTGATTGCGTTTTTCGAAATTAATCATGCTATTCCATCTATAAATATCTATCAATCGATTGAGAAAAAAAAAACTTTCATATCGACGTAAGAGTAATGCAGGGAAAAAAGCAAAGAAGCCCTCGAGTAAAAATTTGTTTCGTTTCTTTTTCTCACGTTTCGTTTTATGTGTTAAAAGGATTAAGCAAATACACAGAATACACCTTCAATATACGCGTACCCGTATATCTCTCTCTCTCTCCTTCTCCCTTTTTTCAAAGCGATTCAATTAGATACAATGATGAAATCAATCGATATCTACACATGAAGTGCGTAGGTACGCATCTGACACTTTCTAATTTTACCTTCAACACGCAAAAAAAAAGGGAGAGAGGAAGATATATAGTGAAGGATCAGATAAGCTGTATGAAATACGTATACGCAAAAAAAACGCTATTTTTACCATGATCGATGAAACTGTTTGATGTTGATTATTTGATGGCATCTTTTTCCTTTTTCGAACGAGAGAACACACCGAACCCGAGACTAATAAAACAAAGGCCGTTTTTCGATATTTATATGATATCGATCAATGACACGCTGTAAAACATGATATTTCATCAGCTTTCTTCTCGAACAGTACAGAAGGAGAAAGAAAACGAACATATTTCCACGTCATCATTTCGAAATAAACAAGCTTGTCAACAAGAATTATAATATAAACAAGACCGATATTTCTTTTGTTCTTGAAAATTCATCGTCATTAGTTCAAAACATAAAGCATACGTCAAAATTTCTAGCTCATGGTTTTTATCAAACTGCGTAGCCTCGAAGATTTATGACCCAGTTTTTATGGAGAAAAGAAGAAAAACAATTCATCGACTCTCGAACGTCATTATCGACCTTGAAAAATGTTGTAATCTTTTTCGAATCTAAACAAAATTCCCTCATGACAAACGAGATTACATATTTATCGAGAACATTTGATTTATTTATATTTTCTTCGAAATGTATTTTATTTTGTTTTTTTTTTTTTGTGATATACTTCGATTTTGACAATTTAACGTCATTGATCGTAGAAGAAATTGCAAATTAAAGAAAAAGAAATGAACATATTATGTTCGTCTACACACGCACACAAACCCTCAAGAACAAAAAAAGAAGCATAGTTTAGCGACAATAAGAGAGATAAGTAACAAGAGGATATAATAAATGTTAAAATCGTCTACAAAACTAATCATTTCTTTTCTTCAGACTAGTTTTTTTTTCTTGTTTTCTTCGAGACGATTTTATCAATAAAAAAGAAAGAAAGCAGAATAGCACCAAGAGAAAGAAATACACGCAAAGAAGAATAACAACAGAAAAGAAATGAGAATTTAATTTGTGTGCAAAAAGAAAAAAAAACTTATTTACAAGTAAACAGGGACCGGTTAGATGAATACTAGGATTTTACAAATCGAATTTGATTTTTATTTAGCACGTGCTGGAAGTGTGGATGATTTTTGTTTGGGAGTTTGACCAGAATTATTTCCAAAGAGATTCGATGCTGATGAACTAATACTTGTATTTGGCGAACGAAACGATGTCGTACTTGTTCTGTAATTTGAAAATAAAGAGAAGATGTGTTTTTAGTTTAATCTTTCCTTTTTCTCCAACCTTGATGAATTCGCTTGATCATGATGTGAAATAATACCACGTTTAGGAATTTTTTTACTTAATTTCGTAATCCATTGCTTTTGCTCATTTTCATTAGCACACATGACTAATAATTCTTTGACAGATAGTTTATCATTAACTATTTAAAATAGCAAAAGGCAAATAATTGAAATTTCTATGCATGAATGAATATCTATCTACCTCGACATGGTAACATGAATTCTTCTCGATCATCATAATGTTGTTTATGACAACGAACATGACATCGTGTACATTCGAGACAGGGTGGCGGTGAGAAAACATTATAACATGGACGATTACATGTTTCACATTGTGTTGGCATACGATATTGAACAACAACGAAACTATGACCTTTGTATTCGATTGTTTCACCTGTATGACGATCTTGATCCTTGAAGAAGAAGAAATCAAATCAAATCAGAAATGAATTTTTTTGTTTCTGTACTTGTGATTGAATCATTGAATTCGACATAGTTGACGTTGAATTATTGAGCAACGCTTGCCCTTCACTATCGTAGAGAACTTGAAAGATTTTTGGAATCATATTTGGATCAACACGAAGTACATCGCCTTGTGTGACTGCACGAACATGATAGAGTTTCCTAGGAAAAAGACAATCAACTGTTATTTTCAAAAAATCATAGAGCGCTGGCGGTTTTTACTCGAGGTCAATTGATACAGCTGCTAATTGATCCTTTTCCGAATTGTAAAGCAATAATTTATTCTTGGCTATGACAGCAAATTGTCGTTTCCAACCGCCACGACGAATATTTCGCGTAGGAATTTGTACCCAACTTTCGAGACGATCTATTTTCAAGACTCGAATGAGAGGAAAAAGAAGCGGAAAAATGTTATCTTTACCTCGATCATCATCGATTTCATCGCTTGTTAATGAAATATTATCAATTGAACCTCGTGTTTCAAGTATACGTTTGTATTTATCAAGTTCATCTCGTCGTGTTTCTAATTCCCGTTTCAATTTATTGATATCTTCGGTTAACGTCGATAGTTCTTCGTCTTTTTCATTTTGTAATTTCTTGTATTTCAATCGTTCGACGTCGAGAGCTTGTTCGAGACGTCGAGCAACATTCCGTTCGTTTCGATCTCGATCATGTCGTCGACTGCTCGTTGGTCGGTTGAGAAACGGATTGTTTTGAATGGGATTCGTCACGATTTCTTGTAGTTTTTTAACAGCTGCTTCTTTTTTCGTTCGTTCGTCTTCAGCTTTCTTACGTAATTCCGTTGTTTGTCGTTCGAGTTCGTGTAATTCTACGAAAAAAAAAAACAATAACAAATAAATTGCAAACAACATTTGAAATCATAAATCGAGACATACGATCGATAACTGGCTGAAATTTATTCGACATTGCATCACGATCTTTAATTGCCTGTTCGAGATCGTATTGACATTTTTCATATCGATCTCGGAACTAGAAAAAAATAAGAGACGAACGAACTTGAAAATGGTTCGTTGAGGATCACTTACAGTATTGATTTCAGAATCGAGTAGAGCTAATCGACCGTTGAAATCGGTGTGTAGTGCTTCGACTTCGATGATCATGATATTTTTCTCTTTTTCTAATTCAGCACACTGTTCTTGAAGAAGATTTAAATTCAAACTTTCAGTTTTCAATTTGACATTAGTAATTTCCAATTGTTTCAAAAGATTATCTCTTTCTTCTTCGAGACTTGTCTGATCGTGAGTAACTTGTCGTAATTTATCCGTTAGTTCGTTGATTTCATCTTTCAATTCATTCATTTGTGTTCGATAGAGAACAGAAAATTTACTTTCAACTAAATACGAAGATAATCCTTTCTTGAAACTACCGATAGAATTTAACAAACCTTCGACTTGTTCTTCATAATCGATGATCTTTGTTTTCACATTTTCATATTCAACATTGAGAGTTTTGAGTTCATCTTGTAAACGATCGTTTTCCTTTTTCATTTGATGAATTTCATTGAGAAATTGTTTTTCTTTATTCAATGAATTCTGTAATTGTTGTTGAAGTTGTTTGAAATCTTTATCGTATTGTGTTCGACGTTGATTATCCGATTCCATTTGTTCAATAATTTGTTCATTCGATTGTTTCGATAGTTGATGATCGTAGATTAATTGATTGTAGTTCGTTGTGATTTGTTTGAGATCAATTTCTAAGATTCGAACTTTCTTCTGAGTTTGAATAAGATCTTCATTAGCTCGTTTCACGGCCATACGTTCGGCGTCGAGTTTCTTTTCTAAATCTACACAAAGAACAAAACAGAACGATGTTACAGACTGTTTCTTCTTCGATCGAACCTTTGATGACTTGTTGACTGTCATTTTTGATATCTTCATCAGTGAGATTGTCCATGACGCCGGCACGTTTAAGTTTTTCGACGACATATTGCTCTTGAATTTTCTTATGAGCAATTTCTTCTTCGATTAATTTCGAACGTAAACTATCGATTTCAAGTTGAAGATTAAGTTTTTCCTATTTTTTTCAAAATAAAACACATTTTCATAAAACAAAAAATCTATTCATCATTACTCGTTCAAATAAACTACTCGATTGACGCAATTCTGTCAAATCATTCATTTGTAATGTATCACGTTCTTTGTATTTCGATAATTCAATTGTCATTGTATTACATTTTTCTATAGATAAAAAAACAAAAATCCTATCAAATCGTTTTTCTCTTTCTTCAATTCGAAATTTCACCTTCAAGTTCTTGAATTTTATCTAAAGCCATGTATTTCGCTGTTTTCTCTTGTTCGATATTAGCTTGTTGTGTGATAATATCTTTTTCGAATCGAAGTTTAATAGCAATGAGATCTTGATATTTTTCATGAAGTTCACTATATGAACGTTCGATTTGAGCTGAAGTTTTCTGAATTTCTTGATGTTGTTTTTTCAAACGAATGTTTGTATCAAGTTCGATCTTAAGTTTTTCATTGGCTTCATTACACTGTACAAATTCGAGTTCAGTAAAACAAAAACAAAAGAAAGATATGTCTAATCAAATTACTTGTCGTTCGAGACTGGTGATTTTTTCCGTCCATTCTCGATTGGTAACGCCCATTTGGTTTTTCATATGTCGTTCATTATCAAACAAACGTTGAATTTCTTCTAAATTTCGTTCCAATGTTCGACGATTTTCTAGCTCAAGCTCATATTTTCGTTGTGCCTATTCACAGAGAAATTATCTTCATAGAATTAATCTTATCAAAAGACAAACTTCTTTGTTTTCTGTTGCGAGAACAACGTTCTTTCGTTCTAATTCATATAATTTACTATTAAGAATTTTTTCATCTTGACATTTGTTATTCAAATCTTCGTGGAATCGTCTATAAAAAACGAAAGGAAAATAAGAACTTGTAAATATGTTTTCAAACCTCATTCGAATTTCTAATTCATTTTTAATTCTTTCAGTTTCTTGTAAACGTTGTTCTAATTCTGAGCTGCTGAAATTGTTGAACTAAACAGAAAAAACAAACAAAGAATATGATTTTTGTTGAAGAATCGAATTCGATTTACATTTGTTGTCGAACGACGATCGAGAAATGGTCTGAAAAAATCGAAGTACATATTTTCATTTCCAAGAATATTCTTCTTCTTCTTACTGTTGTTCATTTGAATAAGAAAAGCCAACGAATGATAATTGATTTCCAACGAATGTTTTACTAACAGAAAATGATTCTTCGGCTGGAGCATCGTTCTTTTCGATTTCATCGAAATTGCTGGTGTCCTCATCGTTTGTCAACGGCGGAACAATCGGTACCGATGCTGAAAAGTTTCGAAACTCAATCATCTTATCTGTCGATTGATTCTACCTTTTCGAATTGTTTCCCAAGTCCAATCGTTTTGATTGATAAAAAATGGATGAGATCTGATTTCGCCGACCCCGGTTTTACCCAAACGTGTCGATCTAAATTCGCAATCGAATAAGAACTTAATTAGTTTTCTATATATTCATCAATGATCTCTAACCGATCGCTTAGAAAAGCACAAATCAACGAACGTGCTTCGGTTGATAATGGGATTTCTTCCGGAAAGACGAGATTCTCTCGATGATTCATGATTTTATGATACGTTCCAACTAATGATTCAGCATAGAACGGTGTTTCACCAAGTAACATTTCATAGAGAAATACACCGACCGACCACCAATCAACTTCGGGTCCGTAGACACCAGTTGTACTTTGAGATTTTAAGATCTCTGGACTGATATAATCGGGCGTGCCAACAGCAGTATCAGATCGAACAAGACCATCCTTAATAAATACAATGAATTCTTCATTCATAATTGAAAATCTCGTTTTCTACTTTGTCCATTTTGATACAAGTACCAAAATCAGCTAATTTCAAATGACCTCGAGCATCAAGAAGCATATTATCCGGTTTAACATCTCTGCAAGAAAATTTCGAATAATCAAAAAAAAAAAAGGAAAAATCTTCTCCTACCGATGAATATATCCCATGCTATGAATAGCATCGAGTGCGAGTACAACTTCAGCACAATAAAATCTTGCTGAATTCTCACTGATTTCATAACGTGTTAACAGAGTAATCAAATCTCCACCTGGCATGTAATCCATAATCATATAAAGCTAAATACGACACAATCGATTAGTTGTTTTTTTTTATTCAAATGAGAAACGTACATTTCGAGCATCTTGAAATGCATAATGTAATTTAACAATCCAATCACTATTCGAAAATGCCATGATATTACGTTCTTCCCAGAAGAAAGCACTGTCCGATCGTTTCAACTAAGAAAAAAAAATCGAAATTTTTTATCCGGGGAGAAAAAGAAAATCAGTTCGACGTACCATTTCAAATTTACTCAATGTTTTCATCGCAAAAACCTGTCCGGTGGCTTTTCGTCGTACAAGATCGACCGTACCAAATGCTCCTCGACCGATAATTTTAATCGTTTCAAAATCATCGAAATTAACTCGTTTATCACGAATATCTCGTGTTGATTGATTAACTAAATACGAACGAACGAATCAATAGAATTTTACAATCAATCAAATCAACTTACATCTGCTATAAAATGAATCGAAATTTTTCGTCTTTTTAAGACCTTCACAATCATAAATTAAAGCAACAATTGAATCAAGTAAACCGTCTATTGAAATCGGTGAACGTGGATCGACAATACGTTCTTCCAAAATACGTGTACGTTGAACGAAATCATTTCCCGTACTAGCCATATTATTGACCATTCTAAATTGACATTTACATAGAAAATATCAATCAACACCTCGACTATTTTCTTATTTTTGTTTTGTTTACTTCTTTTTTTTATTGATTAATAAAGGAAGAAAGAAAGAAAGAAAAAGAAAACATTTATTTGTCAATTACCTTTTTTTTCACAAATCATTCATCACAAAAAATTAATAGATCTTCGTCGTAGTCGTCTCCTATCTACAACAATAATAAGAAAAAAAACAACTATTCAATTTAAACAAAGAACAAAACAATGATTATTTATCTGAAAACAACAACTCATCCTTTCCTATACGAAACAAACAAGCAATAGATACATATAGACAGAGATAGATAGATATGTACGTATATGTAATATAATATGACTCAATTTATTTAACAACAACCTAAGCATCAAGTGGACAATTCTAATCGACCAATAGTTACACAATCTCGATGAAGATATGTTGACTATCACATAATGACATCTAGCTTTTGACAGATATATAGATATATATATACTACACATATTATCTAAGAGTCAATAGACGTTGAAAATGATTTATGTCAAGATAATGAATACAGAAAACATCTGTATGATTAACAACTACGATGATAAGGACAAATATCATGAATTTAATTTCTTTGTTTTTCAAATAAATAATAATATGGTGTTAGAAGTCGCCAATGAATATGTTCTTTTGATTGATTAATAACTGTTGAAAGCCATTGTTGATTAAAATCTATTGTTTTACTTTTCAAATGATTTAATAGATCATCGAGATATTTAATTTGATTTAAATCGCCAAGTAAATCTTTGGCATTTCGAGCATAAGTTAAATATTCTTGTGCACGTTGAAAATCTTTTAATTTCAAATAGATTTTACCGAGAAGAATATTTGATTCAATTGAAAGAAGTTCATCATTTGATTGACAAGCATAATCAAGTGATTGATAAGCATAAGTTTTCGCTTGAGAATAATTTTTTAAATTGAGATAACAAAAACTTAAATATTGATAAACAAATGCACGTTCGTTATCACTTGTTGTTTGAGTTAACATTTCATTAAAAATTTCTAGAGCTTCAGTATAATTTGAAATTAAAATTAAACTTCGACCAAAATCGAATAATGAACGATAGAGACAATTCGTATCGTTCGATGAACGAATAATTTCGTATGCATGTTTGTAATTTGCTGAACTTTGATGAAATAATTTCAAATCGAAATAGGATCGACCGATTAAACGATAGGTTTCAGCTAGTAGATTGGACACTGATCGATCATTTGATGATTGAAGACAATTAATAATTTTCATTGATCGATATAAAATCTATAAATATGAGAGAAGTATGATTAGAGTTGGTTAATAATTACTTCAATGCTGTTTTCTTTGGTTGGCAGATTTTGTAGATAAGCAAGTTCTTTTTCTGCAATAGTTCTTAGAGAATCAGTTGTCGTACAATCGTAGAGAATATTTTTGTCATCGACATGAAAACATTCAGCTTTATCAAGAAATCGAAGTTGAGATTCAAGAATTGATATCGTTTGTTGAGCTTCGATTTTTGCTTTACTCAATCCAGTGAAACCTATGAACAATAATAAGAAAAAAAGAAGAAGTTCATATTCTTTCTTTTTCGACTATAAACCAGCTGATAGTTGTGGATCTTTATAAACATTAATTAATAATTGTCGATCTTTAGCGATTTCTAATAGAAGTCGATCGGCTTCTCTGTCCGTATATTCAGTCAATGGTTGTTCGATTGTTGATATTTCTTTTCGAATTGGTAAACGATGAAGAAGATTCGAGTTGACTTTAGTTATTTGTTGTTCATTGATACGTGTCAAATCATTGGTAATTGTCAATTGAACTGAATGATTACAAATTGTACATTGAAGAATTTCTTTCGTCTTCTCGATTCCTTCGAGACAAATTTGTTGAGTCGGTTTGATTTTATTTGCACGATAGAAATACATCAATGCTATGAAACCAAAATAGTAAATAAAAACGAAACTCAAGACATTTATTTTCTACCTAATTCAAATTCATTATTTGCATATAAAACTTCTGCTTTTTGTAGATAAACATAATATGAAAGAACATTTGAATTTTGTTGTGTATCATCAATTCGATTCAAAGCAGCATCTAGAAATTTTCGAGTCAATTAGTTTTGATTTTCATTTCGAACTCAACTACCAGTGTCTTGTTGAGCTTTATCGAGACTTCCAATTTTAAGAAGAACACGTGAACGATCGATGTACGTTGCTGTACTATCAGGATTCGAAAGTAGAATTTTACTATATTGATCAAGAGCTCCATCGAATTGTTGTCGTTTTTCATAGAATCGACCTATACTTGTTGTTGTATTCGTTTTCGTTGCACTCATCGGTCGTATTGACTCAAGAGTCATAGGAAGTTGAATTTCTTTTTTTGAAATCAAAATCATAATTAGCGCGTTCGTGTCATTTTCATTTTCTTTAATACATTAATGTCAAGCATGAGGATCAATTGATTATATTTATATGAATCATGAATAAATAAAATCATTTTCTAAGATTTCTTTTCTTTTTTCTTTTCGTCTTTTTTTCTTTCATTCTCGTCATTTGACAACCTAATCGAGGACAAAAAAGAAACGTCAATCGAAAAATTAAAAACGAAATATGAAGAAGAGCTCGAACGGCGAAGTTGTTTTAAGTGCATGTCAAATTCAAGCAACTCGTCTTAATAGACTTGAATATCGTCGTTTACAAACTCATGTCAATATTATGGAAGATAATCTCAAATTTCATCTGTCACATATGCAACGTCAAGCACAAAATCTCAAATATCATTATGCCAATGTTGTTCGAGTCGTTAAACCGAATCCAAAATATGATCTATGGAAACAAAAATATGCACGTGAAATAGCACGAGAACTGCCTCAACGTCGATTAGGTATGGGCGATTTTTGTTAGTCTGTGATCTATGTTAGAGTTTTGAAAGGTTTCACGAGTTTATTTATTTTTTATGAAAAAGAGAAAAAAAAATAAGAAGAAGAAAAATTAATCATCTTGACTTTTCGAGTGTTGTTTTTTCATTTTCTTTTAATAAAATCTAATCAATATTCAATATTTACCTAGATCCAATAAAACTCAAATCAAAGCCTCGTCAAGTTTCACTATTAAATGATGGCCGACACTCATCCGAACCCGATCAACCATTACTCTTATTAATCAACAATGAAATCGACAAGCCTGTCGAACCTATTATCGATTTCAGTCGCAATTTTCTTCGACCAAGTTCGACACCAATGAAAAAACACAATCCAACTACACTCGCACCTATACTCACTGAACCATCAATGACAACAATTCGTACGAAAACATCCGACAATAGTTCGAATCTATTCGCACCCATACTTCGCTCAACTACTAGTATGCGAAAACCTGCACAAAATAAATTCCGCAATCAACAGAAAACACCGAATCTCGACACATTATATCGTATTGCATTACAAAATCAAACAGCTTGCAATTCAGTTGAACGAACACATATCGATAAACGGAAATTATTAGATAAAGAATTCGCATCACAACATCGAGCTCTTCGAGGAACAATTCGATCGGCTGGCTTAGTTCATTGATAAGAAAGAAGAGAGAAAAAAAATCATGTACGCAAATGATATCAGACATTCTATATTTGCTTGTTTGTTTTTATTTCGAATATGTTTTTAATTATTTTGTCATTTACTAAAAGTAGCTAAACATTACTAAACACATCTGTCTTTTATTTATCCAAGAACAAGATTAATTTTCTCTCGATTAAGTATGTTTTTTATGTAATATAAGACGATATTGAATTAATTTCAGTCAAATAATGCATAGTTTGTTCATTTTTGCTCTTCTTGGTGGTTCATCTGTTCTATCAACAATTCGTTTGATATCGAATCAAACTTTCTATATCGAAGAATATGAAACAGCTAAATTCGATTGTCGAATCGATCGATATTTTTTATTTGCATGGCGAATACAATTTCGTTCTGATGATACATTTCGGTATAGTTTTATGTCTGTCTGTTCTGTGATCATGAATTTAACTTTCGAAATTCACAGATATTATTATATGAATTCGATCTATCGAAATCAATTTCTTCACACGAATGAAACCGAATCAAAATCACGAGATATTCAATTTGAAAATCATCATCAACTATTGTTTATTATTCATGTAAATTCAATATTACAAATAAGAACTCCTTCTCCTTTTGTCTCATTCTAGACAAAACAATGGATGAATAATGTATTTCAATGTATTGAATGTTTACTTTTCAATAATCAAACAAACAATCTTGTTAAAATGATTTTCTATTTAAATATTTATGGTAATATTTTCTTTTTATTATCAGAAAGAATCAAAGGGTCCTTTCTTTTTGTTTTGTTTTTCTCTTTTATCTAGTTTCTCCATCTTCATTTTTATTAAATATTAATCATACTAATCTCGAAGCTAATCAATCGATCTATTGGCTTGATCGAAATCAGCAACGTCTCGACATTTCTTGTGAGATTTCTTCGTATCCAAAATCGACGTTAGTTTTCATTCAAAATTCCAATCAAATTCTCTCATTCAATGAAACAATCGATTGTTTTCATGATAATCAACACAATTTCCTTTCGAATCGATTTTGTCTTCAACAAACTCATTGGCAACAACGCATTCGAATAACAACAAATATTCTCGTAGTTGATCAGCTAAATTTAACATGTGCGGTAACACATTTTCCATATGGAAATTTATGGAAAACATCCAGACATATTCAATTTATTCAACGTAAAGGTAAAAATCAAAAGGAACTAAACTACTACATTACTATTGTCACCTAGAACAGCTAATCTTCTATGATTAGTTTTGCGTATATGCATATTTGATAGAGAACGAGCAAGAGTGAGTGAGAGAGAGAGAGACAGAAAAGATTCTTTCAATAAAACTAAATCGTTTGCATGTTTGCATATAGCAAATGACTTAAGAATAAAAATCCTTATCAATCAATAGCATTACTCGAAGCCGTCCTACGAGAAAAAAAAGAAAATGATGATCGATCACATATATTCCATATCGACTCAACAAGAGAGAACGAGAAAGAAAAGAGAGCTTTACTCTCATCGGATGAGTCCTTCTCATATTGATCATATTACATGATGTTATTATTCAGAAGACAATATATTCACTGATTTTCTTTCTTTCTCTCTCGTTTTTTTTTTGTATTTTCTAATAGAAAAATCGATAAAACTAAGCACATCATCAGATACCGATTCGAGGTAATCAACATAGTCGTTGTCTTCAAATTACAGATGTGTTTTTTTCCTTTCTCATCAAAATAGAATTACAACGCAAATAGTAACCAGTATGGCAAAAAAAAGAAATCAATCGTCATTCGTCTTTCCTTTTTTTTCTATTTATCATAGATTCAGTTTATCCACAAATAAGTGACAACAAACGAACGGAAACATTTATTCGAGGTTGGTAATATTAACTTGATTGAACACATTTGACATCTAGTCAACTAATTTTCATTTCTCGTGGACAATTAAATAATAACTTGAGTTTTTCTTTTGTTTTTTTAAAGGAAAATATTATTTATTAGTTCTGATTCTATTGACAATATTAATCTTATTTGGATATTTCATTTGGAAAATAAAATTATTTTTGATGTGAAATTAATTAATTGATTTAATGCAGTTGAATTTATACAGAAACAAAGGGGAAAAAAATATCCGAACGATTGAATAGCTTCAAGGTAAAACAATCTTCGAATCTTTTCTTTTTTGACAAATCGAATGATAGGAAAAAGAAAGGAAATGTTATTTTCTCTTACATTCTAGTTATTAGTTGTTGTTCTCTTCTTCGTCTTTTCCTTTTTCTTCGCCATCATCATCATCGTCATCACGCATTTGCAGATGCTTGTTTCACATTTCCGCATTTCTTACAACGACTAGTTATTTGACAAATTCGTTCTAATATTTCTTGACATTTTCTTACATTGAAAACAACAAGTCAATTTTTTTTAAAAGAAACTATGAACGACACAATAATCAATGTTGATCAACCATCGGAATGGTTACGTATTTGTCTTATTATTCTTTTCTTTGTAATTGTAACTCTTGGTTTGATTGGCAACACTCTTGTTTTATTATCTGTTTTAACAAATCATATTAAAATACGTCGTTCATCAACGAATCTGCTTCTTGTAAATATGTCATGTGCGGATTTACTTATTCTTATTTTCAATATATTCGATATAATTCAATTGTCGTTGGATCGTTCATGGCCAACAGCTTGGTATCTCGGGTTAATTCTATGTAAATTAGTTCGTTTTTTTCAAGTACTAGGCTGTTATGTTAGCGTACAAACATTACTCGTTATTAGTATCGAACGGTAAAAATTCTCTCTCGTTTTTTTTCCTTAAAAACAAAGAAAAATATATAAAATTTCAGTTATTTTTCCATTGTTCACCCTGTTAAATTCTCTCATATAAATCGACGTAAACGTTTAATATTAATTTTTATCCTCATTTGGACAATTGGAATTCTCATGGCCTTACCCAATCTTGTTCTTCTACGATTACATCCGCTACATAATCGTTCAGGTTTTTCAGTTTGTGGCTTATCGGATAGCGCAAGCCATACTTATTTTCTTCTAATCTATAAATACATCGAATCAATCTGTTTCTTTTTCATACCAATTTTTGTTCAAGTAAATATATTTTCTTTTTTTTTTCAATTTATTTTCAAACTTTGTTGTTTTTTTTTCTTTCAAAGGCAATACTTTATATAATTATTTGTCGAAATATTTTCTTAGTTGATCGTGTTGTTCAAGCACATTTTCGTGCCGATCAATTACAACAATCTTCAATAAGTGATTCACAACGACAATATTCAGGAACAAAAATGAGCACACTTTATCCGACGCCGATGACAGAAAATCAAATGAGTTTAATTCCAATAATAAATTCTCGTTCTCCGACACTTGTCGTTACGATAACAAACTCAACGAATAAAAACGGTGATACAGCACGTAAACGAGCTATTATTATGTTATTACTCGTTGCTTTCTTCTATTTTCTTGCATTTTCACCAGGACAAATTAATTTTGTTTATGCACAATTTCATCAATATCATCATCTCTATGAAAATCGTTTGTTTTTTATTATTTCAATACTTCTAGCTCTATCGTCAACAGCATTTAATCCAATTCTATTCTATATATTTAGTAAATTTTTTCGACATAAATTTAATATTATTCTTCGAAGTTTATGTCCACGATGTCGTATTACAACTCGACGACAAAATCGTTTTCCGATGATTTGAAACGTTTTTCTTTAGAAATAATAGAATAAAAAAGAAAAAAGAACTTGGGGGATAATTTGAATTTCTCTTTCTTTTTGTTGCTGTTGCTGTTGTTGTTTTGTTCGTCTAGTTAAATCATGCCGAATATTTTTCTCAGGGATACAAAAAAAAGAAAGGTATATCAAATCAAGACATTATTGTTAAATACGAGCGGAAATGTCGGCAAATATTTCATGATGTGTTTAAAGAAAATCAGTCGAATAGAAATAAATATGAAACATGAACCAGATAAACAATAGAATCCAGAGAGAAATAGTTAATTTATATAGATATTTCACAGATGATTGTTTTGTTTCGAGACTTTCATTGTTACAAATCGTCTGAATATTAAAAAAAGAGAATACGTTTTTAGAGATATAAAAATCTGGTTTTATGGTATACTAAATCTAATTCATCATCATCGAGTTTTTGTAGTTGTTCTAATGCAATACGAAACATGTATTCGATATTGAAATGATGCGTTAACCATTGAATATCATTTGATGACATTTTGCGCGTTAATTTCTTGATTTAATTAGATAGATACTCTATCGATAATTCCAATGGATGAAGCAACAATCTCATCACATTCGCCTTATGACATTCTCATATCATAAAGAATATGTATATAAATGTCAAATCAATATGTATATTTTTATCCTAATATCTTGAGGGTTTTCTATTATTGTATTGGTACTCAACGCCATCTATCGTATTTTATAATACATAAACTTGAATATTTTGATGTGAATTTGACTTGTAATAGTTCGAAAAATGTTGAAAAATTCTTGAAAAAAATTCATTTGATGAAGGCATACATCTGCGTTCAATGGTAAACATTCAAAAATCTATGTACCCATCCATCCATATTTTATATCGAATGGATCTTCGATGTTTTCTGTGAATACGTCAAAACAATCTTTGTACTCGTCTTATATTAATGGAAATGAACTCATTTTGTTCTAGATCAAATCAATTGTCTTTATGCCTAAACCAAGTCGATCAGCATTCTATTTCTATGCTCTCGAATATCAACGTCGCATACAACGTACCCAAGGCACACGTATAACAATCAATGATGCGATAGCTGCGTGTTATGATGAATGGAAATTACTATCGGAAGACGAAAAACAACCCTATAAAATCCTCTATGAAGAATGGCGAATACAATATCGTCTCGATCCCGAGTCGGCATCAGGTTATTCATCTCAACAACGTGTAAATCAATTGAAAAAAGCTCAAAAACAAGAACAAAAAAGCGAACAAATCCTTAGTCAACGTGTGATACCATGTGAAGAATTAAAAAGTCATTATGATCGTTTCAGTTATGAACGTGATTTTCTTGCATTTGAATATCTTCCACTTGATATAAACGAATTATTAAATATGCCAATTTATCTCATTAATTTTCAAATATTCTGTAAAGTCGATGAAGAAGATGGCGGACAATATGTTCCAGCTGAAATATGTTTACTTCGTGTATGACAACTAAGACAGAAAAAAAATGAGTCCGAATAATCTTGTTTTCTCGTTTTTAAGTACACACTTGCCGAAGGTGCAACAATGTCTCATCAAATATTTATTAAACCTGATAAAATCCCAGCTGGTTACATGTCGGCTTGTTTAGAACAATCGAAAACGACACATGAAATTCCATTAAAAGACTTTGCCGAAGCCACCGATCATTATCATCACATCTATCATCAATTGAAATCATTCTTAATTCCAACAGTTTTAAATCAAATGAAAGATTTACCGGAAGATGATCGAACACGACGACGATATCTTCGTCTTACACAGCCTTGTGTCTTCTTTCCAGCTGTTGAATACGAACAAACAAGCCGAATTCTTGAATGGCTACAAGAGAAAGTCGATGGTTTGATTTCGATTGTTTTTAATATTAAAAGAAAATCCATTCTCATTGTCAATTAGGAGTTAAACCAACAAAAGAAACACGTCTTGTTAATTACGCCAGTATTGAATCATTAATTATGCTGTTAGTTGAACTAAAAAAACAACGTGTCTCACGTGATGAAATACATAAAACATTCGAAAATGCTGCGTATTCATTTATGATTGAAGAACGTTGTAATTATCATACGAAATTAGGCATAAGTCATTGTTCGGTTGCACGTTGTTATGCATTAGCTAAACTTCTATCGGCATATTTAAATCAATTGTATGTGCCCGAACGAACATTATCAGCGACAAAACGATCCGTATCAAATCGAAATTATTCTGAAACAACATCCATGATTTCAAATAGCAATTTTTCAACTCGATTACAAGCACAACCACCGATGACAAACATTCGGTTAGTTCGAAATTCAAAAAAGAAACAAACATTTTTTTTTTATTTTGTTGATTTTTAGTCCACCGATTTCCAGTCAATTTTCTACAACAGGTACGAGCGATTCAATTGCGTCGTCCTATCGTCCTGTTCGACCGGTGTTAATTCAATCGACCAACAAAGATCCTCATGTCACCGATGAACTCATTCATCATCCAACAATCATTCGATTACAACAACAGAATTTCCATCGTTTACTATCAAACGCCGATACGAGTACAAGTTCATCATCAATCGTCAAACAATACGCCAAAGATCACGATGACGAACAAAGTACATGCGTTAGTTCAACGAATTCTCAATTAACGAAAACAACGTCAGATACTCAACGAGCTGTTCTACATCAACGTAAACAAGCTCTTATGAAAGCAATACAAAGCATCAATAAACAAATGGAAGAACTCGATATGTGATAGAATAGTTGTTGCTATTGTTTTTTTTCTTTCGTTTTTGTTAGATACTATTTGTCTTTCTGAACAAAGTTTATACATACATGTTACTTTTTTTTCTCTCTTCTTTTGAATATGAATAGAATGCTAGTTTCTTGTGTTTTTTTTTAGAAAATTTAAGAAAAAGAAACAAAAAGTCGAATATGGCACTCTTATTTCGTTCATCGATGGTCAAAAGTGTTCGACCAATGTGGATGGCAATGACATCGACAGTCTCACGTCGACAAATGTCATCGCATAACAAAGAAACCGATGCAGAATTCGATCAACGTTGGAAAGCCTATTTCGAACGACCAAATATCGATGGTAGAAAATCAAAAAAATAAAATAAAATTTGAAAAACGCTCTCATACTTGATTTCAGGTTGGGATATTCGTCAAGGTATTAATCACATGAACCGTTTGGATTTAATACCTGAACCAGAAATAATATCAGCGTGTCTTGAAGCCTGTCGACGTGTTAACGATCATTCATTAGCTGTTCGATATTTAGAAGCTATTCGTTACAAATCCAATGCTGCATCGAAACAAGTTTGGCCTTGGATTCTTCAAGAAATTCGTCCAACATTGAACAAATTGGGCATTTCAACACCCGAAGACTTAGGTTACGATAAACCTGAATTAGCTTTGAAATCAGTTGATGATTTATAAATTCATCAAATTATCATCCATTGAACTTTTTTCGTACTCCTCGTTTTTCTTCTTTTGTCCGTCTAGTTTATACTTCTCGGTTGTACCTGTCTCTCTTTTTTTTGGATTCCTTAACATCTTATGATCTCCTTTCCTTATCAATAAAACAAAACAAAAAAAAATAAGAAATAAAACGTAGATTACAGATTTTTGTCTTTCTCTCTAGATATGTCTTGGACATATTTATATCAATGGTTTCTTCCATTTCAACGGATAGTTATGTATGTTCTCACAGGTAAAGTTGAATTCGAACGTATTCTTGCTAATCGTCTGCAACCATTTGCTTGTCGCGTTCATCAATTGAAAACTTCGTTGAATTTTTCATTGAAAAAAAACGTTGACATTGAACTCGAGCAGGCTAAACTCGAACGAAATAAATCGATGGTACATGGTCAATATTTTATTGCTTTAAATAAATTTCATTTATATCAACAATTAGTACAAAATATTGAAACAATTCGTTTGACAAAAGTGACATCGACTGATGAGCAACACTTGGATTTGTTCAACAAAATCTGGTCAAGATTAATTCGACAATCGAATGATGATCAGCAGCCAATGGAAATGATCTCCAAACGTTGGACTAAAATCGGATTTCAAGTAATCAATTGAAGATTTGATTGTTTTTTGACTTTTCTTCGATTCTAGGGAACGAATCCATTAACTGACTTTCGAGGTAATTATTCCATAAACTACAGCTTTCCTCTGATTCTCTCTCTCTCTCTCTTGCATAGGCATGGGTCTTCTTGGCCTTCAATCGATTGAATATTTATCTCGTAATCGAACTGTTTGTTTATCCTATGTAAATATTCCACCTCCGAATGATTATTCATTTGCCATCGGCGTCATAAATATCGTTTCTTGGCTTGTTCATTTACTCGAACATTCTTGGTCACCAAACGAAAATCTTTCCTATCCATTACTCACGCATTTCTCCTATCATCCGTGTAATTTCGATGAATTCTTTCGTTTGTTTGAACTTGTTGTTAGTGAATGGAACGATTATTGGCTTGCTCAACAAGCTAATATCATGCAATTCGAACAATTATCGAAAAAATTCCGTAATCAACTCTTTCTCGAATGTCAACAATGGCGACCGATACAGAAAGGTTTTGCTACACTTATATTATGATACAATTCTGTTTTATGTCTTTTTCCTACGAGAATTCAATCGATATGATTCCAAAATAAAAAGAAAAATGAGAAAGAAAAATCTTATTTATTCAAGATAAAAAAAACAGAAAAACAAACGCTAGTCATCAGTCTTGCACAACACATTGTAGTTTTTACTTGTTCTTCTTTTCCTCCCTTTCTGTCGTCTAACGATTTTACGCCCGTACACATATAAAGGAAAAAAACAACAACATACGCCACTAATTCATTGACAATCGAAATATTTTTTCAAAAATATGCTTTCGTTTACTATTGAAAACACCTTTGGCATTGGTTCATTTCGAATATGTTCCGGTTTTCCATCGTCATTGAAATCAACCAATAAGACTGATGATTTTATCTACGAATGTCCAATCAATGGTTGCCTACAAATTTATAATTATTCAAGCAATCAACGTACTTTTTTCGAACATGTTACCGATGATATTCTTGTTGTTATGATTTATAATGAATTTACAAATCAAATTCTCACATGTTCATATTCGGGACGAGTTATTCTTTGGTCAGCTGATTATCGAAAACGATTGATTGATCAACAGGTACGCATTGATCATATTCATTATGGATTTTGGACAAAAGATGGCACAACTATTTATCTATGTTCGAGATTCGATGGAACGATTCTTTCGTTAAATTACGATGTTATTCATCGGTCATTAACTGAAAATTGGCTTCGTCATTGGGCAACACCACGATCTGATCTCGAAAAAGTTCATCCAATTGTCGATGAACCAGCGAGTACACCGAAAAATATCGAAACATCGAATACTTATGTTGCTGGTTCGATTGGCTATGAATATATCATAAGTACGGCCATGCGTCGGCATTTATTCGCTGTTCTTCAACGACCTCAACAACATGTTCATATTCATGAATTAAATCTTCAAAATGGTCATCTACTCAATGATTTAATCTTAGATAAATCGAAACCGAATCAAACATTTCTCTGTGGAACAACATCGACCATCATCGATCCACAGTCAGGCAAAGAACTATTTGCTATTGGTCTTCAATCAGGTCTGATCTTTCTGATTAACACAAATCCTCTACAAATACATGCGACAATCAATGGTAAGTAAAAACTTATTGATTTCGAAGCAACAAAAAATTCGTTTTTTTCTTTTTTTCCTCTCTGTCTCGCTCTTCGTAGCAACCGGCTCACCTCAAGCAATGGTTTGGTGGCATTCAAATCTGCTTACAATCGGCTACATCTCATCCGTAGTCAATGTTTTCTCTCTCGATGGTTCATTAATTGCGTCGGGCGATGGTGCACCAACGACAGCTGTCAATCATCTACAATGGAACTCCGATGAACAAGATCATCTTTGGATAGGTGGTTACATGGGTCTTGCACTTGTTCATATGGAATTATTCGATAATCGAACACCATCACCAACGCCAACCGATAAAGTCATATTTACAATTATAAATACAATTGTCGATGATCATCATGATGATTCATCGGCTATGTCGATATGTTTAACAAATTTACTCGAAAAAAGTTATCATTCAACAGCTGGCTGCGGTCTCTATCTTGATAATAATCAGATCATATCGGGTGATCTATCAGGAAATATAATTCATTGGTCGGTTGACGATCATCATCCACAACAACAGAATACGATTTCCGATAGTATCCGTTGTATTATCTCGAAAGAATTAGTTGGCACACTTTCCGGTGCTGTGTATGATATTCATAAAGGAGAAGTTCTTGAAGATTTTCAAACGTCAGTTATATGTTCAGCATGGAATCGAACGCGAACGAAATGTTTAATTGGTCTTGCTGATGGTCGATTGATTGAATATTCGTCTAAAGAATCCATCGGTTTACATGAGAATAATGCCGAAATTTGGAGTGTTTGTTGGAGTCCGAATGAAGAATTTTGTGCGACAGCATCTGAAGATCAAACAACATGCATTTGGAAAGTTGACAGGCAACAAGAATTAATCGCAACATTGACAGGTCATACGACAGCTGTTACAGCTGTTCAATGGAAATCCGACAGAATCTATACATGTGCTGATGATCGAACTGTACGAATTTATAATACAAGAAATTATCAATGTGTCAACGTTCTTCAAACGCCGAAATCATTGTTCGGATGGTTTACATTGACGTATCTACAGGTCGATGAAGACAAACAATGGATTATTTGTACAACACAAAATGGATATTTAGTAATTTGGCATGGCGAAGAAAATTTGTTGCCAATATTATGTAAAAAAATTCATTTCGGAAGTTTAGAAGGTCTAGCCTATGATGCCAATCAACAACGAGTTGTGATGATCGGTAGTGATTGTATAGTGACTTCTCTTCGATTACATACGCATTAAATTTCTATTGACGAACAGAAACAAAAAGACAAAACAAGATATCTCTTTTTTCTATGTTTTATCGTTTTTCAGATTCGAATACATAATAGAAAGAAAAAAAACCAAATGTCATCACGTAGTAAAAATGTTGATCGAGAACGAAACGAAAAGATTCGTCAAATACGTGAAGTACTCGGTCTAAATGAACAGCAAGCTCGGCAAGTTTTACAATCGAATGAATGGGTTGTTGAACGTGCTATCGGTGCATTTTATGAAAGTTCATCGAGTAGTTCATATTCTTCGTCACATTCAAATTCAACGGCCAAATTTGATCGAAAAAAAATCGAACAATTATGGTCAACTTATGCCGATCCAACTGACGCCAATAAAATGAACATAAATCAATTGCTACGTTTTCTAACTGATCTTCAATTTGATCCAAGTGTACGTGAAGTACTTGTACTTTGCTGGAAATTGAATGCATCGAAACAAGGTGAATTACAACGAAACGAATTCATTCAAGGTTGTCAAGATTTACAATGTGATACAATTGATAAAATACGAGACAAAATAAAACAATTAAATCAAGAAATTGAAACTGATAATGACAAATTTAAACAATTGTATGTTTATACATTTAATTTTGCACGTTCATTAACAGCATCAAGAAATCTTGAGTTACAAGCAGGTAATAGCTAAATATCATGATACTCTCCAAGTGCATCAGTATTTCACGGATTTTTTTGTCTATAGGTCAATAGTTTTCCTAATTTGATGCCAAAAATAATGCATCACTTTTATGTCATCATAATTCCGCAGACATAGTTCTTTTTTTGTTATCATTGAGAAAAAAAAAGAATCTTCAATTACGCTTCAACATCAGTTAAAACTAATAGATACGGAAAGAGATCCTCTTAAAGAGAAACGTTCCTTTGAAGTATTATTCGGTGAAACTTGTTAAGCGTCAATTGTAAAGACACGACTAATTTTAGAATATTTGTGTTCGTTTAAACTCTATAATTAGATTTTCAGTTTTAGTAAGAACATACATAGAGTTCCTCTTCAATTAATTATTTAGTTTTTATAGGCAATCTTAATTTCGTATTTAAAAAATTCTTATATCCTTTAAGTGCTTTTTCTTTGCTTGCAGCGATAGCTTATTGGAATATGTTATTTAATGCAAATTCATCCTCTAAACAATCATCACAGAAGTATAAATTTTTCGATTTATGGTTACAATTTCTTAATGAAAAATCAAATCAACGATCGATTACAAAAGATACGTGGGATTTATTATTAGATTTTCTAACAACAATTAAACCTGACTTTTCTAATTATGATCATGATGGTGCTTGGCCAACGTATGTGTTCACGTCTTTTTTTTTCTCCATTGTTTAGAAATCAATAACTACAATCTTCTATTGAATCTAGGTTAATCGATGATTTTGTGGAATATGTTAAAACAGCACAAAATCAATAAACCAAAAATACAAACCAGTGATTTCCTTTCACCTGAAAACTCAACATTAAATTCTTTGTTTCTTCTTCGCAAATCTATCTGTGTGTGTGAGTGTATTTTTTTTTGTATTCAAACATGAAAACAAACAAACAAACAAACAAACATATTAGGACATTTTTGTCTCTTGTAATTTCGATTAACTTTTACAGCTATTTTATTTCAGATATATAAAAAGAAATATTCGATTTTTCATGCTCATTTTATTTTTATTCAAACGACGTCATTCTATGATGTTCTAGTTCATTGCATTCGTATGTATGTTTAACAACGCTAATGATCGTATGCTTTGAACATGTAATTTGTCTTTGTTTCAAAAATAAACTGCGAATATTTCATTAGGAAATAAGAAAATGAAAAAACAAAAGACTTTTTCTCGCTTCATAATACGTGCAATTTTATTGTATATGTATACAAGATAATCCAAATAATAGATGATGATTATTATTAAAGAGATAGAGAAAAAGTAGAAATAGTGTCTTTGTAATTTTTCTTCCAATCGAAATGTAAATTAGTTCATTGAGAACATACCTATAGAATTGGTTTCATTTTTAATCGCTCATTGAAATCATCTGTTGGTAGTATAGAATTGTCGTCATTAGTATCGAGATATTGTTCCATTGCTAATGAACGGACAAAACGTGGTCGACTCACAATCGAATAGTATTCATGAATCTAAAGTATTTATTCAAATTCATAAGCAAATAATAGAAAGTTTTCCTTTTTTTTACACGTTGTAAATATCGTTTGAGCTCTTCTCGACTTTGAATACGGTTTGGACGACTTGGCGGTGCTAAATAGTCATTAGTTTTTTCTTTAAATAGAAATACAAACAACTATTTTACAAATATCTTACGTGGTATTTCTGAAAGTATCGTGAGCGTTTCTATCGTTTGAATAGCAAATAACATAAAAATAATCCACACAATAGAATTCGATTGTCTCTTATTAAGGTACGCCATTAGAAAATATTTCCGGGTTTAACTTGTTAAACTTTATTCTTCCTCTTAAATTAATAAAATGGGGACTTTGATGTAATACAGTAGTCTATTGACGTTGAAAATAGTGAACGAGAGAGAAAGGAGAGGGAGATGAGTTCGCTTCGAGTTGAGAAAATAGAGTAAAGAGAAGGAAGTAAAAAAAAAGGAACTAACGAGAAAAGAACAAATGATAAATTTTTTCTCTTCCCTATGGATTGTTAAATATTTTTCTCCATCTTTTCATATTCAATTAATAATGATCTATGATCTAGAAAAAATCATTTTCAATCGTTTTTTGTTTTATTAATAATATTGAACAATTTCTAAAAATATCAGGCAAAACGATAAAAAATATTCATCGGATGTTTTCTTTGAAATAAATAATTGATTGATTATAGTGGTGATGGTCATGATTTATATGAGAAAGGCGTGTCATTAATTATAAAATGGAATATTCTAGATTGAGATTTTGTTCGTTGTTTGATTTTTTCCAATTATTAAAGTACGAATGGCATCGATTTCGTTTCGTCGTATTCGTTCATTGTGTTCATTACAGCAATATGTTCGATTATCTCGACCAGCACAACGTTGTGCAGTGACGGTAACTGATGAATATCGACCGACAACTCGATCGCGTTCGTCATTGAAAGGAGTCGAATTACTTCGAAATCCAGCATTGAATAAGGTCATTTGAAATTCAATAAAAGAAGAGAAAATAAAAATAGTTTATTGTTTACTAGGGCATGGCATTTACACTCGAAGAACGTCAACATATGGGCATTCACGGTCTCTTGCCACCAGCCGTCCTATCTCAAGATATTCAAGCGCTTCGTGTAATGATTAATTTCCATCGATTGAATAGTAAAATAGACAAACGACAGTCAAAACATGAAAATAAAAGAGCTATTCTGTTTTTCTATCATCTAGACGATCTTGATCGTTATTCCGAATTGATGAATCTGTCGGATCGAAATGAAAAACTATTCTACCGTGTTATTGCAGGTAAAGAAAGAATAAAGTTTCTTCGATCTAATTCAATATGTTCATTTTCTTTGAAGACAATCTCGAAGAACTCATACCGATTGTTTACACTCCCACAGGTACATGAATCAGATTAAACGAATTCCGTCATTCATCTGTTCTTTTTCAGTCGGTCTTGCTTGTCAAAAATATGGTCTAGTCTTTAAACGTCCACGTGGTTTATTCATAACTATACACGATAAAGGTCATATCTATGACATTCTATGTAATTGGACTGAACAACAAGTCAAAGCAATCGTCGTTACCGATGGTGAACGTATATTAGGTTTAGGTGACCTTGGAGCGTTCGGTATGGGTATACCTGTGGGTAAATTACAATTATATACCGGTAGGTGTAATGAAAGTTTTTCTTGGAAAAGTTGAGAGTTTGTTTTTTGTTTATCAGCTATTGCCGGTGTTCCACCTCAGCATTGTTTACCGATAATGCTTGATGTTGGCACAAATAATGAAGTAAATATGAATATTTGTATTCATAACAAAAGAACTAATCTAATTTTATTTCTAAAGGAAATCTCATCGAATCCACTCTATATTGGTCTGAGACAAAAACGTGTTACAGGAAAAGAATATGATGAATTTATCGATGAATTTATGGATGCTGTTGTGCAACAGTAATCAATTGAAATAGGAGAATTCTTCGAATTTAAGGAAAGAAATGTCAATGTTTTCGATTTCAGTTTCGGATGGAATTGTCTCATTCAATTCGAAGATTTTGCTAGTCATAATGCTTATCGTTTACTTGAACGTTATCATCGAAAGTATTGCACATTTAATGATGATATTCAAGGAACGGCAGCCGTTGTTCTCGCTGGTTTATTCGGTGCATTACGTATTACAGGAAAGAAACTCTCAGAAAATACTTTTCTTTTCGTCGGAGCAGGCCAAGTATGTCACGATGAAGATTAAAGGTTAGACTTTAATTAAAAATCTTCCGGCCTTTCACTCGTAGGCTGCATGTGGTATTGCTGATTTAATAACTCATGCAATGGTCCGCGAGGGTGTTTCGGAAGAAGAAGCACGTAGTAAAATTTGGATGTACGATGTTCATGGATTAATTGTTGAGGTAAGTAGAAAACAAAAAGAACAATGTTTGTCTGCATGTTAGAATGACTTTTATATTTTGTATAGCCAAAAGTTGATGTAAGAGCTTTTTGATTTTCTTCTGATTATGCTTCATGGGGATTTCTTTTCTTCTCCCTCAATTTTATCGAATATAAAAATGAATATGAATATGTTTGTTCTATTTTCAGGGTCGACCTCAAGGAGACTTAGAAGGACCTAAAGCTCCTTATGTGAAAAAAGGAAAACCTATTAAAGATCTTGCTGCAGTTGTGGACTATATCAAGCCAACTGTTCTCTTAGGTAAACGAAAATTCGTTGATACGTTTGTTTTTCTTCGCATGAAAAAAAACGATCGATTTTTAGGTGCTAGTGGAGTAGCACGTCTATTTCACGAAGGTGTTTTGAAGAAAATGGCTGCCATTAATGAACGTCCTGTGATTTTTGCTTTGTATGCCTCGATAGATTTTGGTTTTCGTTTCTATAATGAATTTTTTCTTGGTTAGGTCAAATCCAACGAGTCGAGCTGAGTGTACTGCTGAAGATGCTTACCGTGAAACTGAAGTAAAAATAAAAATACTTCATCGATAGTTGCAGTTTGTTTTTTCTAGGGTCGTTGTATTTTTGCATCGGGTAGTCCGTTTAAGCCTGTTGTTTATAAAGACAAAACTTTTCATCCTGGTAAATTCTGATTGTAAGAAACATGCTTTTTTTTTCTAAAATTTTTCTAACAGGTCAAGGAAACAACGCTTACATATTTCCAGCCGTTTCTCTTGCTACAATTGCGTGTGCTGCAAAACACGTCGAAGAAGATATGTTCTTAATGGCTGCGCAGGTAAATAAAATGATTACAAGTCACAGACGGTTTTCTTTTCTTTCGTTAGAAACTCGGTTCATTGGTTAGCGAACAAGATTTAGAAGACGGCCGTGTCTATCCACCAGTACCAGCTATTCATGAAGTAACTGTTAAAATTGCTGCGCATCTAGCCGAACATCTTTATAAAACAAAGAAAGCTTGGAATTATCCAGGTAGAATCATGTTCGGTGATTGAGTAATTTTTCTAACTGAAAATAATCTCGGTTTAGAACCTGAAAATAAGGAAGAATTCATTCGAATGCAATTATATGACACGTCATATGAATATTTTGGTCCAAAAACATGGGATTGGCCTGGACAACATAGTTCATTTCGTACGGTTCCGTCTATGGATGAAAATATCTGTCTTGATAATTAATTTGCAATGATCTTTTACTTGAAAAACAAAAACAAAACAAAATTTAAATTCTATTTTCTGTTTTCATTGTCGTATTTTGATGTATTTTTTTTTCTGTATCCGTCGTTGTAAAAACCAAACAAGATTTTGACCAGTTTTATTTTTAGTATAATTTATTTTCGAACTCTATGTTCATTCTAATACTCTTTGGCTAGAAGGAAATCTTTAACAAACTAATTTTAAGAATTTATTCATTTCTTTTTTTCTTCTTAATTCGATTAATAAAAACACATTCAGTATATTTCCAAACAAACTAACTTATATACACAGTATAGAACTCGGACTATCACAAACTTGTTCGTGGAAAAAAGAAGGAAGCTAGATCTGACCAAAAACATCATCAATATTTATAATTCAGTTATCGTTTCAGTAATTTGCGTACATAGACGTTGCAAATCTTGAGATTTAGCAACGAGTATTTGATTGAAATCGTTCGTTTTCGATTCGAATAGATCACGAAGATGATTTAATTGTTGGACATTTCGTTTGGTTGAAGGACGTGGTAGAGAACTGTAGCTATCTTTTGGATTTTTACGTTGAACAGAAATCAATTCTTGACGAAGCGAACGTTTTTCTTGTTCATTAGACTAGAATAATCCGAGAATAGAAAACTAAAAATAAAAAGTCTAGTTACATACTGATAAGCGATCTTCTAATGCATGAATCTGAGTAATATGACGTTGAATTTGATTTTCTAACTGAATAATTTTCTACTCGAAAACAAACAAATCAAATGATTTCGTTTTATTAACCCGAAATTTACTTGTTCCTGTTCTCGATTTCGATGATCTGCAGTTTCTAACAGATTTTTTAATTCGTCAGTTTCATTGTTTTCTTCATTATTCGCTGTATGATGACCAGACATCTTGAATAAAAATAGATTTTCTTTCAAGAAGTGTTTTTGTATTTCATTTTGTTTACCATCTGTCGAAGTCGAGTACATTCGTCTCGATAGAAATGCAACTGTCGTTTCCATTCTTCGACATTGGCATGACTCTCTTGCAATGCTGTTGTTAATTTTGCATTATTATTTCGAAGAATTTCTAATTCTTCTTGCCATTTTTTTGCATTTGTTGAACTAGATTTTTGAAACGCAATCAAACTTAGAAAACCATAAAAACATTTCGTTCTACCTTTGCGCAAGCGCAAGTTTTAAATGTGCATTTTCTTGTTTCAATTGACTATGAACCGATAGATCAGCATTACTCGAATGTTGTGACAAATCGCCATCAGACTAATGATTGATCAAGAATACAATAGAAGTCATAATTATCAAATTACTCGTGATGTATGTCGTGCATCGACGCTACTACTTCGATATTCGGCATGTTTCGATGCTTGACGTGTTGCATCTTTTACTTCGAGAAATTTCTCCATGAACTATTCGATTGAGTTTAATAAATATATAAAAATGAGTTCGAAAAACTGAAAGATTTACTCGTATAAGTTCGTTTTCAGTAGCAAAACCAAGACCATAGACTTGATTTGCACGAGAATCGACCCATTGACAGAATTTTTGTGATGTCTTTGTAAAACTCATTCGTGATGTCACAATTGTATTGATGAGAATTTTTGGACTATCAATCGATAGAATTCGATAGACATTTTTAACTGAATCATGAAAAATTTGTACATTAACTAAATACGAAAGCAAAGTCAACGAATTGTTTTGTTTTTTTTTTGTTGTTTTAATTCTTTACCAGCTCCAGTTGTCATTGGTATCCAAGATTTACGTGTATCAGGATCAACTTGAAATACATGCGCTTTGCATGAATATAAAGCTGGTTGTTCGCTGAACAAAAATCGATTATGTGAAAAACTATACTTATTTGACCGTTTTCTTTCTCGTGCTTACCCCATAGTTGCATCAAGATGCATCGTTATCGTTTTGCAAACTACACACACACACGCACTCAACAAACGAAAGATTAATCTAACCGAAGAAGAAAAAACTTTCGAGAGGATGAGGTCGAATTTATATATATATATATATATAGTATATAGAAAGAAAGCGAGATGGAAGGTATCGGGCAGCCTCTTCTTATACGAATCGAAAATAAACAATGCTCGAAGCTAAGAAAAGGACAGAACAGAACGAACAAAGGAGAAATTCGATCTGAGATGGGATGAATTTTAGTTGAGGTAACACATTGAACTTATATACGTATTTGTACAATGATCATTAGCAAACTACTGACATCTAACAAGTGACTTTCATCTCATTGGTTTAATCTTTCGTAACCAATAATCGAAGAAAAAAAAGAGAGAGAAAGTACATTATATATTTTTTTTGTCAATTACATTTTGAGAAAAAAAAGATCATGTCGGCTGTACCAGTTGCAGAGAGAAATCAAGATGCTACGATTTATGTCGGTGGTCTAGATGAACGTGTCAATGAGTCCATTCTTTGGGAATTATTTGTCCAAGCTGGACCAGTTGGTAAGACGAGAAACAATCAATGTCTATGAGAATTTTCTATTTGCGTTTTTTTTAAATTAAAGTGAATGTTCATCAACCCAAAGATCGAGTCACAATTAACCATCAAGGTTATGGTTTCGTTGAATTTCTTACTGAAGAAGATGCTGATTATGCTATTAAAATCATGAATATGATTAAATTATACGGTAAACCGATTCGTGTGAATAAAGTAAAGTTGAATTGTCTTTTATCCGAAATCGAAACAAAAGATTTTGTCTGTTTTTTAGGCATCAGCTCATCAAAAAAATCTCGATGTTGGAGCTAATCTATTCATTGGTAATCTCGATCCTGAAGTCGATGAAAAGCTACTATACGATACATTTTCTGCATTCGGTGTTATTCTTCAAACACCAAAAGTAAACTCTAGTAGTTCGTTTTTTTTGTCTTGCATGTTTATTCGAATGATTGATTTAGATTATGCGTGATCCTGATTCGGGCAATTCGAAAGGATATGCATTTATAAATTTTGCTAATTTCGATGGTTCAGATGCAGCGTTAGAAGCAATGAACGGTCAATATTTATGTAATCGTCCAATAACTGTTTCGTATGCATTCAAAAAAGAAGCGAAAGGCGAACGACATGGTTCAGCTGCCGAACGATTACTTGCAGCACAAAATCCACTATCACAATCAGACAAACCACATACATTGTTCGTATTCTTTGTTTTTCGATTGACTGTTTTGTTCGATGAAAATCGATTTCGTTGATTTTCATTTTAGATTTGCAGATCAACCACAATTTGCTCCTGCACCACCAGTACCACCTCCAGTCAATCCATTTCCACTTACATCATGGTTACCTTATGGTGCTATGGGTGGTCTACCTATTCCACCTGGTCTACCCGGTCTTCCACCTCCACCACCACCATTTGCTATGGTAGGTTTTCGATATTTTGATAATACATATTCGATTTTTTTTCTTATTCTAGCAAATGCCACGACCACCAATGGCACCAACAGGAGCAGCACCATTTGTAAGTTTGATTTTTTGTTTTACAAAACTTCAAAGTATTATTTTGTTTGTTTTCTTTTCAGCGACCACCTCCACCTCCTCCACCAAATCGACCACCACCACCTCCACCACCATCAATGCAATGAACATTTCTCTCTCTCTCTTTTTTTTCATTCCTTGATGAAATCAATGTATTCTGTTATGATGATGTTATTCTTGTTGTTGTTTTTTTTTCATGTCTTAAATAAAACTCAAACGAATGATCTCTATTCTTCTTTATCCTAAGTAATAATTAAAATCAAACGAATTGAATTCGTCTATATTCTTTTTAAAGATTATGATTTCCACTCGATTTCGTTCTTTATTCGTACTAAACAAACATTTTCTTTCGCCTAAACGATGGCATCTTGCAACAGCTCCCCAACAGAAAACTCATTCCGATGTACGAATAAGTAAAAAACCAATTAAGAAATCTTTATACGCTTATAAACGTTGGCAAACAACTTATTACGATTGGATGGAAGCCGTCAATCGTGTCGATGTTCAACAAACAGAATTTCATCGGCCATTATTCGTACGTTCAACTGTTCGACAAATACTTCGTTATATGCACGATGGTTATATTGATATCGAACAATGGACATCATTTCGAGATTATTTAGTCAAAAGAGACATCGGTGTATCACGTTTATTCGATGGCATTTTTCTACATGAATGTCTTACTCATAATCGTTTTCTCATGGCTTTATCATATATCAATTATTTAAAACATGAAAATATCGAATTAACACCAACAAGTTTAGCTATGTTTCTTTTACTTGCACGTCAAATTGATATTCGACCTGAACTAGCTGAATATAATGTCGATGAATCGATAATTCTCAAAACTTATCAAGATTTTCTCGCATGTGAAGTACAACCCGATGCTATGACAGTTCTACCGATCATTGCTGGTTTAACATTGACAACACAATGGAAAGAATCATTGAAATATTTACCAATCTTAGATAATGATCTCGATGGCATGCAACAAGCTCTTGGTTTTGTTCTAACAGCAGCAGCTAAATATCATGATTATGAATTTTTCTTTTCATTACTTGATAATATCTCTCAAACGGAATCGATTCGTTTGAATAAAGAACGTCAACGTTTTCAAACGATTTCATCGGATGAATTTATTAAAAAAACAAAATTAACACTCGATCAAAAAATTCGCAAACCTCTTGCACCAGCACGTATCAAAGAAAGTGATTATTATCTTATTGCTAAAACTTCACAAGCCTATCAAACATTTACTGAATATTTAACCGGTGAAAAAACTCAGCAAATTCAAACACTTATTAAACTACTCGAAAAAACAGCGAGTAATGGTTATATACCTCCGTTAACATTCGTTCAAACCCTCGAGAAAAAACTAAAAGAGTAGTTAATTCTTCTTTCTCAAAGAGTACACTTCGTTTGTTATTCGTTTCTAGAATCGATCCAAAAAAATATCAGTGTGATTACATTTATTTCTATCCAAAGTAGATTAATTCGAGTTTATGAAACGAAAACTTGAAAAATATGTTTCTAGTGGAACATCTCTGGATGGCAAATCAGCTCTACCAACGATCGAACCATCGACTACTGAATGTCAATTAATACATTCATATGTTCGAGAGAATTTTCTCAATTTAATCGAAACACATTGTCCGAAAGTATAGAATTCAAGAGAATTCGCTTTTCTTTTCTTGTACAATTAATAATTATTTAGTTTGCAACTGATCCATCAAAATTATTAGCTCATCTTTCGCAACCATTTGATATTCTTGTCGATTGTCTACATTATCCACAACTTGAACTAGATTGGCGCATACGTCATCCATTATATGTAGAAATTGAATTATTTTTTGCTTCGATCATTGATTTTCTTTTCTCTGTGATTGCAGATCAAACGAATTCTCTATCAAATCGTTGATGAAAAAGCAAAACGATGTTTAGTCATTGCAAAAAATGATCTCGCTGATTATATCGATTCTCTTCAAATGCCTTCGGATTTTATCACAGTCGTCCGTGTACCCTATGAGTAAAATTCTAAAAAATTTCGTTCTATATTCAATTTCAATTCTTCTCTCTTATTAAATAAAGATCAGTGAAAAGTCTATTGCCGTTACTCTCAGTATTATATCATCATCCTTCAACATTATTCGCTAGTCCAATCGATCAAAGAATCTACAAAAATATATTAGGTTACAATCATCTCGATCTACTCGATCGATGGATTCAAACTCATCAATTAGCACCTGTGGCTAAGCCTGATTTAGTTTATCTTCAAGTTCGCACAAACGTTCTTCTTTCGATTTCAATTTCTGTCTTTTCTTTTGTGTTCTCCATAGGCACCATGTTCCTACGCAACTCGAGTTCATGTCGATGAAAATGAATGGTTAATTCCGTATTTCGATGGTTCACCGTTGACTGAAGTTGAAAATATTCAAACATGGTTTCGTGTTCAAATACCGAATAATTGAAAATAAAAATAAAGCATTGTTATTTGTTATGTTTTTGTTTTTGTTTCAGATGTTTTCTCGTTGTTTAATTGCTCATTTAATTCGACGAGTATTTGTCTACCGAAACTTCACATCAATTCGTCAGATAACTATCAATGAACAATCAAAACGAAAGATTCTCTCGAGAATTAATACAGTTTTCGATGAAACAGAAAATCTTGTCAATTCCGATACAACAAATCTTTCATTTCTTAACAATGAACTGATTATTTCTGAACGTATGGTGAAATTTCCATTTCATTATCGTTGTCTACTCGAACAGCAACTATCCGTATGTCAAGATCATTCGATTGATTCCAATCAATGGAAAGATCTCTATCAAATCATTGGTTCATCGACAAAACCTTTGTTTGCTTCGATAACCATGTTAGTTTGTGTGCAATTAAAACACATAGAACGTGCTCGTTCACTTTGGAAATATCTTCAAGATTCTCATCCTGAACTATTAACAACAAGTTCGACAACTTCAGCCACATATATGCAAGTGTTAGCTCAGGATTTTTTCAAAACTAAAACTACAGATTATTCGAAAAATGAAAAGGAAATTCTCGATATTTATAAAACCTATATTCAAGAAAAGAAATCGTCAATTTTCACATCAGCTGCAGCCTTAGGTGTAATCAAAGGTTTATGTGTTACATCGCATTGGCGTGAAGCTTTTGATTATTTAGTGTTTATCGATGATGCCAGTCAACTTGAAGCTATGACAGATCTTATTCTAGCATCATTGCATAATGATGATCTTGATACTGGAATTAATATCATTAAAAATCTTAAGATTTCACCACCGAATGATAGTGCTGCAGCAACAAGTTCGACGTTTTTGACTGAAATGATTTGTGATCTATTCAAAAATTTAAACGAACAAAATCCCAAAGCAATCGAATTTGTTAAATATCTGTTTGGTTATTTGTCGAAATTGGATTATTTTGTTGAAAAATCAGCAATTGATCAAATGGAAGTATTCTTTTCAAAAACTAAACTAAAATTTGGAACAACAATTGTCTATCCAAAGTAATTCACATTTTTTACCCAAAAAAAAACAACGTCGATTTCCTTTTTCTAGTGGAACTTGTAAACAAATACCCGGTTTAAAATTACAAAGTGGAGATTTACCCGATGAAGATTTCGAATTTCTAAGACAATATCTACTCAAAAGTGCCTATACCGATAAAGAAGTTTATAATGTACATAGAAAATCGATAATTATTCGAATTAATATTCTAGTTTTTGTTCATTTCAGACAACGACACCAAAAGAATTTGAAAAATTCCAAAAATATCTTTCGAAAAATCAATTCACTATGATTGTCGATGGTTTAAATATTCTCTATGGCATTGATCGATTTTCTACCGATCCTGTTAAATCAATGACTAAGGTACGAAAGAAATTTAAAAAGTATTAATAATCGAACATTACGCTTTTCAGGCAATAAACTTCCTTAAAAATCTCCGTGTTCAACCTAAACAACTGCTATTTATCGCTCGTAAACATGTCCTAACACGTATTCCAACAAATATACAAAATGATCTTCGATCGCTCTGTGAAATCTTTCTCGTTGATAACACGTAAAATAAATTTTCCTTTGTTAAGAAACAATGATCATCGTTTTTTGCAGTTCACGTGATGATTGGTTTGTTCTTTACGCTGCTTTACATTTCAAAGCGTATGTTCTTACTTCGGACATTCTTCGAAAAGAACGTGGCATTGCAAATAAATCAACACCGGCCAAAGATAGTCTCGTCAATGAAAAATTACAGAAATGGCTCTATCGATATCAATATCTATTCGTTCGACAAGGAAATCGAGTTTATTTCAAAGTATATTTTCGAATTGACAAATCAATCATCATTACTTTTTTAATTATTATTTAGCAACCAATGGGCTATAAACTTCGAGCACAATGTATAAATGATACTTGGCTAATTCCTTATTTCACTGAAAAACCTATGACATTAGCTCAACGACCGGATCAATGGTTTTTTCTGTCTAAATTATCAGGCAAATAACTTCTGAAAACAACAAATAAAATTGTCCGTTTTGGTTAGCAAAAGAAGGAGTTCATCTCACGCTGTGTTGCAATATATACATAAATTTTCAGTCAAGGCTTTTCTCAATTGGTATCAGCTTGTGAAATTAATATTCTAGAAAAGAAAGAAATATTTATTAACCGAGGTGATGAACGGGTTCCTTACGTCAGTTAATTAATTATTAATTTCATTCGTTCGTTCGTTTTCATTTTCGAGTCGAACGCTCATACGACCTTGCCAAAAAGTTTTTATTTACTTTCTTTTTGCTTCTCATACGAACTGCCTGATTGTTATTAGATGAATATAGAAGAAGGACATTCGTCAGTCGCCAATTCTCTTTTTCTCGTCTTTTTTTACTCGTTCTGTCAATTGGCTTACCTATATAAAAAGATTTATGATCTAAAAAACATACTATCGAATACGATTTCTCATTCAAAACACTATTACTGAAAACAACAACCGATCATAAATTTCGTGTCGAATTCAACTGAAATTATCTCGTCGTGACATGTCCTTTCTCGCCAAATTTTTTCTGTCTGAACCTTGAAATCAATTGATAAGCAAAAGAAGGGAAAAAAAGAACGTATGTAAAACATTTCACTAGGCATTTTGCTCTTTTTTACTCTTCTTCTTCTTCGTCTCCTTAACTTTACATTTCATATTCACTTGAGCTGTACTCATGAAATTCTACATAAGATATTTAATCTTTTTGTCACTGATATTTGTTTGTCAATGTCAATCGATAACTGAACCAAAACTGAGTTCAATCATACCACTCAATTCAACAGCATTACAAATCAATTGGCTGTTTGCAAATAGTATCTATGATCAATCCGATTACGTTCAAATAACGATTCAATTTATTGAATTTATCTATAATTTCAATTATACATATCCAAATATTATTTATACCTATTCATTAACTAATAAAACTTCTTTGACAAGTTTGACACAAAATTTTAAATTAGTCAATGGATTTGTTTACTTGTGTTTTTTATCGAATTCAACAATTACTAATTCTACAACATATGTATTTTGGAAAACTTGTCGATTAGCGCGAACATGTACAAGAGATAATTCATTATGTTCTCCACAAACATTTTTTGTTCTTCTTTCATCGTATGATATTACAACAAATTCATTTACGATTACTCTTCATTGGCTACGTAATTTACCATATATTCAAAGTTCTCCATCGGTTAAATTATTAAATTCGGACGTATCAGGAACACCATTAACAACAACTCAGAATGAAACATTTTATAATCAACCATTTCGATTTTCGAATCTATCGCCTTCAACCAATTATACAGTTAGTATCATTGTTAATTATACGATTTTTGATACACTTATATCCGAAACACTCTATCGTTCTGTTGTAACATCTGACTCATCCGGTCGATTATACGCTTCTTATTTTCTATGGCCAATATTAGCTTTTTATTTCTATTTAATTAAATAAATTTTATGCAAAACGAAAACTCGTAAGATGAATTTTAAGAGCAACACGAATCAGCAATTCAAAAATAAATATTATTTTGCTTTGGTATCGTATTCAAGGTCATTTCACTATATTAAACCGCAATCAAAATCATTTTACTTCTTCTTCAATATTAGAGATTAATTATTTGATGAGAAAATATTGACAAAGCTTTTTTCAAACTGTTGAGTGAAAAAGGTGGATAGATCGAAATAAAGAACTGTCATGGTGAGCTTAGATTTTATTATCAAAAAAGTGAAAGAGAACGAACACTCGAGATTCAAGATGAAAATTCATTTATATTTATTCATTTGATTTTGATTTATGTTTAAGATTCGATGAATTGTTGATATAATGATAAAGTATAATCAAAACAAACATTAAAACATTTAATATATTCGCTATAACAGCTAATTGTACGTCAGTAATCATAATTGAATAATATAATACGTAAATCTAGAATACGAAAAACGAAAATAATAATGTAAGAATTTATTTTAAGAATAAATAGATGAAGATTTGAATAGAAAAATAAGAACAGTGACAATAAGAAAACAAATAAAAATTAAAATAGAAATCAATATCCATTTTAAATGTCGAGTACGTTTAGCTGTTTGTACTGTTTGTTGAACAGTTTCGTTTGCTTCAATAATCATTTCATCTGCTGTTGCTAGTGCATCTTCAATATTATTTACCATTGTACCTTGATCATGAATAATTCGATGTAGATCAATGAATGCATCATGTAAATCGACGATATCTTTTTCAATATGATTCATTGATACTGTATGTTGATCGAGTAGATCTAATTCGATTTGTTCTTGATACGGTTGTTTAGTGATTAGTTGAACTAATTGTTCTTGTTGTTCAGTTGTATATTCATCGAATTGATTATTCGAATAATAATAATCGAATTTTGTTTGTGCATATTGTTGAATTTGTTGAAAACGTTGACAAAATTGTCGAAGATTTTGCTGTAATTTATCCAAACGTTTATTTCCATTGGAATTAAATATTGATTGTTCTAATGTTGATAAATTTGAGTAGAGAAATTTAATTTCCGATTGAATTCCATTTAATTGCTCGAAAAAATTCGTTCGATTTTCATTGGTTCGATATAATAATAGTTGTTGTCCGAATTTTTCAGTTTTTTCTAAAGATTTATTGAGATCATTCAAACGTCGTTCACAACCATTTAAATGACGTTGAAAATCAGCTTTATTTTGGATGATTGCACTAACCATAGGGTAAAGAATCTTTATTTAATGCCAACAAACAAGAGAGAGAAAGTAGGAGAAAACGAAATTTAACGTGTAGGTATGCAGCATGCTGCCGACATTTCACTGTACTTCTTTTTTCTTTTCATTCTTCCCTCTTTTCTTTTTTTGTTTGTTATGTAAACAGAAATTTGTATGTGTGTTAGTTCCTATCTATGTATGTTCTCGTATTCAAGGTGATGATAATAAAAAAAATGAGTCAGTAGAAGATTAGGCAATTGTCAAACTCGTTATCCTTTAATACGTTGGTCGATTTTCGAGTTTCATAAACAAATTTTTCTAGATTATTGTTTTGTTTTTGAATAGACATTTATTAACCAAAAAGATCGTCTATATCCAATGTATTATTTGCATTTTGAGAATTGGATGTTGCTTGAGTTTGTTCATCATCTATTGATGATTGTGTATCAAGTAATGTTTGTGTAAGTAATTCACTTGTTAGTGTTTTGGTTGATATAAGATTGTCTCTATTTACACGTGCACAATCAGCAACAATCGAACGAATCTAAATTTGAAATATCTACGAATGAAATTAGAGAAGCTTATTTTTATTGATTACCATTGTTTCGAATGATAAAGAAAGTAATTTAACTAATCGTTCATCATTACATGAAATACCTAAGCGTTTGAGATGATTTTGAATTAGAGAAACACGAAAACATGGATCATATTTTGACATTCGTTTACATAATTGTTCGATATCTTCGACAGTAGCGAAATCGTCGTCGCCATTATTTGGAATTGTTGATGTTGATTGAGCCATGTCGTTTTCAGTAAGAGTAAGACGCTTCTAATAAAACAACCAGCATCATCGATCGATGATCAAACCTCTCAATCCTTACAAATGTTTAACCAATAGAATACGAGAATAAACTGATGTCGCTTGCAGACATGGACAACACGAGTTCTTATTAATTCGAATTTTAGTCTCGATGTATTTTATGCATAAATCAACCGGACAGTTATATTTCAAGTTCAAATTCTTTTCCTGAATTTCATATTTGGTTATTCGTATTTATTGAAGCAAAGAAACAAAATAAACGTTAGAGAATAGGGAAATACTGTTGAAAATAGAAAAAAAAGATTGATTATTGTCCTTGAATTAATAAATAATAACTGTCTGTATAGATAAAATGGTTGTTATGTTTTAATGTTTTTGCTAATGCGTATCATAATTTATTAATTACAATATTATCTAACGGTAGAAAGAGAGAGAGAAAAAAATGTGTTTATAATCAATCGAATCAAAATGAAAGGCAAAAAAAAGCCAGAATATTTCATATCTTACTGTGATCGAAGATGTGCACTAAGAAATTGACGAAATTCATTAGCATCAAGTGCTCCATCTTTATTTAAATCGGCAGCACGAAATGCAACAGTAGCTGGATCACTATCATCATCATTATTGAAACCATGTGCTGAAGTTGAGAAACCTGAATCACCACCTTGTAAGCCAAATGAGTTCGATTCGAATGATGATGCTGAAAAACCTTCAGCTGCAGTAACATTTTGTGATGCATTGTAAGATAAGGATAGATCACTAGTTACACCAACACCTTCGGATGATTCAACATTCAAATAACCAGCATTTGCCGATTCGAATGAAGATGATGACGAGGCTAAAACATTACTTGTATTGACGCCACTAGCAAATGTTTCAAGATCTCCACTCGATGAGTTAAATTGACCATTGAATGACGACGATGATGATGAACTTGTTACAGTATTACCAACGTTTGGTACTGACTAAAGATAATAAGACACATGTGAGATTATTAATAAACAAGATTTCGAAATTTTACTTACAATATCTTCAACAACACCAGCAGCACGTGCTCGTTGAACAAGCACTTGAGCGTCCAAGAGTGTTGCACCGTATTGTTGAATATAAACTTGCGGATTAGCTTGAGTAATACCCAGACGTTGGAATTGACGAACAACACGTACTTGAATTGGCTCGTATTGAATAATGATATTACGTGGTTTAGGATATTCTTTTGCTTTTTCTGCTCGTTGAACGATTGTTTTTCGTTTTGCTTGAGCTTTATATGGAAGCCAACGTTCAATGATAATATCACCTAAATCATCATTGTTTCAAAAACAAACGACAATAGAACGACTTACGTGGTTTGGGTGGAGCAGGTGGTAATCGTTCGATGATGACTGATCGTGGTGGTATAGGAAGAGCAGCTAATCGACGAATGACTGAACAAATATCGATAGAATAGAGCTCGTAGATCTGAAAGGCAATTAGCTACCTGTTTGAGAAGCAACTATTGCTGGTGGTACTGGCGGTTTTTCACGAAGAACGAGTGGAGGAGGTGGAGGAAGCGGAGGAGCTTGTTGACGAACACGAAGAGGTGGCGGTGGAGGTGGTTGAGGTGGTCGAACTTCTTTGATAATGAGTGGCTACATTGAAACATGAGCTATGAGAGGAGAAGAAGAGGAAATGAATTCTTTTGTAGACTTACGCCTGGAGGTGGAACTGGTGGTGGTTGAAGAAATCGAATGCGAATATTTTGTGTATAGGTAAGCGCCTCGCCTGGTGCAGGACGTCTTATAATTTGTGGATTAGGATCTTGAAAGAGGTTTTTCGGATTTGAAGGATCAACTTGAACTTGTTGTTGACTAGCATTTGCTGCGAATGATGAAGATGATGCAATACCAACCGATTGTGCAGACAATTCGGCACCTACTTGAAAACCTTCAGCACTAAATCCACTAACATCACCGGTATTTGCCGATGCAAATGATGATGATGATTGATCATATGAACTATAATTAATGCTCTCATTCGTACCACCGACTGTAGCTCCTAAACTTTGAGAAAGAAGATTACGAAATTCATTTAAATCAAGTCGTTGATCTCGATTAACATCTAGCCAAATAAATCAAAATAAATATCTGCTAATTACTCGGCAAACAATAATCATTACCAGCTTGATTGAATAAAGCATCAGCCATTTTGAGTAGAACGTTATATTTTCAATGTCAATATTTAAAACGAAATGCACATAGAAAACTTGTTTACTTTTCATGTTAAATATCATCATTAAAATCAATCAAGCAAGCCACAATCATCAACCACAAGGGTTTTTTTTCTCTGATCATTATTGCCCTTCCACTAGTGCAAATCATATTTTGACGACAATTTTCTTCCATGCATATTTTCCTATTCTCTCTCTCTCTCTTTTTTTGCTTTTCACTTTTTTATCTATAACAAAAAAAGAAACAAGACAAACCAATCGCTTGTTAACATCTCATTCTCTTCGCTCACCGTGTAGTCATCATTACTAACTATCAACACTGTGAAAATTAATATTAATAGCTAGGTAAGTAATTGAAAATCAAGAACAAGAAAAATTATTTAGAAAAAAAAAAGGTAAAAATACTTGTCTTTTTAACATAATGTTCGATAATGATAAATATGTGTGTACATTGATTTATACGGGTTTTCACACCTATTAGTATCTTTATTTTGTTGACGGTCTACGAGAGAGAGAGAGAGAGAGAGAAAATATATTACAATAAAAATTCAATTAATTAATTGTTGTTGGTTTGTTTTTTTTTCATAAATGCGCCTATTTTTTCTTTTGTTTTCATGTCAAATAAAATTTCTAACCATTCGAAATCATCGATGAACAGTTCATCTGATAGAAAGAAAGTGATTTACACAGCTGAAGATTATATTTATCGTGCACGTTTAGCTGAAAAAGCTTTACGTTACGAAGATATGCTCATACAAATGCGAAATGTTCTCGATTTAAAAAAGAAATTAACAGCTGACGAACGAAATCTACTTGTTGTTGCATATAAAAATGCTGTTACGACACGACGAACCGGTGTGTGTATCGATAGATACATATTAATCTCGAAGATCTGTATTTGTTTTTGCTTTCCTAGCCATACGTCATCTGTCAGTTTACTGTAAAAAATTAGATGATATCAAATTATCTCAGGTAAAAATCATCGAAAATAATTTATAGACAAAAGTTAATTTTTTTTTTGTTATAAATCATTAGTTATGTGAACAATATCGAGATGAAATAGCTCGAGAACTTTGGAATCTTTGTCAAGAATTATTAACTATTGTTAAAGATATTCTCACGTCGAATGCACATAATGATCCCGAACAAATAGCATTCTACGAACGAATGAAAGGTGATTTTATTCGATATGAAATTGAAATCGCATCATCAAATCTCAAAGAATCGTTACAAAATGAAGCTAATCATTGTTATTTAAATGCAAAAGAACTCGCTGAAAAAAATCTTCCGGCCTATCATCCTGTTCGTGTCGGTATTATGCTTAATTATTCCGTTTTCTGTTTTAATTCTAAATCTAAAGTTGATAATGCATTAAAAATAGCTAAACAAGCTTATGAAGTAAAACAAAACGAAATTTTCAAAACATATTTTCTTCTTCTTTCGTCAGGAAGCACTGGCTGATTATGATCAATTACATAATGAAGAAATGCGTCGTGATGCACATGCATTGATGAAGTCACTTCAAAATAACATGAAACATTTTGTTAAAGGTCCAGGCAGTGACATTGAAGAAATTTAATAAAAGAGAAGAAAACGTCATTGAAATAAAATACACTTGAACATTTGTACTTCGAATAGGAAAGCTTTTTCTTTATTAAAATGAATAATTAAACGAGAGAAATATATATTATTTTTCTTTTCTTTAACGATGATTATTATTTAGTTAAACTAACCTTGTATTTAGACGTAGATTCTATCGAAACAATACAAAAAAAAAGAAAAAGAAAAAGAAAGTCATGCTCTTCGTTCTGCTAGGAATTGACAGTATAATTATCTTGGTATGCAGGTACATGAACGAGCACGAAGAATATACAAAGTTAATTTTTAATCGGAAACCATATGATGAACGTTATGTATAGAAAAGAGGTGAAGTTCAATTTTGAGTTGATGATCTTGAAAATACATCTCGATTAACTACGAGATGGAAAAGAACTTCGATAAAGAAGAGAAGAGAAAAAGAGGAGAAGAAGAAGAAAAAAAAACGAAGAAAAGTACGATCCATTGAATGATGAGAAAAACGGTAATGTAATCAAAAGTATGAATAGAATGAGAAGAGTTCTTGTTCTCTAGATACCTTCTTGATGCTTGAATGAAGACTAGTAAGTGAATGAATTGCTTCATCTTATCTCAAGGTAAACCTTTTCTTTTGTCTTTTATTTGACATGTATATTGTACGTATGTTCTATTTCAAATTTATAATAACAATATTTGAATGATTATTATGATCTTCTCTCTCTTCATTCTATTCGTGTATGAATGTAGTATACTTATTAGCATTTTGTACATTTATTCAATCCTAAACGACAGACGGATGTGTTTATTTTTCGCATGTCATTTGTCTTCATTAACAAGCACGCGAGTTCGTCCGAAATGACATATTTATTTTCTGTTTTCTTTTTGTGTTCTCTCTACTGTACACTACTGATTCAATCGATTGAAAATCAACAATGAATAGGTGCTTGTTAGAAAGAATAAAAAGAAAAAGAAATGTACACACACACACACATGAACCTTAACTACATTGTTTAAACAAATTCTATTTAAACAATTGCTGACTTAATTTTAATTGTTCATCGACATTGTGTATGCATGTGCAATGAGATAGATCTGAAGGAATACATAGAGAAAACTCGAGTGCGGATGCATGTGTATACGCCTTTTTTTTAGCTATGACTTTCCGGTTGCTTGATTGAACAATTACAGTCAACAGAGTTAGCCGATGAAAAGAATCAAGTGGCTTCGTTCTTCTTTCTTTTCCCTTTGCACACTGACAGACGATCGAGATATTTCTTCTTTTTTTTTAATGTTTCTGATTAAAAATGAGAGAAATAAAATCAAGTCAACGAGCGGATACTCAAATTTGTTAATAGAATATGTAAGTATGACTAGGGTTATGTACGGATTAGAAATTAGATTTGTCTCTGTTGAGCTGAAAAAAAACACGAAGACGACGATGATGATAATGATCAATTTCGAGGTAAATCAATTATCTTCTTTCAATAGTTCGCAATTGTCAAGCACCTATATATAAGAAGATGACCTCATTTATATTATTACGTCGTTATGCTGACGAGTTTTTTTCTTTTGTTCTGTGTCTTTTATTTTATATAGACATATATATATATATATATTTCTCTAATCGATGACTAGAACTGCAATGAACGTAAAAAAGCAAGGCAAGTTTCGCTCGTTCAGATCATCGGCAATTGTCTCTCGATGATTTATTCTCTTAGGAGAAAGAGAGAAGAAAAGGAAAGAAACACCAGAACGGACATTTGAGAAAGAAAATTTGTTTAGTAAGCCGAAAATCTCCTGAGCGTTCTTTCTTCTCATTGATCAAACTTTTTTTTGTTCATCATCATCATCTTCGGTTCTTCTGTCGATTGGCATGCAATCGCATGTAATTGTTTTCTTGAATGATGAGAGAGAGAGAGAGAGAGAGAGCAAAGATGAGGTAAGACTTATATGACTTACTAATCATCTCATAGATCAGTAGACAGACAGATAGACAAACGTCGAGAAAAAATACCAGAATCTCTATATCTTTATCTAACTGTCCTAGGGTAATCGATGCATACGATGTCGTCCTTGTTCTAGTATCTCATGTTTCATTTGTATGAATCAGTTGAAACGATCTACAGCTGTGCCAGCTGGCCCGTGTATGTTTTTTACGAGCTTAATGATTACCATTTTTCGAGCTTTTGTTGAATGAACATTATTATTATTGTAACATACATGTTAAAAAAGAAAAGAAAATGAAAGAGTGATTGAATGAATCGATAGATAGAAGAAAGTGTGTATGTATACTCAATGTGAACAAGAAAACGGGAGAGAAAAAAAGAAGAAAGAAAGAACCGGACAGACAAAGAAAAAGGCAAAAAGAAAAGAGTTTCATAATCTCATTGACGCTTGCGGCTATCATTTGACTTCTTCTTCTTCTGTCTCTAGTTGTGTGTGTCAAAGAAAATCATTATGGGATTCAAGCCGTTTCGTCAATATTAGAACTTGCTTTCTTTTAGCCATTCACTTCCTGCTTGATGTGTTCTCTGTGCAGCACAAGTGTGTATATATGTATGGCGATAATTGTTTTCTCGCACGCAAGATAAGTCCTCTTATATTCGATCAAGATTTGAGTTGTTCTCTCTCTCTCTCGCTCTCTTTTTCGTTCTAATCATTTGTCTGCCTTTTTGACGATCGACAAGACGGATAAATCAGTGAACAATTGAAGAATGAATGAGTATGGATTATCGTTATTGTTATTGTTGTCTTTATTTGATATATTATTGTTACTCATTTTAGTATGTATATGTCTTAGAGAGTATAGTCGACTTCTGTACTCAATCTGTTACGTTTTTTGATTAGGATATTGTCGTTGATCCTGAACAGGCATCATCATTTACTCGATGATAAGACCAAAATGAAGAAGAAAAAGAAGAAAAAAGCGATCGATCTGTTTGTACAAGAGCTCAAGAGAATGAGGAGAGAAGTATAACGAAGGGCGCATCTTTCTATAATATAACTTGACAACAATGGTGAAGTTGTAGTAAAAAGAGAGAAAGAGAGAAGGAGGGAGAAAGAGTACTAAAGGGAATTGGTAAGTCACTCGCTTAATCGGGGATAGTACATATACATATTTAAGACAAGTCGAAAAAGAACTTCTTTTCGCATATTTTATAGGTGGTGATTATTGTCTTTCTCTTGTTAGCTAAGTAAGACGTGTTCTGATTAGTAATAATATATTGAAGAGAGAGAGAGAGAGCTGACGGATGGTATGCATGTATGCGTCTTCTTTTTCTTTTATTTTCTTTTCTATCATCATCTTGACATATAAAATGTCTATATCATACTCAATACATTTCAACACGTTCAGTCGGTAACATCATTTACTAATCGTCTCATGCTGATCGATGTTCATTTATAAATTCTCACTAGAATATGATAATACTCACTAAAATTCATATTTCGATTCAACCAAAGTAAACATTTCTTTTTCTTCTTCTTCTTCTTGATTATACAATCATCTGTATTAAAAATAAATATAAAGAAAACGCCAAAATCTAATCGAGTTTTTAAATTGACATTCACCATGTATACATGTTCGTTTATATTATCTTCTAATCGATGACAAAGAGAATATGTCATATATGACGACATCATCTGTCACTAATTGACAATCTTGATGTTTCAAACGACATTAGAATTCTATCGGTCTATGTTTATGACCTTTTTTTCTTACCTATATACAAAAAAATTTCTTCCTATTCCTGTTCTAGATAATAATAATAATAATTATTTTTTTGTTTCTTTGGATACATATATGTATATATAACGACGACAATCGACTATGTTTGTCTCATCATTGTCGTCACCAATACTTTCACATGTATCGAATTGAATCTATCAACAGATTTGTCATATTATTGTTTATTTTCTTTGTGTGGAAAATAAATATGATCGAAAGTGATCAATATGATGAAAATCATCGTTTGGAAAATCTTTATCGCGAAGAAAATACATCCATAAGATTAACATGTGATTTAACCGATGTTGCATGGTGGAAACGACCGAATCTCTTAGCAACACGATATGGTATTATCTTACCAAAATATCGAGAAAAAATGACGCTTGACAAAGTTCATGATGGTACAACAACAAGTGGAATACAATTGAATGTTTTACATATACATCGACTACAATCGAGCGATTCAGGAATATATGAATGCGAAACATTAGGAGCTATTCGACAATATAATTTAACTGTAACAGGTATGTAGACATGTTTAGTTAATTTTCACCATTAAGTATAAATTTATCCTTGAAAATAAATGAGCCGGATCTTAAAATATACATCCGAAGTGCTCTAATGAACTGATAATTTTCTTCTTGAAAGCTTTTAGTAGAGACTCGAGCAAAAAAAACATTTACACTCCTACTTAGGAAAATTTAGAAAGGACGTACGAGAAAATCACTAGGCGGTTGAACATCTTATTATAAAAATATCATTAGATTTTATCCGATAAAATGGTTTTTCTTCTTCTTCTTCTTCTTTCTTTCTTTAATCATCTTTTCATAATTATATTTAATGTCTTATAATATAAATCGGATTAATATATATTCACATTGAATCAGATTTTTGATTTATTATTATTATTTCTCGTTTTTTTTCTTCGGAGAAGATTTTGCTTAATTAAATTTTCTCGGATGAATATCCAACGAAATTATCTATTGTCGATAATTATTAAACGACTTATCGACACATTCTCTTCATAATACGATCTTGAGTGTCTGTTGTCTTTATTGTTTCATACTGTGACATAATAAGAGCAAAAGAAACTCTTTTGTCTTGCACCAAGTGGCCAATTGTATATGTATGTGAATGACATCTTGTTCTATCATACACAGATCTCAGCTTGTCTTTAACAGCATCGATGATGCTTTTAATTTCTCCTTCGAGATGTTCCTTATTGCAGATACATCTCAATGCTACGCAAGATAGGAAAAAAAAAGAAGACGAAGAAGGAAAAAGCTCCCGTATTGATACATGGCTACATAGAATGATGATGATGATGATGGAATGGGAAGGATGCGTGTTACACACTTTTCCGAAATAATTTCCTATTCTTTCCTTTTTCTTTCTCACATCAAGACTGATACAGCACACACACACACACACACTTTCGCTCAATGATCGATGATAGTAGTGCACGACAAGAAATATGAGTAATATTACATCAAGTGCTACTGAACACTCTCGATTCTTATCTGAAAATGCATGTGTATGTAATAGTGTGCTCGTTGTATTTGTTGTAATGTACGCGCGTGCATTACTGTCATCGATCGATCTCGTTGAGCTAATATTAATTTTATAAGAAAAAATAATAGATGCCTGTCGTTTTTTTCTCTCTTCCTCCCTGCAGTAATCGAGATTCTATTAAAATCATATTCGGAGATTTCATTGCACAAATGATTGTCATCGATTTTTATTTGAATAAAAAAAACTGCGAGAAAGAGAGAGAGAGAGAGAGAGAGAGAGAGAGAGAGAGAGAAACAGAAACAAAGAAAACCAGAAATCTATGTATATTGATTTAGATATACGCTTCTATTGTTTTCTCTTCTGCGTCGTCTTCTCGTTTGCCTTTTTTTTCCATTTTCTTTCCTTCTGTTCTTCATTTCTTTCGCTTCATCGATCACATTCAACTTTAAGAACATAAGATGAGAATCTACTAGAGTCCGATCATTGTTCTTATTCGCTTTGACAACATATGAGTATAGTCTTCTTGCACTTCGAACATCTAATCCGAAGATTACAGCATACTACTACTTCTTTTCCCATGAGAATACAGTTCAAAATGAGCGTTGAACCGTCTTCTTCTTTTTTAGTCATCAACCTTTGCACCTAATAATGCGCTCCTAGTTAGATTTAGTTTGCTTCCGGGCGTTTTAGATTTCAGATATTCTCTCATCTACGTAATACTGTCGATCAGTACGTCTTCTTACTTCCTTTTTCAATCTGTCGTGTTGTATACAACGACGATCGAGCTTGGTTAGACTAGTCGGTAAACGAAGCCTATAGTTTTCCTTATGTGTTAACTCTATTATTCATTTCTCTTTCCATTTTAATACGAAGATCATAGTTGTGTGTTTCCGCCTGTTAAACTTTTCTATGCTATTATTACCCCGTTGCTTATGTTATTCTAAAAAGTGCGCACACACACACACACATACACACGGCTACTGTCTGGATGACTAAGAGAAATTGAATCTTATCGTTCGATGTAATGCTCGCTGTCGTTTTTCTCACCTCTTCATTATTCATTCATTTACACCCTCTAAGAGGAAAAAAGTGTATAAAAAAAAGGCATTGTTCAAGAGAATCTACTTGACGTCACACATACACACATATAGTACCCGAGAGAATAGAGAAACGAAACGGAAAAGAAAACGTTCTAATAAAAAGAGAAAGACAGAATGTGAGTTTCCATTATCGATAGAAATATGATATGACAAGTAATAGAAGATCATTGAGTTTGATATCTTTATATCTATTTAGTTCGTCTTACAACAATTGAACTTGGTGCTCAAATTTTATCATCATCATCATCAACAACGTATAATTCGATAAAACCTCTACGAACAAATCATACCGATAAAAATCTTCCACAATATCAATCATCATTAACAAAAAATTTCCTTTCGAATAAATTATCATTAAAAACCGAACATTTACGTTCACGTGAAAATCAACTCATACGTCTTACATGTCTTGTTTCACGTGCTTATCCAGCTGCACGCATTGATTTTCCATTTGATATTAATTATCGTGTGGAAAAAAATTCAACGATCGAAAATTCTGACAAAACATTTCGAACTCTTCTTGTTCTATTAATAACTGTCGATCGTTATCTTCATAAACGTTCATTTCATTGCGAAGCTAGTCAACGTCAATTTAATCACGATGAAAACAAACAACAATCCAATCAACATCGAATACTTTCCAATTCACTTCAAATAGATGTTCTTTGTAAGTAAAAAAAACAACAAGACTCCTTCGTTTTTTATTCGATGAGACATCATCAATTATTTAGTTAACTGTTCCGCGACAGAAGAAAATCTCTCTTGTCTAAAGTTCAGATCATGCTAAAGGAAAATAGAAACTTATTGATGGAGTAATTTGAACACTTAGCAAACAACGATGAAGAGAAAAAACATATGGAATGACTAAGAGCAGACAAAACACTTGACTTCGATATTAGATGTCCCTTGGAGCAATACTGTGGAGAGAGAGAGAGCAATGCAAAGAAAAGAGCATCAATGATCATGATAAGATGTTATCTATTCTAATTTTTTGCATACGGAAGAAAATCTTCGAGGAAAACACATTGTACATTTTCTCGCCATAGATTTCTCATCTAAACTCCGCCTTATTTTAATTCGATTGTTCTTGTCAGACAATTCGTCATCGAATAATATTGACCGATGTTTTGTTTGATTGAATTTAGTCAATCTCTTGTTCTTCTGTGTGTTTGTATGTATACATACAATAACGCCGTTCATTTTTCGCTTGATTGCGCTTCTTGGCATACATGTACAAATACACATTTCTATTTCAAATCGATTTTTATTCCGTCTTTCGAGATGAGTAAACGCGAGATGAAGACACATACAACCTAAGGGCTCGAATTTCTTTTACTATGCTAGCTAAAAGTGCAGAAAAGAAAAGAAAAAACGAGAGAAAAAAAGAGAGAGAAGCAATGATGATGAATATGTCGAATGAAAGAGCATCGAATAAGGTGCATGATAATGTCTTTTTCCATTCTATCGTTGTTAATCTAAATGTATCGATTTTATTAATAATAAATACTGTGTAAGTAAATTGAATTGTTTTATCTTGATTGCAAGTACGAGTGACCCATTGAACATTTCTATTTAACAGATGTTAAGTCGAGAGCTGTTCTGTCGGTAGTTTCATATAGATATCTATATATTGTTAAACATTATCCAATTTTTCGAGCAATTAAAGCTGACACGCTATTAATCAACAATGATCTACAGAAGATTTCCTTCTCGTGCATCGGTTTGTTCTCATCTGCTTTGATATCAACTCTGACTTTCGACTATTAGCCGAGATGCATATGCATCTATATATAAATATATAACACATCTTTTGAACTATCTATTACAAGAGAAGACAGAAAGAGCGAGAAGAAAGATTATGTGTCGTGCTTTGCTACTATTTTTCCCTCGTCGGCGTCAATGTTCGCAGCAGAGAATGCAAAAAAGAACGGAAAAGAAAATGCAAAATGTTCTTCTCCTCTCTGTCTCTCTTCCTTCTATATTTTCTTCTTTCATGTCTTTCTCTTATTTACAGCAATCTTCACATCTTTAATACTTACACTTACAAGTTATTACAAATCTTATCCAAGAATATCATCAATCGTTAAGTTTGAAAAGAGAAAGTAAGCTCGATTCGAGAGAATTCTTAATTTTTATTGAACGTCGATACAATAGAGAACAACAACAAAAAAGAAGGTTGTAAAAGGGCAAACAAGAAATTATCATGTCTGTAAGATATGTTTCTCTACTTGATTGCTGACATTTAACGGTATAGACAAATAGCAAACATAAGCATTTTTGATTTTGTTAAATCAAACTAGCGACTATACAAATGATGAGATTTGTCTTTGTCTTTATTTTCCTTTTTTTTTGTATATGTTGAGTGAAAATCTAGCAAACGGATATTTAATTTGAGAATGAATAAATAATGATTGTTATGTTTTCTTGTCAATATAACGTTTTTCTACTTTCTAACAGCTTTCAATAGATATATAATGTCTTAGTTAGTATTCTCGTTTTGTTAATCTTTCTCAAAGATGTATGGTCCGTCTGGCGGATGTCATTCGAGCGCGTGCTAATATGTCAACAAATCAATCTATCATTAGAGTTCCAAAGAGAAAATACACATAGAAAATTGCCGCGAAATAAAAACTAATATATATACATTATTTATATTTAGATGGTCCAACATGTTATCATAAAATACAGCTTCAACCTCAATTCTTTACTGGTCTTCATCGGCCTATAAACTTAACATGTTTTATGCATGATAGCAATCCATCGAAATTAAATTTTACTTGGTTATTACCTAATGGAAATAGACGTCTAGGTTATTTGTTAAATACCACATCGAGTTACATACTATTAACGCCTAATCATAGTGAAGATTTTGGACAAGTAACTTGCCGAGCACAGAACGAATTAGGCTTAATTGGTGAATGTCAAGTACATTTAATCATGGGAGGTAAACAGACGACACAACTAACAAAGAAAAGATTCACTTTCTTTAAAAAACACACGATATTTCATTTTAGGCATACCGGATCCAATTGAATCATGTCAATATACATATTTAAATACGACTTTACAAGTCAATTGTGTTGCTGGTTTTCATCAAGGTGATGAAGATTTCTTTTGTTATATGTATAAAAAACAAGACAGTGGCATTTATTCTGAACATGCACGATTGAAAGGTTCAATAGAAATTGAAATTATAATTGTTTTTTTATTTTTCGAATGTTTTATTTTCAGGTAATTGTGCATTTATTCTTCCTGAACTTCATCCCGAACGTTACCATGAATTTCGTGTATTTACAAAGAATAAATTTGGCGATAATTACGATCGAAGTTTCTCAATATCTGTCGGCAAACCAAAAAGTAGATCGTTTAACTAAACAAATAAATAACAAAAATTTTCTATTTAGTTGAATCACTTGTTGATAAAACTCGTAATTATTGGCCGTTTATGGCCATCTGCATAGTCGGTATCTGTCTTCTATCATTTATAATTATTTGTTGTTGCTGTCATCATATACGTCGTTCGATGTATAAACGAAAAACGAAAAGCAATTTCGATAGTATGTGTTGACAAAATAATCTCGTCGATTATTTAACGAAAACAATAAACAAATCTTATTTTTAGGTTTGACATATCAAAATCATGCACCACATACACATGCCAATTCCAATGGTAAACATTCATTAGGTAAATGAAATCAATCATTAAGCTCATCTGTCAATGCCTTTTTTTTGTTGTAGTACATTTAAAACAGAATGGCAATGGAACAGCATATCCCGTTCGTCCGTATCGTTCGAAAGATTATTTAATTACATCCGAAACTGCAAATACTCCACGAAATAATCCTGCCTATCGAACAATCTATGCGACCGATGACGATTTCAAATCCCTGCCACGTAATCAATTGAAAGAAACTGATCTCGATCAATTACTTGGTTCCCCGTCGAACGTAAATTCATCGGCAATGGCAACAATCAAAACTCTCCCATTGAACCATTCACGTCCTTTATTTGCAGCATTCGGTCCTCAAACACCGATCGATGAACATCATCAAACACCGTTAACAGTTCAACGTCGTTCAAGTTTTCAAGCTGCAACCAAACTCAACGGTCTCGATTTCTATACAGCTCAAGAACCGTTCTATTTAATCGATAGACAAATGATGAAAACAAATCAACGAAGTAATTATTCACCTGAACGTGACCTACGTGAACGCGAACATTACCGAGAAAAACGTCGTGAATATTCTCCGGACTTAAAAAATGAACATCTTATTGACATCAATCGAACACATCTGCTCGATACGACACGTAGCCGTGAAAATAGTTTGATTGTAGAAAATCATATGCTACCAACATCCGAACATTTAACACCGGCAAGTTCAGCCAATGATCATAATTGGCGTGAAATGAATGCCATCGATGAAATTGACTATAATGATCGTTATATTGAAACGAATGATCATGAACGAGAAGATTTCTCACAGGATCAATTGCAACATGACGAACGTGATCATGATCAAAATCAATATTTTTCCAATGATGATCGACGTAGTCTCGATCGAATATCGAATGATTATCATCACGATGATAATAATACGACATTTGCTAATTATGATCGCAATGATGACGATCGATATCGTGATGATGGCATTTATGTGTGATTTGTCGACGCATTTGTTTTCTCTCTCTCTCTCCGTAAAACCTGTACAGAACTATTGCAAGAAGAAAATTTTCCTTCAGTTTTAAACTTTATGTCGTTTGTTTTGCTTTTTTTTTGTTTTTTTTTATTATCTTTGAAACAGAGCAAAAGGAAAAAACAACATTCTCAAGAGTAATTATTATTTTTGTCCTCAATACCAAAAATATCAAACAACAATGTATTGAAAGATGTTATCTGTCATTTCAACAGATACCCTTTGGTTAATTAAACGACAGACGACGACGACTGTACGGTCCATGGATAAACAAGATTCCTTTTTTTTTCGAGAATTTGATGATTGATTAGAAGACAACGGCTCGTATCGATCAAAAAACTCTTGTTGATGAGAATAACACGACTTTTAGGTTTTCAAATACAAACAGATTTTCTCATTAGCACATGACGAACTATTTTTATTTTCTCGTTTTAAAAAATATTTTCTCAATCAATATTGATTTAAATATAAATGGGTTGACGAGTTTGAAAATCAAAATCATATCAATATTTTCGTAGGCTTTTCCGATATAGTCAGATGAAAACCTTGAAGAACTATGTACTTCAAATATATGCAAGTGAAACCCGAGAAAAAAAGAAATTCATTTTCATCATGATTAGCTTATTTTCTTCTAATGACGACGAAAACAAGAAACAATCAAAATTTTTTAAAAAAAAGAACGAAGAAAAGAAAGAAAAGTTCTAATCGGATTTTGTGTTCAAATTCGTTTTTAATTAATATAAACAAACAACTTTGTTGTCAAGTTTTAAGATTCATATCATTCAATTTTATGCGTTTAATCAAGTCTTAACAAGCATACATCGGCCATTTACGTCAGTAAATACACAAAAAAAAACGTACTCTAATACGCATGATCGAGAGAGAAGTTGCGTTTTTTTCTTCTTCTTATTTTTATTATCCGACTAAAGAATAAGCAAAAAAGGTGGGAGCGAAGAGAAAGAGAAAAAGAGAGAGAGAGAGAGAGAGAATAAAAAAGAACGGCATCGATAAAAATTGAACAATAACATTATCGTTTGAGATCGATTGAAGTTAGAAGAAGCGGAACAATTAACCAGCAGAAAAAAAAGACTAATATTTTAGCAAATGAATCGTCCACCGTAAGTATTTCGAGATTTGAATCGAAATATAAATTCGTCAATGTTTTGATTTAGATATCAAACAAATCATCCAGCTGTTGTCAAACAGCAATATGACATTCATAATGTATGGGCATTTGAAAATCCATGGCGTTCAGAATTATTCGATTGTAAACCATGGGGTCAATGTAAAATCTAATTACATTCGAAAAAGAAAAATCAATAGAACTCAACTGGGTCTTCTTTTTTTTTCTTCTTTTGTGCGTAGGCTGTTTCGCATGTTTCTGTTCATGCTGTATGCAATGCAAATTGGCTAAATATTTGGGTGAATCCTCTTGGATTGGCTGCTGTCCAGGTTCATTAGGATATATGCGAACAAAATTACGTACAGCTCGACGTATACCCGTATGTCATTTGAGTTCATCGAGATAATTTGAAATTTGATAGTTCAATTCTTTAATTTCTTTGTCGTTTAGGGAACATGCTGTGGCGATAGTTGTGCAACAAGTTGGTGTGGACCATGTGCTGCTAATCAAATAGCAAATGAACTTAAATCGCAAGGTCTATGGGATGCAGCAAAATCGAGAAAAACTCGTCCACAACCCGATCGTTACAATAATTCCGATTACAATTAAATCTTTATTTGCAAATAACAGTATAATTTTTATTATTTTTTTCATTCAATCGAATCTTTTCAAACAAAATTTTCCTCTTTTTTTCACTAAACGTCAAAACATAAATTTATTTCATCTTATTGGTCGTTCTAATCGATTTAATCCTTTCCATAGTTACACATATGTACACACACAAAAAAAAGTAAAAAAGAACAGTTCGATTGTCGATAAAACCATGACAAGAAAAAGAAATCATTTTTTTGTTATGCGTAATGGGTTCGTTAATGTTACAATCTGTGTTGCTAAAACAAACAAGTTCAATACCGTTTTTTTTTCTTTCTCTTCTCTCATTCCTGTTCTTCTGCGCTCGTTTTTCTCTTCTTTGTTTCTCGTCTACCTTCGTTTTTGTTCGTTTGAAGTATCGAAACGATCGAGTATATTTCACAACCTTAACAATTTTTTTTTGTTCAATAATCAATTGAAATATAAGAAAAATAAAAAAATACGCACTGACTTATAACGCACGATTAATATTCAATCAAAAATAGAAATAGAAAAAGAGGAGAAAAAGAAAGAATCATGTCACGGTAAATAATAACAAATAAATTCTTCGATTGTCGGCCAACATGGGTGTTTTATTTTTTCAAGACTTGATACAAATCATCCTGTTTCAATTCAACCGAGTGCAAACGATGATTTGTATACATTTAGTAATGATTGGCATTCGTCTTTCTTTGGCTCATTTTCGCCATGTCATCGAGGTGGGTTGACGTTCGACAAATTACCAAAAACTTTCGTTTCTTTTCTAGCTGCATTCGCTTGGTTTTGTTTGCCGTGTTATACAGCTAAAATAGCCGATCGTCTCGATGAACATTATCTTACTTGTTGCATTAATCCATGTTCAATCATGGCTTTACGAACAAAAGTTCGATCTGCGTTTCATATTCGAGTATGAGAAACAAAAATTAGCTAGTTTTTCCTTCTCTATGTTAGTGTTTTCTTTTTTTTTTCTAGGGAAGTTTAGCAGAAGATTGCTATACAACAATATGTTGTGTTTGTCCGTGTGCAGTAGCACAAATAGAAAAAGAACTTGACTATCAAAATATACCTCGTCGAATAACGAAAAAAACTGTGAAAGAAATCAATTGAATGTATATGTCTTTCATTATGCTTTTTTTTTAAAATAAAACAAAAGTTTTATCTTCAGTTATCATCAAATGATTTCTACTAGAAAAGTCGAGCGGACGGTTTTTTTTTTCGTTTCATGTTGTTATAATTCTCAAGTGCGTCAAGTGTTTGTCTTATTCCATAGCAGCAAAACGACAGTAACGAAAGGTGTTTATATAATTGTACATTTTGTGAAAAAGAAAAACGTGTTCGGCAATCTCTTGAAATCAAATGTATCCTCCCTTACCACCGTTAGTTTCAATTGAATACATTGATCATTAGCAAACAACAAACGTTAATTTGTTATTCTTTGATTTCTAGAAACGTTGTTCAAACAAAGCCAGGTGATGATGTTTGGCAATATGAAAATTGGTGGACACAAAATCTACGCAACTGTTGCGAAGATACAGATACATGTTTGTTAATTCTGAAGAGCCTATTTGTTTTTGTTTGAGGGTGTTGAGTTTTTTTGTAAAGGTTGTAATGTATTCTGGTGTTGTCCGTGTTCAATGTACAATGTCTATAAACGTGCTGATGAAGATTGTCTATCCTGTTGCTGGCCAATGACTCTCTGGCCTTTACGAACAAAAATTCGAACTTTATTTCGAATACGCGTACGGTTCAATTACTTCTTACTGATTTATCGCAAATGTTTGTTTCTTTTTCATAGGGTTCAGTTTGCGGAGATTGCGTTTCTACTTATTGTTGTACTTGTTGTTCACTCATGCAAATGCATCGTGAATTGACGAAACAAGGTTTATAAAAGACATACGACAACAATTTTAAACGACAAAAGAAAAATACAAAAAAGAAAACTATATGTGTGTGTGCGTTCTAATTTTCTGCTTCCTGTTTAACCGTTAAGGGTGTTGACGGTGAATTGTTTTTCTGTGGTGATGGCGATCGTGTATGTAAGATTGTTTCGATTTCTGTTTGCATAAATGCCCAAGGAATATTGACTGAACCGACTAGTGGACATTTCGAACCGCTTGGACAGAAGATTTCTTTTTCACTTGTATGTTTTCGAATAAATTTTTTACAACATAGAAAACAATATCGATGTTCGGACATTGATGGACATTGAACGAAATGTGTATCTTCGAGTGCTTGACGACATTCACTACATTCGAGAATGACTAATGGTAACGATGTTGGCGAATTTGTTTGATGAGGACGAATACGTTTCGACGAACGATATTTGTGAAAATTAATTCCGAAATCGAATTCATTGTTATGCTTTCGTTTCGATAATGTTTGACGAACTAATGGTAATTTCGAATGTTTGGGATCGAGATGAACTTCGGGTAGAAGAGTTTTATTTGGTAATTCTTTGAATGAACGTATTCGTTCATGTAGAAAATCATTTAGTAAATGCCAACGCGTTGTTGTCGATGATGATGTTTCATCAGCTGGAGGTTTTACTTGATATTCAAGTGCTTTCCATGGATTTTTATTCGATTGATTTTCATCGTTTGTTGAAGAACTTTTCGCATCTGAATTCATTTGTCGATATAACGAATGAATATTTGCATGGACATTACTCGAACCAATTGGATATTCACTAAATATACGTAATTCATATTCGTTTGAACCATCGGTTGACGAATGTCGTTGATGTGAATCGAATAGAAATATTCGAGCTTGAATAGTTGAATCACGTTTAAGACGTATGTCGAACGGTATCGATGATGTGAGAATACGTAGACTATCTTTGACTAATTCCGGTAGGGAGAGATCATCGGGCTCTTGAGATGACGATGAGATGATTTCATTCGAAGGTGATAATGATGACGAATGTGTCGAACGTGTATTGAACAATGGAAATGTACGATGATGACCGTTTGATAATGATTTATAGGGAAGAAAAGTCGATGAAGGTACTGTTGTGGATGTTGAAGTCGGTAGAAATGCTTTCGAAGGTGTAAGATTATTATATCGATCTACTAATGAACTACGTCGAAGTATTCGAGCATTTTCTATGATTGTTTCAATTCGATCAGCACCTTTTTTTTCCAGAGATTAACAATTAAATTTAATTGACAAACAACAACGAAAAAAAGGCATACCTTCATAGTTAACACATCCTCGGCAAACTGTTTCAGAAAAATCATAGATCATTGCCCAAGGTGTTCGTGGTAAATCACATAGGTAACAATGTTGTCGATTCAATCGATACATCTTCGTCAAGAAATCAGTGATCAAACCGTGTATCTTGAGTATGATAATGAGTGAATGAAAGAACTTGTTTCTCTATGTTTTAGCATCTCTCTCTTCTTCTCTTTTCTCTCCTCCCCGCTCTCTCTCTCTCTCTCTCGCTGTATGCGTGTGAATGCGTGCTTGCACGCACTGCTGTAATCATGCGAATGTGCGCGCGCGCGCGCGGACGACATATCCGTGTACGTGCTGAGATGGTGATGGCGTGCTCAAACAGAATTTGATTTCGTCGCTCCAGCTCGTTCGTATATGTGCGTGATCCTCTTTCACATATACACAAGAGGAGAAGTAGAAGAAGAAGAAGAAAGTCGACTGAGCAATATAGAATTTAGAGTAAAGAGGAGCAAGCAAATATATATGTGACGACGTGTTTGGAATCAACATTTAAAGATTTTGTAGCTAAAGCACGTTGCATCAGAGATGAGAGAGAAACCGAACACAAGAGAAAGGCTAATGATATGGACAATATTTTAAACAAGCTGGTCACGTTCAATACCCAATGGGAATCGATATATGACAAGTTGTCTTATCTTTTCTTTTATTGCTTATTGAACATAATCTTTGAATGATGTGACCATTGATGTTGATTATAAACAAGATACCGAGTTTTGCTCGTGAATTGAATGAAAATAAATATTTTCATGCACGAAAAACAAATTGTTGACGGATGGCTGTAGGCCCATACGAGCATCGAATATGTATGCAGACATGCAAAGTTCGATGTCACTTTGCATCGTCTTTTTTTCCTGCGTGTCTTTCTTTCTTCTTCTTTTTTTCATGTATATGCATTAGGTGACACGCGAATAGTTAGCTATTGCAAGTTATCGTAGATATTGTTGTTGTTTGTCACGATCTGAATATAATTGTTGGATGGTTTGGGACGGGAAAAGACAAAAGAAAAAAAAAGAAAAGAAAAAGAGAATAAATCAATGAAATACGTGCTTGATAATCAAACAAAATATTGTCTTTTGACGACGAACGGGACAAAAAAAAGAACTAGTTAAGAATATTAATGATTTTGTGTATTGATTTTTATTTAAAAAGGAGAGCAAAAAGAAAAATTAGAAATGATCTTTAGTTTTATTCATTTTTCTTTTCACGTTTTTTACGAATTTGAACAATTTCTTCGGCACTTGTTGGATGTATACCAATCGAATGATCGAATAGTTCTTTCGTTGCACCAGCACGCATAGCAACTGAACACATTTGAATGATTTCAGGCGCAGCATGGTCCAATAAATGTATTCCAACAACACGTTGTTTGTCAGTTTTTTCAACAATTAATTTAAAATATGATTTTCGATCACGTTTAGCTAGTTGATAGAACATTGGCCTAAATGTTGATTCATAAACATCGTAACCATCCGCACCATATTTTTTTCTTGCTTCTTGTTCAGTTAAACCACATGCTCCAATAGCTGGCTCAGTGAAAACGGTCGTACCTACGGTATCATAATCGACTTTTCGTGGTTGTTCATTGTTAAATAACATATTAGCAAGATAGTGACCTTCCTGAATAGCAACAGGCGTTAAAGCTTTACGATCCGTACAATCACCGACAGCATAGATATTTGGAATATTTGTTTGAGAATAATCATCAACTTGAATAATATCTTTCTCATTGGTTTTCACGCCGACTTTATCGAGACCTAAGTTTCGAATTCGTGATCGTCGACCAATAGCAAACATAACGAGGTTCGTATCGGCTGTTGTTGAATGATTTTTGAATTTAATACGAAATGATTCATCGGCTACTTTTTCGACTTTTTCAATTTCAGTTTCATATTTAATATGAATGCCACTTTTCGTCAATTCATCGGTTAATTTGGCTCGGACATCTGAGAAGAAAACGTTTGATTATTATCAAATTTTCTAATCTTTAGCAACAAAAACAAAGAGAAATACCTTCATCGAATGCTGTGAGAATCGTTTTACCACGTAGAACTAATGTCACATCACAACCAAGTCCATTGAAAATACAAGCAAATTCAGTAGCTATATATCCACCACCTAAGAAATCAAAGATTCTCGAATTCTATTCGCAACAATTTCAAAAAAAAAGCAAATCTTACCAACAATGACGATTTTTTTCGGTAGTTTTTCAAGGAAAAATGCATCATCCGACGTAATTATATGCTCACGACCTTCAATATTCGGTATGACAGGTTCACCTCCAACAGCAATCAGAACATACTTAGCTGTATATTCTTTCTCATCGACAACGATTGTATGTTGATCTTTGAACGATGCAAAACCTTTGATAATTTGTACGTTATTATCTTTTTGAGTTTTTTCATAGGCGTCATTTAATCGTTTGATTTCAGCATTTTTACTTTCAATAAATTTCGTCCATTGATGATCTTCTAATTTGAAATCAACTTTCGGCCAACCATAAGCTTGTGCATCGTGAAATTGTTCTCGAAATTGTGATGCATAACAAAATAATTTCTTCGGTACACAACCGACATTCACACAAGTACCACCTAATTTATTCGATTCAGCCAAGGCAACTTTAGCACCATGTTGAGCAGCTATTCGACTGGATCGAACGCCACCTGAACCACCTCCAATAACGAAATAATCGAAATCATATTTTGTTGCAGTTTTATTATCTGCTGACGACATTGTTCGATGAAAATAAGTTAATGTTAAACGAGAAAGCTTCTGCACCGATTGACCGCACAAGACAAATGCTCGGTAATGTATACTAAGCATTTTTTTGTAGAATAGAAAAAATGACTCATTCGTTGCGTCTTTTTTCTTTCTTCGGCTATCAACGATTCGTTCGATTGAAAAAACCAACCAGATTCTTCTTGCTTTTAAGATAGATAGATTAGATTAGATTAGATTTTGTTTTATTCGATGTATGTAGAAGATAACCAAGACATAAAAATAATCATTTCCCCAAAAAAAAATATGTCCGTTCAATAAGCCAGAACAAGATCAAGTGAAAATAAAAATGAGTTCAGACAGACTATCCTGAGATATTTGTCGATTCAATTGAAATTTTGAATCAAGCATGACGAAAAAGATTAACATGAGAAAATGGTTCCGATGATTTTCTTGGATTACCAGTTGTTACGGGTAGTGTTTTTTCTTCGTCAGTATTCGATACATGTTTTAAAACATTATTCAATTCACCACATGCAGCCTTTTGAAAGAAAGAGAAAACAAATAGATAGTATACATCGACAAGATGAGATTAGTTTATTTACCCAAATCAATCCTAAATAAGGAGCCGAAGGTTTCAATGGACGTGAAATGTACTCAGGATGATATTGAACAGCAACAAAATATGGATGATTATCAAGCTCGAGAATTTCCATACGTTGATTGTCATCACTTCGTCCAACGAATTTCATTCCAGCTTGTTCAAATTCATCGATATATTGAGGATTAACTTCATATCGATGTCGATGACGTTCATCAATCGACGGTAGATTTCCGTAAAGTTTGCCTATGAATACAAAAAAAAACAAAAAATAGTTTAATTATTTACATCAAATTGAAATTCATTATTTCAACATACGGATAATACTCTCTTCGGTATTGAAATGAGTCGTTCGTCGTCCTAATCTCATTGTACCTCCCATCGTGCCCGTATTATGTTCAGGCATTTCAATAACGACTTGATGTTGTGTTCGATCGAATTCAGTTGAAGTGGCATCTTTATATAATAGAACATGTCGTGCAAATTCAATGACTGCACATTGTAAACCCAAACAAATGCCCAGAAATGGTTTGCTCTTTGTTCGTGCCCATTCAATTGCGGATATTTTACCTTCAATACCACGCGAACCGAAACCACCGGGTACGAGCACGCCACTGAAACGAAAGAACAGAAAATACATTTGGATTTTCATGAAGAATTCCTTCGAGTTCTACTCATTCACTGTGCACTACAGAGTTGTTGCCATGCTTCATGATATTTCACTGGATCATCTTTTTTTGTATTCGCTTCTAAATCTGTTGCATGAACAAACTAGATCGAATTCATTTGTAAAAATGCAAGTTTCGAAAAGAACAAAAAAACAAAATTCGTACTCGAATAACTAATTTTCGTTTACAGAAAAGTGCGGCATGATTGAGTGCTTTTAAAACCGAAGCATATGCATCTTCTAATGCCGTATATTTTCCAACAAGAGCAATAATCACTTCATCAAGTTGTCTTTCACTTCTGAAATAAAATATAACGCAACTTTTGAATCATAAATAGTCTATCCAAGGCTAGTCAACAGGCAATCGATATGCATGAGAGCGTCCGTAATAACAAGGTCTTTGCCTTGTATATTCACTCAAAATAATTTCATATTCACGCATAGGCACATTATGTATCCACGAACAGGCTATTCAACTGAAAATTTATATGGCTATGGACAAACATCATCCTATTATCCTGCAAAAGCAAGTGCACCAGGTGGAAAAACATTGAAAATTATTGCTGGTTTATCAGCTCTTATGATTATAGTTGGCATGGCTTTGGGATTAGGTCTTGGCATTGGTGCAGCAGGTATTATTAGTGATTTAGATTTAGTTGTTGTGTCAAATTCATCGTCTTCAACGACTAAGTGAACGTTGTTTTGTTTTTGTGTAAATCTTACCTTTCAATTAAATCTTTCCAACGAGTCATAAACGATTGATCATAATTCTGTTTTAGAGCTAAACTAAGACGTGTCAATAGAAAATTAAAGACGCCATTTTCTTCGAGTATCAATGGAACACGATAGAGTGTTTTCACATCAGGCATGCAAATAACCTTGATCAAGAAAAGAAATATTAAAACTTAGACACGAATAAAAATAACAAAGATATTCACATGTTCAATATTCACTTGGCAGAACATCGCAACCTTTTCTTTTGATGATGACGACATAGCTGTTGTTGATCGACATATAATCTAAACAAGAAAAACATTCACTTTTCTAACAAAAAACTAGATAAATTTTATTAACTAAATCAGGACTTAAACCGTAACCACGAAGTTCTTTAACACTGTGCTGTGTTGGTTTTGTTTTATGTTCATGAGTTGAATTCGGCTAGAGACGAACGAAATATGTGTATAATGACAAATAAAATAAGAACTACACACTTCAGGAACAAGACTGACGTGAACAACACAGAAATTTTCTCGTTTAACACGAAATTGAAATTGTCGAAAAGCTTCAACAAAAGACATGCTTTCGATATCACCGATAGTTCCTCCAAGCTATCGAATGAATCAAATTGAGTATTCTTATTGGCTTTATTCGATTGTCCTACTTCGACAATGCAGATATCCGGTTCAGCTGAATCGTTATCTACTGAGATTCGAGCGACACGTTCGACCCACTCTTGAATCGCATCAGTTATATGTGGTACGACTAATAGAAACAAAATATTAATTTAAAAATGTCTTATTTAATAGTTTGTCTACCTTGAACAGTTTTACCAAGATAATCGCCTCGTCTTTCTTTGTCAATCACATATTGATAGATTTTTCCTGTTGTTATATTATTATCACGATGTAAAGTTACGTCAAGAAATCGTTCGTAATTTCCTAAATCAAGATCAACTTCTCTATATAGCAAAAAACAGCTCTCTTGTTTTTTTCTTTCTATTTCAATTCATCAAACTGACCCTCCATCATCAAGAACAAAAACTTCTCCATGCTCATAGGGTGAAAATGTTCCTGCATCAATATTAATATATGGATCAATCTAAATCGCATCATTCATTTTCATCATAGGATTTTTCTGAATGAATTACTTTTATCGATGTAACACGGAAGCCATTCGAACGAAGTATTGTGCCAATACTTGACGAAATAATACCTTTTCCAATACCACTTATAACACCACCGGTAACAAGAATATATTTCATTGAATCGAAATGTTTCTGAAAGCTGATACTCTAGAAGAAATCAATCAAAACGAGAAAATCATCTTTGATAATCAATTTAATAAAATTTTTCAAATAAAATAAAATCAGAAATTAATTAGCTGCTTGATATTTTCCCAATGAAGCCAAACTGTTTTGCTACAAGAAAATGTTTGATTTCGAGAATTTTTAAATAAAGGTTTTTTTTGTTGTTGTTTTACTTTAGCTAAACGAATATATTCTTTTCGAGCTTCTTCACTGTTGCTTTTACTTCCTTTCCAAGCTCTTAAAACTGATGTTTGCAAAGCACGGCCATAACTAAACGACAATGGCCACGGTTTAGTCAATGGCACTCGATTGATTTCATTCAGATAGAGTGTTGAATTCTCTTCATTATGTCCACCGGACAAGAACATCACACCTGGCACAGCTGCTGGTACTGTTCGACGAAGTGTAATCAGTGTAGCTTCAGCAATTTGTTCGATTGTATACGTTTTCGAACAATCTTTGCCTGGTGAGACAAAACTTGGCTTAAGAATTGTTCCCTCGAGATAAACATGATTATCATGCAAAGCCTTATAAACTGTTGCAAGAACATTTTCTGTCACACGTTGACATTGTTCAAGATCATGATCACCATCGAGTGTGACTTCGGGTTCAACAATGGGCACGAGACCATGCTAAGAAAAGAAAAGAAAAAAAGCATATTGAAAAAATGAAATCTTTCAATGGCAACGAACTTGTTGGCAAATCGAGGCATATCGTGCGAGTCGTGTTGCATTTTCGTTGATTGCTAATGTTGACGGGCAGTTGGGTGCAATTTTTATGACTGCACGCCATTTAGCAAATTGTGCACCGAGTTTTTTATATTCTCGACAACGTTCTTCAAGGCCATCTAAACCTGATTGAAAACGAAAAGAGAACAACGTAAATCTTCATTCAATATTTTTGCCTTTATCTATGCAAATACAAACCTTGAGTGACTAATTCATCATCGGTACCGGTCAAAGAAATTAATCCTCGATCAACAGTTATGCCTGGTAGAATTCCTGCTTGAGTTAATAAACGAGGAAATGATGTATCATCATCATCGGTCTTATGAAAGAATGTTTCGTGACAAAGAATAATTGCACTGATATATTGCGTACACTCTTGTGTTCGAAAAATCAATTGACGATAAGAACGACGAATTTCTTCAGTATTTTTTATATTCATTGGCAAAAGACGCGAATCCATAATGTTGGCATCTTCATCGGCAGCTAGAATACCTTTGCCAGACGCGGCAATTCGTTGAGCAATATCAGCTAGCTCAATTTGTCGGTCTCGTGATAAATAAACCGGTGACATATCAATGCAAACAAGTACCTCGAAAAAGAACAAAGTGAATTAGTGCTTCGTTTTTCTTTTTTGATTCAATATAAAGAAAAAGGCCAAATATCAGTGATAAGAAAAAAAACAAAAAACAAAAGAACGAGAAATTTAATGCACGTTTTTTGTTTCATCAAATGATGGGGCTCGAGAAGATCTGACATTCTTTGACGTAATAAAAAAAGAAAGTAGCTGTATCTTTAAAACTTTTACCTTAATTGTAAAAGTCTGCTATTCCAGGGTTCATATTTATAAAATTCCCTATTATTCATCTACAATAAGCACTTTTTATTCGAACACTTCGACGGAAGAGTAGAATTCATAGAAGAAAATCATTGGAAAGCTATTTGATGTCATTCTTTCTTTTGTGAGGGCAAAGGAAGTCCAGCATGAACTCTTGCAATATCAGCTAAAGCTGACCAATCTAAATCATTCAGACCATTTCCCAACGCTGAAATACATTGTTCTTTCATTGCATTACAAAATGGTAATGGCACACCGACTTGTTCACCAGCATGAATCATAGCATTGATATCTTTCAATCCACCTTCGACACTAAAACCTTCTCCTGGTGCTCGTTGATAATCTCGTTCTCGGATACGTGTTTCATAGGCTAATAAACCGGGATGTGAACTGAAAATGCCAATAACTTGACGAGTTACATCGTGATCAATATTCCATCGTTCATTCAAAGCATAGATTTGACCAAAAAGTGAAAGATTAGCAGCAAGAATCATATTAGCTGTTAGTTTAACTACATTTGCTTTCGATGGTTTATCACCAACGAGAATCAATGGTGCTAGAGTATAAGATTCGACTACAGGTCGAACACGTTCGATTGCTTCAGCATTACCACCAAGAAAACAACGCAATTTACCAGCAGCTGCAACATCTGGTCGGCCAAGAACCTATTACAATCTCAGATGTCATATTCTCCCTCTCGAAAACCGAATAAAATACACACAGTTCCTGAAACATAATGAGCTCCATGTTGTTCATGCAGTTTTTCCAATTGATCAGCTGCATCAGGTGTTATAGTTGTCACATTTACATGTACTGCGTCTTTTTGTATTCCAGCTAAATAACCATTTTCGCCTGAAATATTTGCTTTTAGATTTATTTCTACATATTTTTGCGAGAGCACAACCTTGAGCAGTATCATGACATGATTTATCGTCAAATAAACAGCTTACAATAACATCAGCACTAGCAACAGCTTCACGAGCAGTTCCTGCAACGGTTGCTCCAGCTTTGACTAAACTCTAATATGAGAAAAAAATGAATTTATAATGATCACTGTTCATGTTAAACTGCGTACATCAGCTTTCGATGCTGTTCGACTCCAAACAACAAGTGGAAATCCTTTCTTAAGAATATTCTGCGCAATTCCATTTCCCATACTACCGAGACCGAGAAAAGCAACTTTTAGTTGTGATGAAGAAGTCATTTTCGATAATCTAAAATAACGTGCACGTGATTCGTGTTGGCAGCTTTTTATATATTTTTAGTGACGATGATTGTAAATATATACGTGTAGTGACAGACTAGTATTCTATTCATTCGTCGATTGTTTAACGACGAACGTGGCGCTTACTCTATTCGGCGTTTTACTGATTTGTTGTATCCAATAGCGGAAATTCTCGTTTACGTTCGTTCGTTTGTGAATGGGTAGATAGGGAGAGGAGGAAAAACAGAAAGTGACTTTTCATTTGACCAGATTTTCTCGTCGAGTTTTGTACAACAAGTATTTTTTTTCTTTTTAACAAATCAGGATGGGCGCTCAAATTAGTAAAGTCGAAGATACAATTCATGATCTTTACAAAAAGACATGGCCACAAGCTTGGTATTAAAACCAAAAAAAATGATCAAGTTAGTTCTTCGATTATTTACTTTTAGGTATTTAGCACCATCAGTTCTTGCCTCAGTCGGAGCTGTTGGATATGTTGGCTATGCTTTCGCTCAAGCAAAACCTATTCCATCATCACCAAACGTTTCATTTTTACATCTTCTTGGTGTAGCTGGTAAATCATTTTTCTATTGAATAATTCGAATATATATAATTGATTTTATTCAGGTGGTTTTGGTATTAGTCTTTGGATAACTGCTGTTCATGGTCGTGCTGTTCAACGCATGTTAACACGTCAAGAATTTGCCACTGTTCAATCTCATTTATCATCAGTTTACTTTTCTGCTTCGTCTGTTTGTGCTGGTCTCAGTTTAGGTTCATTCTTACTCCGACATCCAGTTACGACATGGTCAAAAGAAGCTAAAAATCTCGTTCGTATTTTATACGAAAAACTTTTCACAAAAAAAAATGAACTCTTGTTTTCAATAGGGCACTGTTTTAATTGTTGCACTTGTTGCAGCTGAATTAAACAGTCTTGTACTTAATCCATTTGTGACAAATCTCATGTTCGATCGTAACAATATCGAATTCTTACAAGCTGCAAAAGTAATATTTTCAGTCAAATATTAAAAAAAACTGTTCGTTTTTTTTTTCGTAGACAACTGATGATATCGAACGATTGAATCATGATGATCCAAAATATCGTCTCATTAACAATAAATTCAACTTATTTCACTCCGTTTCCATGGTATCAGGTCTTGTCTATCATGGCATTCAATGGTATCATCTCTACTTCCTTGCTGACAAATGTTTAGTACTCTAAACAACAACAAAAAACGCAAATCAAACAACATAAACAAACTCGTATTTTCTATTCCCTGTAGTCACTTTAGCATTGTTTTTGTTTTCACAAGAGAATTTTTCATATACTACTGCATTCGTGCTTCAGACTAGTCATTATAATAAAGAAGAAAAAACAACCGATAATAAAACTAATCTTGTCTATCTCGTGTTGAAACATATGACTTGTTCGAATGATCAAGTGACTCAACTGAATGAGTCACTCATTTCAGGAAGCATCCACGTTGGCAACTTACGCAACGTGGCTTTGATCCAATGTATAAAACCGAAATAATAATGAAAAAACATATGTATATTCAAATTTTTTGCTAAAGATGTCATACAATTATACAACTGATGTTGAATTTGATTTTCTCTATAAGATCTTGATCATTGGCGATAGTGGAGTTGGGTAAGATTGATATTAATGAAGTCATTGGTTTAAATTTTTGATTTTCTATAGAAAAACAGCACTTTTACAACGATTTTCACAAGACTATTTTTCAACTGATTATGTAGCAACAATTGGTGTTGGTATGTTGAATATTTCTGTTTCGAAATCAAAAATACATTAATCATTTTTTATTCCAGATTTTCAAATTCGTACAATGGATGTCGATGCAAAACGTTGTAAACTACAAGTTTGGGATACAGCTGGTCAAGATCGATTCAAATGTGTTGTTTCTTCATTCTATCGTGGTGCACATGGTGTCATGATCTGTTTCGATATAACTGATCCTGAAAGTTTTCGTAATGTTGGAAATTGGCTTGAAGAAGTCGTTCGATATTGTCCTGATAATACGCCCGTCTATCTCGTTGGAACAAAAGCTGATTTACAATCGAAACGTATGATTAAATACGATTCGATTAAAACATTTGCCGACGAAAGAAAATTATCCTACATCGAAACAAGTTCGAAAACACGTGAAAATATTGAAAATTGTTTTATGAATTTCACTCGAACGTTGGTTCAACATACGAAGGACAAAGAATTGCATTATAAGAAAAATAATAATAATAATCCGTTGACAATAGGCACTAGACCTGTTTCAAATACGAATGTCGGATGTATGGGTTCAAAATGTATTATTTAAAATCAAAAAACAAATTGTGATATAGTGTTTTTTTTTTCTAACATTTATTTTTTACTAAATATTCTACTGTATAAATAATACAAATTCGCAAATTTCACTATTGGACGAAGTGATTGAATATAGAAAAAGACATCAAACAAAAATATTTCGAAGATCACGATATAGAGAAAGTGGTTAGTGGACGTAAATGTGAGCAGATATCGTAGAAGTACCAAAACCGAAGATATTGAGAGAGTGAGAGAGAGAACAAAAATAGAGACACTGTTAGTACAAGAAAATGATAATTTGTTTGTCGTATCACAGCAGAGAGACAAAACTAAAAATTAAAACTTTCACTTGTTCTTTTAGACTGTTGATTTCGTGGCGAGATCATCCATTGGTGCAAGTAAATAATTCGTTTCATCATGAAACTTCAAATAGGGTAAACCGAATGAACCCCAATTTTCATTTGGCCAAACATGTAAAACAAGATTCGCTTGTGGATACTGTTGTTTAACTAAAAGATATGCGCTAACAACAATTGCTTCGTTGCTACTGAATAAGATTAAAACATGCCAAAATGCATGAAGATAAGGAAATGATATCGACAACCAAAACGAACAGAACATTCGATCGCATATCCAAATAGTTACAGCAACTGACCACATGCCAATACAATGAATTCCAAGACTTTTTATACGACGATTATCACATCTGATCAAAGAGAAATAGATAAAGATAGTTTTTGATGATATTTCTACCGTGATAGTTGACTAGCTAAGAAACCAATTGCTGGCAAACCAAGAACCATCAATGCAAATGCATTGGCATATGGATAGACCACAGACAGTAATGTAATCAGAATTGTTATCACAACACAACTGTAGACAAATCGTTGACTAAAACAAATCGAAATCAATTCATTTTAAAATTCTCAGACTAAAAAAATCATCTCTGCTCCATGCATAGTTTTATTTTTAGTATCAATTTCATTTCTCTAGATTATACATATCTTACTGTTTTTGATTTTTGATAAAACCCCAACTATACATTAAACTGCAAAGAGATTTATTTATTTATTCTCGAACTATTCAAAAACGAACACAACAACTAAAACAAAAGCATTCATTTACCGTTGAGCTCGATATGATTGAGGAAAATAAACAGCTGGCAAGAATATACAGTAACCAGCCATTAATACCCAAAGAATTGAAATTTCATCAAGTAATTGTCCTGCCTGAGAAAAACGAAAAACAAATTGAACTCGTCAATGTTCGATAGATGATTGAGTACATACAAAACTTAATGTTGCATGAAAATAAACCGAACCCAATCCAATAATAATCAATAGAACCCAAAGAAATCTCACGCCATTTGCAAGACGTTTCGAATAGGCACCAAAAAGCGAGATCATTAATGGCGATACCAAGAAGAAAAAGATGTTCGATACCTTAAAAATATCACAAGAATTTCGATTCATTTTTGTCAACGAACAAGAAAAACAAGATGTCAACTCGGATCTCTACGAGCTAAAGCAAGCAAAAATTAGTAATATGATCATGCATTCATCTATATAAAATAGTTATAGCATTCCCAATGCATGAGATTTTTATTTCGAATGTTACCTTGAATTCATAGATTATCAATGTTAGCCTGTAAGAACAATCAATATGATTAGATGAAGTTATTGAATAAAGATATTTATTCTAATGTTCATTATTTATTTAGAACAAAAAAATCGATTCGAGCCCGAATAAAAATACATTTCAGAATCAATTACGTACAGTATTCCAAAATTCGGCTACGTATCTGTTGACGACATAATTCGGTTCACACCAATCAACATTACTTGAGCCAAGACGGAATGGACTATCGTTGATTGTATTAAGATCGTCAAGTTTCGATGGAATATACATGATTATCTAGAAGTATATCAATTATTTGATTATGTTCAAACAAACAAACAAAATAATCCTATGTATAGATGTTTGTTTGGTACGAGAGTGAGAGAGAAGATCTGACTTATTTACATTGAATAACGACAAGAAAAAATAATAATAATAAAATAAAGAAATGATTTTACTGCGAAAGAACGAGAGTAGATAATGTATCGATTGTTTGTTGTTGTTGTTTGTCCGGTGAATAGCGTCGATGTGTTGAATTCGCAAGATATTCATCGGATTTGGATAATAAAAAATTAGTTTGTTGTTCATTTAAAATCGACGGTCGATTGTCGATAGTTGAAATGGACTTTAAAAGTGTCAATTGTGAATCACCAAAGATCCATTCTGATGAACGACATAAACGTTTCGATGACTGATGATTCGTCGTTTGATCACGACGATTTTCATCGTTTTCTGAAACTGTTCGTTTTCGATTGGGTAAAATTGTCGAATTTTTCAATGAGATTTTTCGTGATGATTTCGTATGAAACACTGACGAGAGAATCTGTCGACGATTGTTGAAACCGTACTGACGATTTCGAAGTTGATGAATAAGATTGGTTCCAGGAGAGTCAACCGATGTTTGAACAAGTTCATTATCGATCGATAACGACCAAAGACGAACTTGAAAATCATCGGAACAAGTTAGAAACTAAATCAACAGAATCGAGTACAAAAAAATGAGTTTGCTTTCTTTTTTGTTCTATTTTATTTACGGAAAATGGATTCGTTGGATGGTAAGCAACGGCTGTTACTTCTTCGAAATTATGTTCGAGTTTGATTGGCTCGAGATCTGGCTGATTAATCTAAATAATAATTTCTATGTTTTCTTTTCAATATTGACATAAAACATTACTCGATATATGTACGAATTGAAATCACTCGATCCTGTTAATAATAATTGATCATAAGGACTAACAGCTATTTTAACATTAAACGATCCGACACGATGACTTTGATAGGATAGATTCATTGTTGAATTGCTTGTCGTCGTTTCTCGAAGATCATATTGATAGATTTTACTATTTGTACAATTAGAAAATAATGTCAAACGATTCGAATCCATTTTCATATCGGAAAAGCCAGCAAGACGATTGATTGATTTCATATCATCTTGTGGAACATAAAACATTCGTTTTGGTTTCGGAAGATGATTCGTATTTAAACGTGAATATGTATAACGTAGATCCCAAACTTTAATTGCACTTTAATGGAGATAAACAAAAAAGAGAATAATATGAAATCGAATCAATATTCGTCTTGTTTTTATACCTATCAGCGCAAGCACATGAGTACAAATTATGTTCATCTTGAAATTCAAGTGCTGTTACACTACGTGTATCTTTCTTGAAAAATAAAAAAATGATTTTAATTTTGATAAAAGTTAAAAGATATTTTACTCGAGCTGATTTTTGTAATGTTGCTGAACTGATATGTGCACAGGCGATTGAGCTAATCGGACATAAAGCTCCTTCTATTTGACCAAAAAAAAAAACTTTAAAAAATTCAAGTCAATATTATTTACGTTTTTTTGTATATCGTCGATCGTAGATATTAATAATCGAATCTCTTCCACCTGTTGCAAGAACATCTACATCAAACAAACATTGACTTTCAACTTCGATCGATGAAATAAATTTTCGACTTACAACTACTCGAATATAATTTACAAACACTCCGTACACTCATCGTATGTCCACGTAGAATATCAATTTCATTTCCTGTTTCAATATCATAGATAATTGTTGTTTGATCACCTGATGTTACACATAAAAGATCATCATTTATCCAAGCTATTGCAAATATACATTGAGAATGACAAGTAAATTCTGTCAAACAACAACGATTGAAATCAAATTGTTCTTTTTTTATTATTATTTGTCAAACCTTTTACTAATTCTAATTTATCATTGTATGTTGAATACAATCGAATATGTCCGTTATCATAACTAATTGCGCACAGATCATAGCCTGAACAAATAAAAGAAAGTAAATATTTCTGTTGATTTTATTTTTATTTACGAGGATGAAATGCGCATGCACATGGTACACGTTGAAACTAGAAGGAAAATTAGAAAATCAAATCGAAAATTTTCAATGTAAATAAAAAACTTACATTGTATTCATAATCAATGTATGTATCGGTTCCCACTTCGTGTACTTTTAATTTTCGATAGGAAGCCATAAAAACATGAGTAGAAACAAAGAAAAAACGAGACACTGCTTTAGATGATTTTAGTATGAGTGTTCTTTTCTATTTTTATCAAATCTAAATAATAAAAAGAGGAAAATCTTTTGTTTTTTCGTGTATGTTTTTTTTATAAATTTCAATCCTATGTTTTATTCATAAAGATGATTCAACAAAACAAAAACATCTCGAAATTTAATGTTTATATTTCGTTTTTTAACAGGATTGAAAAAGAAATTCTTTTGTTTGCGGCAGCATAAACGTGTATGTATGTGTCTATATATTTATGTGTGTTGTTGTCGTCTATTGAGCATTAGCTCGACGTGTATAACCACCTTGTCTACCTCGTTGATTTCCACCTTGTTGTTGATTACGTTGATCATCAGCTGTTTGAACATCAACATTGGGTAATGTTTTGAAATCGAATGCGTTCAACATATCCTTGGTATCTTGATCGATAGCAATGATTGTTTGTGGTTCGAGTGCAGATACTTCGGGTACGTAGTTGTCACGTCGTTCACGTTCTTCTTCTTGAAGTTTAATTGAAATACCACGAACAGGTCCCGCTTGAATACGTTTCATTAAATGTGTAATGAAACCAGCGATTTGATTTCGAAGACGTTTGGTTGGAATGACGGCGATTTCTTCGACGACACGTTTGTTCGTGTGAAAATCAACGGTCAATTTTGTGTAGTACTTTTCGATGATTTGACGTGATGCCTTTTTAACGGTTTTCGTACGAACACGACCCATGATGATAGAATTTCTTTGTTGGTTTTCTTGTTAGAGATAATCTAGAAAGAAAGAACGAACGAACGAAAAAATTTATTTGAGATTTATTAAGAGACGAAAAAAAGAAAGAGAAGAGAAGAGCGCAGTTAATAGCTATGTTCTGATTTTCAGGAAGATTTCGATTGATTGACGAGAATTTTAACTTTGACTTGACGTTCTTCGGGCTTAGCCGCATAATCTGATTCAGTATGATATCGACAATGTTGACAATTTTCATATTCATCATTTACAGTTGGCTTATTAGGATTATTATCGTCATCATTCGCATGTGGATCATGTGGTTTCGTATAAATACAACAGCATTTCGATTTTTTCTTATTTAAATATTCGTTATCAATGGTTCCTTCGGTCCAACGAACGCGCGGACCCGTTTCAGTTGGTCGATGTAATTCGAGGACTAATGTTGGCGAATGTGGCCGAATCGGTTGTTCAGTTGTTGTTATCGTACTCGTGTCACATTCTTCTGTATGTGTTGTTGCCATTGATTATATGGCAATAAAATGAGAGAAACAAACCACGAAAATTCAAAGAAATTAAATCTAAAATTCGATTTTAATATGAATGAATCGAAAAACGCGTTTTTCGTATGCATGCCATCGAGTTATTATCCATATCTTCGTCCTCGATTTACCACCACTTTTTACTTCGTCTGTCCTCTCTTCGACTGGTTTTTATTTTTTTCTCAAATATAATTACTGACATCTATTCGCTATGTCTATAGTTGATGGTTGTGTTAGTTTTCACTCATTCATTCATTCATTTCAGATGGGTGTTTTAGATTCGTTTTTTGAATGGCTTGGCATCGGACGACGGCAAGTTAATATTTTAGTTATTGGCCTTGATAATAGTGGTAAATCGACGATATTAAATTGTCTTCAACCACGTGATACAGAACCAATTGATATTGTTCCAACTGTTGGTTTTAATCTCGAACATTTCTCATGTAAAGGACTATCGTTTAGTGCATTTGATATGAGCGGACAAAGTCGTTATCGAACATTATGGTCGAATCATTATTCAACGACGAATGGTCTTATTTTTGTTATTGATAGTTCGGATCAAACACGTTTGGTTATTGCACGTGAAGAACTTCAACAATTACTATCTCATCGAGATCTTATTTCACGAAATATTCCCATACTTTTCTTTGCAAATAAAATGGACGTTCGTGGAGCTCTATCTGATATTGGAGTGTCAACTGCGTTAGGTTTAGATACGATTACAAATAAATCTTGGCATATTTGTTCGACTAATGCATTGAAAGGTGATGGAATCATCGAAGGTATCGAATGGTTAAGTTCAGCAATACAAACATCTCTCGTTCGACAATAAAAATTCGAAGAAGCCATACAATTACGGTCAAAATAAATCCGCTACATTGTTTTTTTTTCCTCTCTCTCTCTCTCTCGAAATAATAGAATAAAAAAAGTACATTACACATATATGAAATAAACAAAAGAAAGATTATTGTCATGGTGTTTTTTTTGTCAAAGTTTCGTTAATAAATAATTGATTAATTTGTTGTAGCTGTACGAATATCAATAAAATAATTTTGTTTATTCGATTTAATTGGTATTAATGATGAATTGAGTTTATCGATAAGTGCTAATGTTATATTACCTAATGTGTAAAATCCCGGTTTGAAAAAACATGCTTGCAAAGTTAGAGTTAATTGTTCGTGCGCAGATAGATTCAAATATTGCTCGGTCATACCAGACCATAGACAACATGACGAAAGAAATGGATCAGAATCTAATGTCGATCTAGAAGACAAAACGAGAAGAAAATTCAAATTGAATGAAGAAATTTAGAATTCTACCGAAGTAATTGTAATTGCAATTGAACATCTTCATTTGTTTGATTAAATAATTTTAATTCAATTGGTAAATATAAAGATTTAGTAAATTGATGTTCGATTGTAGATGGATAGATTAAATCATATTGAATTTGTTGGTTAATATCGATTTGTGTTGTTAGAAAATCGATCGGCGGAGAAAGTAAGTGTAAACCATAACGATCTTCGATTTGACCTGATTGATTTGATACAGCTATTTTCCAAAGGAGAAGTAAGGAAATTGGAGGTACAGTGGAAGGTTTATGACGATGTGTCGAATGACTTGAATCGATATTGGATATAAAATGACGAAAAAATTCACCGAGAGGATTTTGACTAAGATCAATCTGAAAACAAAACAAAATGAAAATGTCGAATAGATAATTGTTTTTTTTTTCTACATATTTTTCTTGATTAGTGGATGGATTTTCTAAATAAATATGTTTCATTTGTATGTGTTCATCGTGTTGAGGTCGTTGTCGACATTTGAATAGTAAAGATAAATTTTCTCCATAATGAATTGAATCTTTAAAAAAAAGAATTAGAATCTGAAATATCAATCACGGAAAATTCTACTTTGTGAGATTGGAGAAAGATTTTCAATAGTCCATTGTTTGCTAATACATGACAATTGTTGAATATTGATACTCAATGTATTTTGTGTCTAGAATTACAAGTATAAAAAGAGAAACAAAATTATCAATAATCGTGCTTACCGGCATTTGATTATCGATTCGAATAGGTAGAATAATATCTCCTAGGCCAGTTGGTTGTACTTGAGTTTGAAAATCAATCGAATGTGTAATAATAAACAATGCTGAATGTTTTATTGTTCGATGTCTGAGAAATGAAAAACATAAATTGTAGATTTTAATTTATTCTATTCAACTGACCTTAATGGTTGTTGAAATTGTTCAGATTCATAAACAAACATAAAATCCATATTCATTTCGCCAGCTACATGCGGTGCTCGTAACCACAAACGTATAGTTTGAACTGAATTCGGTTGCAATTGATGATGAGAATTTATTAAATTAAGTACAGATGGCGAATGATTTATTGAATGATTATAAATAGCTTCAGATTGATCCGTTGATTTTAAAAGATTCTCTTCATCTAATGATGAAATTGCGATTAGATTCGGTTGACTTGTTGCTAAACGAACACGATTTATTGTATGCTGTGAACTTGTATTAATTAAATGCACTAAACAAGATTGAATCTCTCCGCAGAACATCGTCGCTGGCAAAGGAGAAAATTCGATCTTACGAAAAGATAAAAAAAACAAAAAATTTAATTTATTGATAAAGAAAATCGTTTGTTTTACTTGAAGAAGAGGTGCTTCAGGTACGACTTGAATTTCTAATCGTTTATCGACTCCATACATAACATTCAATCGTTCTTTACGATTCGAATTCAATCGAGTACCTTTGACATGAAATAGAGTCTTTCCTCGAATACCATCGGGCCATTTCGATGGTTCGTTAGTATTTTGAACGAGAATATTCAATCGATAGGTTATACCGAGAATCGTTAAATAACCGGGACGATTAGGTTGTAAAGATAATTCTATTTTTGAAGTATCATTTGGAAGTATGACACAATCATTGACGATATCACAATGAACTGGTTGATCTGTTTGTTCAGTTAGCGTATCGTTTGTATATTCTTTCGTAGTTTCATCATTTTCAACTGATACACTAGCTTTTCGTTTCCAACTCAATGATGAATATTTCCAAAGAATTTGTACTTCACTTAATAATAATGGCACTTGAAGTATATTTCGAAGTGAAAATTCAACACGAATAGTTTCTAAAGAAAGAAAATAAATCAATGTCAGTGTTTGTTTTTTTTTTGAAATAAATTAACCATTTGCAACAGTTAGTGGATGCTGTTGATTATGCGTTCGATTTGTATACAAAGTCATTTGTGTTCGTGTACCACTTGGCCGTCGATCATGAGCTGTAATTGTTCGTTCAAGATCCGACCAAATTTCACGTGTTTCATCGAAATCGAAATCATTACAATTCGATATTTGTCCGTTCATTTGTGATTGTTGTTTTTGACCGGCAAGAAGGATTTTAATCGTGGAATTTTCAACTAATGGAACGGGTAATTCAGGAAGAATCGTTTCAGATTTGATTAATTGCTACAATGAGATAAAAAAAGAGAATTGTCCGAATAATAAAAAGAAACAATCAGAATTGTCTTACATTGAAAGCAGTTAGATATTCTTTGAAGAAATTAATCTGTTGTTGAGCATTTTGTAAACGATTATTGGGTGCAAAGAGTGCATGAAAACTTCGTAATGCATCAGCTGAATGTTTTAAAAATGAACTTTGCATAGCCAATTGAAAATTTAAATGATCCTACGAGCAGAAAATCAACATTTTCATTTTATTAAACTATAATTTACGAGTGCAAGCGACCAATTCGGTTTGCCATAAATATTTAAAACATCATTAAAACAACGTAGAGCATGCCAACGCTAAATTATCGAAATCAAAGTTTCTTGCTTTTTCTCATTCAAAATAAGAACAAACTTGTCCAGCTTTTAAATATCGATTGCCAGCAACGACCATATAAAATGCATATTTTCGTATAAACGGTGGCCGATGATGAAGATAACAATGTGATGCTTGTTCAAGAAATAATGCATTAGCTAAATCTGAATCCTGTGAATGAATCAAATGTCATAGTCGAGATTATTCATCGATAAAATTCAAAAATATCATTACTCCTTGAGAAACTCGAAGAAATTGTTGTCCAGCTTCATCGTACATGTCCTTTGATTTCAAGATTTCTGTTGACATTAATGCACAACGGATTGCAAATATTGGCAATCTAAATTCATGAATTGATTTTTTTTGTTCTTTTCGAAAACGAATTCTATAGATTTAATCAAAAATATAACCTGCTCGATACAATATAAGTTGCAATAGCTTCTTCCATGTATTCAGCTGGATACGCTTTGCTAGCTGCTGATTCTTGCATAAAATTCGATAGACAACACATTTCCTAAGCAATGAAAATCGATTTTAATATCGAACAAAAAAAAAAAGAAAACTAATTTTATTTACTAGAACTCCGGCGTAAGGTGCAGGTGCCTGTTCTTTCGAAAGATCACGTTTAGCTTGATGATAATTCGTATAGGCGAATTGATAATTTTGAAAAAGAAATGCTAAATCTCCTGCACAACGAAGCATATGAATTTCATTGGAATCATTTGTTAAACTTGAAAATAAAATAATTATTTCTCGTTTTCATCTTTCCTATTCGTACTTTGTCGTTGAATTCGCTGACGAACTTTTTGCTGATGATGTACTTCCGCCGAAAAATTTCTTTGGCATCGAGAATATTTTTCCTAAGCCACGACGTGAAGGAATTTGTTCATTGAACATTTTTAGATTTGTTTCAACCCATGGAAGTAAACCTTTGGTTATAAATTCAGTTATAAAACTACGAATATTCTTATGATCATCTAATGTTAAATAAGCGCCGTGAACAATTGTCGATGATGTATTTGATTGATCATCGTTTGTATTTGAATCATTCATAGATGTATTATAGGAACTCAATGGATGAGAAATTGAAGCTAAGAGGGAAAATGTCAGGAAAATATTTGCAAAGAATTATGAAAAGTTTTACTGCTTAGATTTAAATCTTGATTGATCGAATCAGCTAGAAGTGATATTGACTCGTCGGATTTCATTGACATTTGTGAATGAGTTGCTTGTTTAACATAGAGTCGCCATGGATCAGGCATATTGATTAATTCGTTCATGTCAGCATTGATTTGTTCAGGACGTTTGGAATTAATTCGTAATAGATGACAATTTGCATCTCCATATTTTGCTTTCAATTGTTCAAAACATGATGACGCTCTTCAATGAAAAAAAAACAATGAAAAAATTAGAGTTTTCCTTTTTGAATTAACAATAAAATCATATCCCTCCCAATAAGAAACAAAAAAAACAAACGAACAAGCTTATTTATCTAGTTACTTCCGTTCTAAAATACTGAAAACAAAGAGATTTATTAAAAACAAGCTTCTAAGTATCTATCTAAACATCTAGTTGTTTCTTTTGACGTATTCTCATACTTCGAATCAGCTTCATCGTTCACATCGTGTAAAAGAACAAAATAATTGTAAACATTCGTCATAAGAAATTTTCCCGGTTTAGTTGGCGATTGTTGTTGTTTGAGAAGTCCATCAAAACATAATACTGGATCGATTTCATAGGTTGACGCAACCAAAATACCTATATCATAGAAACAAAATAACTTTCAATATTCTTTTTTCTTTCTATTCTATTCTAATAAATATACAAGCTGCATAGTTTTTCACGAATTCATGATCACCACCATTAATCATACGAAGAAAACAATCACGCCATGAATCAAACCATGGTGTTGTACCTACAAACAAACAGAAACGATTAATTAAAGTTTTGTTTGTTTCTTCTTTTTACTTCGAATACGTAATTGATATTGTTCACTATCGATATCTGTATCATTTATTGGTAAACCACTGGTAATCGTAGATGCAACTGCGTCGTCTAATAATTTTTTTGCAACCGTATTTGGTGTTGGTAGAGAATTGAAATCTTTGATATCCAAACGAAAATTCTTCAATGTTATTGAATTATTCGATGGATCACGATAACTCACTATGAAAATGAACGAAAAAAAAAAGAGCAATCAATGAATTATTTATTTGTCGAATATTTACGTTCGGTTGGAAGACGACAAAATGGTTGTAATAATTGAACAAATGTTAATTTATTTTTCTCACAAATCGTGTCTACATCTTGCGTATGCAAAACAGCTATCGTCGGACAGAAAGTGTCTTGAATCAATTCGCTAACAGTCTTTTTTGTTTGAGCCATTGACTATTGATGTTTCTTTTTTTCGAAACAAAAGAAAAAAGAAATTATCTTTATTTTATCAAATACTTTTTTCCCTTCTTAAAACACACACACACACACGCATATACAGATGATTCATAGGTTATTCCATAGAACGAATGAAATCGTTTTCAAAGAGGACGCTAATATACTTTAGTAGAAGACTGATACTTTGAAATTTATTTCTTAAAAAGTCAAATGATAAATTCATCGTTAATATAAGACACAATGACAAGAGAGAGCAAAAAAAGCAAAAGGAAAAGCTAGAGAGAGAGAGAGAGAGTCTAGAAACTTTGTCGTCGAATACGTAGAGTTGTTTCTTTCATTGAATGATATAATGCAAATGTATTCCAATGTAAACCATTTCGTGCCGTATTTTGTAGAGCTAATGGTGAACGTATATAAGCGCCATTGAGATGTGATTGAAAACAACTTGTAAACCACCATGCACCATGATATGTTAATGCACAATTATCATAGAAAAGATTATCATGATCACGATCATAAGTTGAAAACGGTGCACCATTGGCATTATCCCATGGTGATGATAGAGAATCGCCAGCTGAGGATATCAATGATTGATAATCGGATATTTGTAATTTGTAATTTTCATTTTCATTATCAAGTGAAAATTTACCATAGACAGCTGAACGTAGAGGACTATCCCAAGGTTTTAAATCAACTTGAAGACTGTATTGTCCTTGATTAGTTAATTGATGAATTTTCTCATTGCCTAACCAAAATTCTGTATTTAAATCTCCGAAACCATTTTTATAATCATCCCATCCTCGATAGAAATCAACTGTTCCGTTAAAACGTCGTTGAATAACTGTCCAAGCTAGAAAATCGCCAGTTTTATTCAAAATTTTGATATTATTATTATTCTTACTAACCTGTATTATTCTCGAAAATACAAAGAACATCAAATGCTTCTTTGGATAGACGTGGTTTGATTCGATAAATCCCTTGAGTAACAAATATTGTTTGTTGACGAAGTATATCATCACAATCTATAGGATATACATAAAGAGAAAAGAAACAACGTTAGTCTTTGTTTTCTAATTAACAAAAAAACGTATATATGCAAAGATATGCTTGAGGGAATGCGATAACGAACTCATAGTTTCTGGTATCTATTATTATTACATCATATGTATACATTATTGTCAAAGAAAGAAAGATGATATGATAATTAAAATTGACCTTAGATTTGAAAATTAGTTCTATACCTGTCGGTATTTGGTATTCATCGGGAGATTTTTTCTCGGCAACAAGTCGTCGAACATGTTGAACAGGTTTTTGTAATTCGGTAAGAAGATCAGTGAGAATAGTTGTTAAATTACGAATTTTATATTCCATCGAAGACATATTTGCAGCAAATGAACGTTGTTGTTTCGACATACGTTGAACAAAATCAAGCAATGCTGTGCCATTTTGTAAGATTGGTTGTGAAGAATTTTTCAATGAAACTAATTCTTTTTCTAAACGATATAATTTCGATGTTTGACTATTGTAATAATCGATCATTTCTTCGAGTACAACATCAGTGATTTCGCCTTTTAAACTTGTCATGTAACTTAACATTGTCTTGCGAACTTCTTCTTGTACAAGTTCACGACGACGAAAACGTGGACGAATTTTATTATGTCCACTGAAAACTGAACGTGGCGTCGATGGTGGTGATGATGAAGGAAAACCTTCAATCATCAAAATAATTAAACAAACAAATGTTAGGAAATAGATAACACGCATTTTGAGATTATCTGAAAACAAAATTCAATCGATCATCGTTAGTCATTAGTTAAGAAGAAAAACAAACTGAGATAAGTCTCGACAAACAAACAAAACAAATTCGAACGAAAAAGAAATCTGTCCTTGTTATACACCGCAGTGTGATTGACTATTTGGAAAGAAGTATCATCCGTTTCTATTTATTGATCTATATTATGACAAGATGAAGAAAGACATTGGAAGAAGAAGAAGAAAAAGAGAGAGAGAGAGAGAAAGGCAATTTATCACTTGCACATCAATGAACATACATATCAGTAAACTAGATGTCTTTCTCAAATAAAAAAGAACCTTGCATTCGCCATTAGACATGCCTTGATATATATACACTCTCTGCAATCCATTAGATCATCGAACTATTGAGTTATCCATCGGCATCGTATGAAAGAAAGTGGCATGTTCATTTCTCTATTGATCTAAGGATACTTAATAGAAATGCATGTCGAACTGGAAAAGTGATATGTCGAAATATGTGTGTGTATGCGCAGAGAAAAAATCTATCAAAGAAGGTGCCGCATCGATCTATCTGTTCAGCAGACACGCCCTGTATCTTCAACAATGATATGTACTGTTCGTCTCACTTGCTATCTTTCTCTCTATTTCTCTTTCTCGTTAGCTTTCTATTGTTTTTTCCTTTTTTTCACGTTTCTTAGTGATTTGTCTTCGAGCTCTTTCGTTTTCATTCATATAAACAAACAAAACGGAAGAAGAATCATATATGTCATGTTTATAGGCTTCTGCTTGTCTATTAAGAACACCAGCAGGGGAAACTAACTGCTTCCTTTCATTCTAATATATACTCTTGTACTTATTTAGCGAAACGATTAAGGACGAATTCGTTAGTTGAGCAATTAGACTCACGGGTTGGACATCTTCATTTATTAGACGCGCATATATCAATGGTCAATGCCAGACCACTGACCTTTCTTCATCTAAATGAAAGACAAACGTTTCAAATGAAAACTCAATTTCTTTTTCTCTTGTTACTTATTCAGCAAATCTAAACAGAACAAACCTTCTGGAATGATTGTCTCGTCATGATAATATAATTTGTAGTATCGATATGGTGTCGGCTTATGTGTATGTATATACATGCATACATCGATATCTATGTTTCTCTCTCTATTTGGTCAGCTCATCAACGCATATATATGCATAAAAAAAAGAGAAAAGGACACATTCGTTCCAGCTTTATGCTTATTACGTTTATCAATCGAATCGATTGTATGTATCTCTCTCTCTCTCTCTCTCTCTCTGTGTTGTTTTGTGATGAAGAAGAAGAAGATCAACAACATCTGCTTAACTAACTGAACAAAATATGCGAATGTCATGATAGAAAAACATCATTGAAACTCTTTTCTTCTCTTGTTTTCTATTTATATGAAAGAGAAGAAGAAGTCAATGATGAAAGTCGAGCTTTATCTTGATATACATATGTATTATTTTGAAATGGCATCCGACGGTTAGGTCAAAATATTTATTTTTCATTAGATTTGATTTCTCTCCAGATGGTTCGATCATGTCTATCAATTGATCGATCGATCAAATCGTAGAACCTTGAAGGCAGTATTCGAAAAAAAAAGAAAATACTGATGATCAATCTTAACTTACCACGCTAATTTCTCTCAAACGATATCGAAGTAGAAAAAAAAGAAGAAGAATGATTTGAATGAATGAAAATTATGCATATGTGCGTACGCACGCGTCAGCATTGTTCGTTAATTTTAGAGTAGACCTATACCGTTTTTTCTTCTTCTCTTCGTCGTCTTCGAATGCTTTTATAAACTGATGATGATGATGACGCAAAACAGTTTGAAACTTAAGTGATCGGCAGAAAATTATTCTTCAATCTTCTTTTGTCAAAAAAAAACGAGAAAGAATGAATGCCAATCATGACATTTGCTTGCATTTCTTTCGATTGATAAAAAGCAAAGATTTTTCACTGGTCAGCTCATGGACTCTTTCCTCTTTCTCTGATTGTTCCAGTAGTTCTGTTATTATTTCAAGGTTAGCTGATTGACATGATGAACGAGGTTAATCGAATGCACATGTTCTATCCTTCTTCGTGATTATTATCATTTAAATATTAACAAATCGACAATGTGTGCATATGTTTTCTTTCATTTATGCAGTCGATAAAAAAGAAAGTTTTGCTCTTTTTGCCCATTGGGAATGTTTGTCGAGAAATTTATTTATAAACAATCACTGGATTTTTCATCGAATAGCACATGTTTGATTCGAAATGATATAGAATTTCGAATTATTATTTAGATAATAAACAAGAGAACGTATGAATGAAGATACGAGAGGGGAAAAAAAGAAGTCAAATCGAATATTTTTTTCACTTCATTGACTTTGTTGTTATTCAAAAGAGAATCGGTTTGATGATTGAAGTATGTTATGATAATCATCTTGTGAGATAATCAGAAGGAGTGAAGTTCATATTTCATTCAGTGAATACATTTCGACGCGGACCTTTTTCTTCTAGAACGAAAATTTCTATATGATAAAAATAAAATATCGAACTTACCTGAAATATTGCCATGATGATGATGTTGAGATTTCTTTTGTTGTTTTGCTCGTTCTTGTACAATTTCTTCATCACTCAACTCAATTAAATGTATAATCGGTAAATCAACATCTTCAACACGTAGATATGTGCCAGGCTTTAATATATATTCGCTCTCATTTTGAAAGCATGTATAACCATGAATATCTCTTGCATTTTTCCCTTCTATCATTAATAACGTACGATGTTTGTTCGATTTTAAGAATCTTGTCGCTGAATGAAGCGATAGTGAACATGATGTTATACTCCACCACGTTAAAATCTCATCTTTTTTTATACTGATTACTAAAATCGCCTCGCAATCCTCGCCATATAGGTTTTTGTACAGTTGACAATTTATTTAGAGCTGAATCTAATAATTTTAAATATGGTATCCAAGGTTTGGCTAAAGTTCGATCAGAAGATCGAAGATCTTCATTTATTAAACGATAGAAGCTTCCATCTCCACTCCCCATTGTATATAAATAAATAGCAGCTGCTTCATCAAGCGTTAAACCATGTGCTGATTGTTGAGTAAAAAAATTTTTTGCTGCTCGAATCGATCGAAACGAGACATAACTGGTTTTAAGGCATTTTCAAGAGATAAAAATCGGCTCATTGCTTGTAATACGTTTTTCGTAGACGTGAAATAAAAACACGTTGTTTTGTTTGCCCAAGGTAGAAAAGAAAAGAAAAACGTTACTTTTTGTTTCCCCATTTTCCAATAATAAATTTTACTTTAAAAATATTTTATTATCTCTTATTCTTCTCTCTTAGTGGGTATAAAAAACAGAAAAAAAATGTAAGAGAATGCTTTTTTTTTCTTTCGTTAAAGTCTAATAACCACCTTGGTCTTTGAAAACACGTTCAATATCTGCATTATGCGGATTTAATGCAGGTAACCATTGTGGTTTTTCTTTTTGTAACCAAGCCCAAAGAACATCGGACACAACCGCATGACCAAATTGATTTATATGAAAACCATCGACACTTTCGATGATTTGCCACGGTTGACCACCTTGATCAACCCATTCTTGTATGGCTTGATCAAATGGAAAATTAAGATAAACGGAATCGTAATTACGTGGTTGATAGGTAAGAGTGGCATTTTGAACTGCAGCTGATAAGTCAACAGCACGTTGTGTTGTTATATCACGAAGGGTAGCATTCGATGTAAGCCAACCGTTACATGGAGAAATTTGTAAACATGAAAGATAGTCATACATTTGCGGATAAGTTATAGGAACACCAACACGACCAAATGGATGAATACGATCGTGCAAAAGATCGTACAAATAACTGCCATTAGCTAAACCAGTTGTAACAACATGACTACCTTTGGGTAAGACTGTATCGAGATAGGTAAGTGTCGTAAGAACATTAGAACGCATTTCATCAACTGTTGTCATATGAGCAACAGTATCTGGATGACCATTGCAAACATCATTACCAACTAATGAGTAGATGACGAGTAATGGAACATCATTTTGAGGATCACGTGCTAAAGCTTTCATGATATCTAACATACCACCACTACGAGCACCATTGACAGCAACATTTTGATAATCACGATGATTACAATGATCGAGATCAAATAAACGAAGATAGAGCGATCGTGTTTGACCTACAAAAAAAAGGAACAAAATCATTTTTAATCATTTTTTTTCTGTCTTACAAACCTTCAATATTTGGCCATGTTACATTAACATGTCCTGTTGTTGCCGACATTTGTGGCCAATCGAGTTCATTTTCAAGAATAAATGGTAAATGTTCGAAAACAGTCATAGAAAATTCTCGTGCATCGAGCCATTGTTCAGGAATATGAAAATGTGCCGAAATCGAATCGCCAAGTACGGCAATACCTAATCGATTTGATTCGTTACAATATTGAGTTTCCCAGGGTATTTCAGTTGAATTATCAATTCCACTAATACCATTGCAATCGTGATCTTTAGCTGCATCACCTTGAACAGTTCGTGCACCGGGATGAATCAGTGTTTCTTTATCGTCACAATCTTTGCCACGCCATGATGCACCACGAAGTGTTTCTTCCGTACCGAATTTATCATGATCATGATCGATTTCTGGCAAATGTCGATCGAAAATATTATCGATAATATTACAAATTTCTTTAATGCCTGGAAATTGACAGATTTTGCCTTTCGATAGATCGTAAGTTAATTCCGGATGACGAATACGAAGATTTTGCGCTCGTTGACTCATTGAAATTGTTTCTTCATCAGGTGGATAGATACGACATTTAGGTTGGCCAGGTGTATCTTCGCAGAGTTTCAATGTATGACAAATTACATCGGGATTATCCTTTCGAATAAAACCATCGATAATTGTTGGACCTAGAAATTGAACGGCCAATTTACAGAAGACTTTGTAGTCGCCAGGTAAAAATTCACACAACCGTTCCAAAGTATGTTCAACTGATTCATTATGTACGATGGTTAATTTATCCACAAGACCAAGAACAACCGAACAAACGGCACAATCAACGCCACCATTTGCGCCCGATTTGGCATCAATTGATCGAGCATCAAGTACCGGAAGAAAAACAAGAAATAATAAACAAAACCAGCCGAAATCTACTTTCGACATTGCTGTTTTCTTTCAAAATGAAGTGTTTTCAATATGTATATACACCAGTTAATTTCATCTGCTTTTTACGAATACAGATTAATGAGAAATTAAACAGCTGTCATTTGTTTTCGACACCTTCGGATTTAATTTTATTAAAACTGAGAACAGGAACATATTGAAGCCAACCATTGCCGTTCTAATTTTCAAGGTTATTTGAAAACGCCTTTGGCAAACTCATTTTGCCCTTTGTATTCTTCATTAAAATCAAACAAAATCTATTGATTTTACTACGCATTATGAAAATTCTTCATCTACAATGTAGATGTGTTTGATTTAAAAATAAATATTTTCTTTCTTAGGTGTATAAGAAAAGTTTCGAGTTTTTATTTCTCTTTTACAAACAAGAATCAACACAAACTTTCATTCAAATCGAGAGAGTATCTAAGACCTTTGCATGACAAATGAAAATATTCCAGGTGAGATTTCAATGTGTAAATGAAGTTTATTTACTTTTTCTTCGTCGTAGTGACTCATCAACAAAAAAACGGCAATGCAAATTAGTTTTTTTTTTAGCTCAAGAAGACTTTTTTGACGAGCTTTTATTTTACAATAAGAAAAAAAACCTGGAGAGAAAAGAAAAAGAAAAAGAAGAAAAAAATGCAGCTCGTTTTTGTCGTGATATACGATTCGTTACTACGAACCAACGTCGTTGACAGAACTGAAAAAAGAGAAAGAGAAAGAGAAAAAGAAAAAATAATAAACACCGACATCACACATATTCAAAATGTCGAAAAACTAACGCTGACACTGAATATGTGTACATATATAATAGAACCTAAAGCAGCGCGTCGATTTCGGTTAAATTACTTATCGACATTTGGATTTTTTTCTTTCGAATAGAAAAACTTATTTTTCCTGCGATGTTTAGAAATCAACTGTCGAATAGAAACCGAGAGAAAAACAAGTCCGTTAGACTGGAATAATATTTACAAAAGGATTTCTACGTTGTCGCGAAAGCAAATTAATATTTGAGTTACTTTCAGCGTTCTTTTTTTTTCTATATTCTTGGGAATTTGAAACAGATGGTAATCGAAAATTTCATGTTTATTTTTACCAAGTAAATGTGCTTGTTTTTCTTTTTCTTCCAGATAATAATGACGACTTTTGATAATCAAATGTCGAAAAATTCATATTGGGAACGCGTACAATTCGATCCAACTCTGTATTTCGATGAATTCTCACCAAATTTTTTCGATGACGATTATGACGATTTGGATACAATTGTCAACCAAGAGATGAACGGTTTCCACGTATCACCATCATCATCGAACGAAGTAGATCCACTGAAAAACTGCATAGTTTTGTTCTCTATGTCATTTTCTTTTCTGTAGGCAGATCAACAGATGACTCAAACATGTACAACTAGTAATTCACCAACTGAATCTCAAGCATTGAATCTAGTCTGTCGTGTTTGCAATGCTCCAGCTCATGGATATAATTTCGATCAAATCACATGTGAATCTTGTAAAGCATTTTTTCGTCGAAACGCCCTACGAAATACAGTAAAAACCGTTTTTTTTTCTCTTTTTTATTTGTTGGACTTTTTCATGTTTTTCGTTCTCGCATCAATAGGCAACATTAAAATGTCGATATTCAGGTCGATGTGAAATCAATATCTATACACGTCGACAATGTACATCATGTCGATTGAAAAAATGTTTCGATGTACAAATGAAAAAGGAATGGATACGAACGGATGAAGAACGCGAACTACGACGTTTGAGAAATTTAACTAAACAACAACGGAAACATCAACCACTATCAACTGAACAAATATCTCTACTGCAAATGCCAATTGTTGTTCGAAAGAAAAAACGTATTGTCAAACCAAATCCAACATCGTTACCTCATATTGAACGACTTGATTTATTTGCTATTCATCGATTTTTATCTGAAAATGAAAAAAATCTTATAAATAACATTCAACAAGCGTATACTTATGGAGCTGAAAAAGTTAATTTCTGTCACATTTCACGTTATACATCGAACTCAACGTTATCGCAGTTTATAGATAATGAAAGTATCAATCATCAATCGTTGATTTATTTCTATAAGCATGTCAATGAATTCCGAGAATTTGATGTTGACGATCAAATTCTCTTAGTCAAATCGAATTTTACGAGTTTAATACATTTTCATCATATAATTACACAGAATTTCGAAGAACTACCTGAAATGAGCGAACATATGTCACGATGGTTGAGTCCTGATTTTCATGTTCAAATGTCACGCACACGGAAACGATTCGATTGTTTTATGAAATATCCAAATATTTTACAAATGGTATTAATTGTATTTATATTTAGTTTTAATTTATCTCTTCCACGAGGTTGTAGTCAACACATGGCGTTTAAAAATCAACGAAAAATCTATGAAAATCAAAATTTCTATGTGACAATACTTTGGAAATATTTAATTTATCTATTTGGCGAGCAAGGTGCTGTCAAATCCATGTCACTTATTGTTATGCAAGTTCTACGATATCAAACATTAATGAACATTATGGATACACATTTACAGAAGGACAATAGCCATCAAGATATTATGAATCCATTGATGCAATCGATATTTGGTTTAACATAAAGAAAATTGAATATGTTTATTATTTTTTTTTGCTTGTGAATTTGTTATTTATTTCAGTTTTGTATATATATATATATATCAACAAGCGAGCATTTTCTTTTTCTTTCTTCGACTGTCTTTTCTAAATGTATAAATAAAAGGTTCAAGTTTGTTTTCGTTGTGATACTCAAACTCTAAATTTAGCTAAATATTCATTTATTTTCTCATTTGAGTACATTTTATCTCGAATTTCGAGGAATTAATTAGAAGATTCGTGTTACTCAACACTCTCAACTGAGACGAGAAGGTGTTGATTAATTTAATAGGCATATAAATCGGGGACTTTTTTTTCTTGTTACACATGAGAGCAAAGAAAACATTGACAAACAAAATAGGATTGCTAATATTTAAATCACAAGAGAAACGAAAGAGATTTTTCTCTCTTTCTCTGTGTGTCTATTTCTATGTTCGCCCATTCTTTCCTTTTTTTCTTCTCTCTTTCTATTGTCGCCGTATTCGGTGAACATACCATACTCAACCAATGCCGACTATAGGAGACACCAAAAACAAAAAAATATATATCTATCCGCTGTGAAATATATAGTTGCCTTAGTTTTTTTTTATTTCTTCTTCGCCGTTCTGTCTGTCCTATCGTTCAGATCAAGAAATTTGACGCGTCGTCTGTCTTGAACACATGGCACCATTCGGCTATTACTACTCAATATAGTTTCTTCTTCTTCTTCTTCTTTTTTTTTTTGAAGAATGTATCCGTTTGTGTCACCATCAATTGAGTCGGACTTAGCTGCAAATGTTGCTCAATCAAACTGATACAACATGGTTATCGAAAATGTTTCTTACGTACGCAATTTGTCTTGATTTCACAGTACTAAGCTGTTTATTGATCATGCCATTATTGAAATATCTCGAAGGATATTACAAGTATTTTATTCTATTCATTGTAAGTATTTTTCTTCTTCTTCTTTTTTTTTACAATTGACCGATGCCAAAGAAAGAAAGAAAAAGAAACAGAGAGAGAGAGAGAGAGAGAGAGCGAAAGAAAAAAATGGAATCGATCGATTGTTTGACTACTAATCGATCAAGCCACATGGGATATGTATCCAAGCATGAGATTCTCTTTTTTTTCTCTGTATTCATCCATTCATAATGTTAAATTAAGTTTTCATTCACATTTTTATACGTACTTAAATCAAACGTATATATATATATATATATATAACTATGAAGTGGAAAGAAAAAAAAGAAAAGAAAGTAAATCTCTTCTAGTTCTATTTCAATCATGAGTGTTGAACATTTTCTTACATCATAATATAAATATACAAGTAGATGGAATTTGATTTGGTTACTTTACTAATATTGCTCACTTAAAATGTACATAAATGTGAATATTGAACGAGACATCGAGAGAGTTTGGTGTAGATGTAAGTGACGCTTGAATATCATATAAACGATTCGTGAGGTGTTTGAATTGAATTGAACATGAATAAAAGAACAAGTGAATCATTATATGAGAACTAAATATGAAATATGATAGATTCTCGAGAGTGAACATTATGAATTTTAGTGCGTTCGATGTAACAGTTCGATGTGTTTAGTTCGAGCGTGTCGTTTACAAATTAACTTGCACGGAAAATATTTGTCATTAGTCAATAGAAATGTGTCTGACTCTTGCAACATTCTTTTTCCTTTTCTCTTTCTCCATTGAGAATGTTTTTTTTTTGACAAAGGTAAAACGAACGAGCGGTAGTTTGTTATAATAGAAAAAAAAAGAAGAAGAGAAGGAAGAGAAGAGAAAAAAAAGCGAAGAGATTTTTTTATATGTTGTTTATTCAACCAACTGTTGGCAAAGGCATCCCTACTTCAATTTTATTCTGGGCTAACCTCCGTTGGTGATTTTGAGCAACGAGTCATCTCGCGTATTGTCTAAGAGGAAAGAGAAAACGCTGGGTAAGGAAAAGAATATGTCATGTTCATTTCAATTTTCAAATTTGCACTTTTATTAGATTGAGTATATCTATGTGTACGGTTGTATTTTAGACCCATTGGTTTAACAGTATGAGCTCAATATTTCGTCATTGGAAAAATCGTCTACGTTGCTCAAGTAAACGATATATTAGTCAAAGTCGTTCGTCGATATTTAATGATAATGAAGTAGAAACTGAAAATATTATTTTGTTCTTGAAATTTTCTATTCTTTATTGATTTTAGTCGAAAACTGTTCATTTAACCTTGGACAAATTATTAAACGAAAACCGACTGTTAAAAGATCGGTTCGATAAACTCGAAGAGCGAGTAAGGATGAATTCATTTGACATGTTTTTCTTTTGCTGTTATGAAAGATTGTTTTTTTTCAAAACAACGTTTGTCTGTCTCTTGTTTGTTCGTATTCTAGTGTCAACAATGGATTACTAATGAACAAATCTACTTATTGAAACGTATAGAAAATTTAGAACATGAAAATCATCGTTTGCATGAAAATTTCTATCTCTATCAACGACAAAGTGAAAAATGCATGCAATCTGTCACTGATCTAATTATAAAAACACTTTTTACTCAAGAGGTATGACAGAAATAAATCAGTATAAAACGATGTGAATGAAGAGAGAAGAGAAAATAAAAGAATTTTCCTCTTGAGAAATTAGATTTTCTTTAGTTTTATTTAAAAAGAAAATGGTCATGATTATTCGAAAAGAAAACAACGGATCAATTCATTAGACTTCATGCTGTTTGCATTTTTAATAGAAAATATCCGAAATGTTCTTGACGTTTAGTTTTTCTTTTTTCTCTTTCGACTTTACTATGGGTGCAAACATTAGAATAAAACGATAAGATGATGAGGATGAAGGAATAAAAAAAAAGGGCTGAGTGGGCTTTTCTACGAGTTTGTTTATTAATTAAATTGATAAATTAGACGAAGAAATGTTTAACTTGAATTTCTTTTTTTTTGAATTCTTGAACAATCTTAAGTTTTCATGTCCTTCAAAGTTCGGCATTGACTGACTATGTATACGTAAGTGTTCGTTACTTACGTTTTACTCTTTCGTCTTTCTTTGTTGTATGTATTACTCTAAGGAAAAAAAAACCTAAAGAGAAAGACAAGTGTGTTACGAGTCTTATCACGAAACTTCTCTTCTTTGTATGTATGTTTGTATGTGTTAATTGACGGATGCTTGTGCCAGTGATGAAATCGACTCTCAAATATCCGCAGCTGCTATGATCATTCATTTGCATTTTTTTTACGAAACATATGCAGCCAATCGTATCCTAAACAAATCGATTGTGAGATACATCATTTGTTATGAAACATAGGAAAGGTTGGTTTCAAAAATTATTCTATCAATGTGTATTAACTCGACAGAGTTATTTATCACATCAGGTGGGCAATTGAAAATAGAAAAAGAACAGAAAAATAACTTCGAACTATTTTGATTTGGTCAATTCAATGGTTTCATCTTTTCTTTTCTTTTCTTTTCTATAGGAATTAAGAAAACAATGTACAGATTTACAGAATGTTCAATTACGGAACAAATCAGATCAAGTTCGAAATATCTCCTGTCAATTTCCGTCGAATTCAACTGTTGAGTTTTGTCATTGATTTTCTTCTTTCGAATATCGACTTTTCTCTTCAACTAGAATGTTAATCATCGGCATACAACTAACGATCAATCCACATGGTTTCATGAACAATTAATGATCGTCGAAGAGAATGATTCAAAACGAACCGACGAACAACCATTGGGTACGTTAACGAGAGTTATGATGTAATTTTTTTATCCACATTAAGAATAATTAGATATTCGAGAAATAGAAAGCGCGAGTTGCATGCTGTTTGATTTTCCATGAAAATGCTCATGGTCAGAAAAACAGAAAGTTCGATAGAGTGTGTTTGTCAAAATAGAAAAAGATAAAAAAGAAAAGGCGATTCGACAAGGTAAAATAATATTATGCTAAATTATTTTCTTTGTAGTCGACAGTCAAAATAATTTCGAAGGAAAAATATTGATGAAGTTACAAAAAAAAAGAGCAGAAAATATGGTATCTGAAATATATTTCTTAATAAATATGCTAATGATAGACGAAATAAGAAACGAAGTTAATATTGAGTACATCATAGATTTCGAAATGTACGAAAAGGAGAAGAGAAAAAAAAATTCATCAAAAATCAACTTTCCTCGAACTGGTTTTAAAATCATAATACTGATTGAAATTTGATCCATAGAAATCGAAAGAAATGATACCGTACAAATGTATCTTGTGTGCACTTCTTTTTCTTCTTTTCTGTATTAGTTGCGTATTGTATGTACGTGTGTCATGACACGACATAACGACAATGTGTATACGTATGTCTCAGAATAAGGCGGTACTTCGTCAAAACGAATAAGTCAGTCGTGCTTATGCATCAATAAAACATTGATAAAATGCAGAAACGAAACGACGAATGTGGACAGTCGTCATATACGTACACGTATCTCATACAAAAGGAGATTTAGACTTTTTTTATTCGTTCTAATTAATAACCCCGCCTGTCCTGCATATTCTCTCAACATTATCGTCATATCGGTTAGAACGAGAAAAGAGGAGAGAAGAAAAAAAAAGTCTCTTTCTTTCACTCTGTCATCGACATTATTCATATACACCATTTGTCTTTCGTGTTCACTGGCTCTTCTCGCGTTCTGTCTCCCTCCCTTCCTCTGATCATCATCATCATCATCATCATCTACTTTGTCGTTTAACAATAAAACAAAACTAAACATACGTATCATTCGGGACACTGTCCGTAATGGGCTAAATCAAGATTAAGATCAAGCGTATTATCTCTTTCTTAATCATTCGTTCACAATCGAATTTTGTCTCTACCCTACGAACATGGTCTTACTTGAGAATCAACTAGTTGTTGAACCCGATTCGACACAATACTATTACGGTGAATGTGAAAGTCTATTAGCTAATTGCTGTAGTAAGACACTTTTATCATCACCATTTCAAATACCTACAATGACACGACAACGTCGACAAATGGCGTTCGATATGCTCAGACAAATGAAATCACATCATCCAACAAAAGAAATTCTTTCGAGAAAATCGAAACGACGTAGACAGAATAAACGTTTCTATCGAGCATTTTGTTGTACTGGTAAGATTGTCAGTTTGAAAAAGAAATGAAAAGAACTCAACATTTTTGCATTCAATTCTTATTGTTCGACTTTCTTTTTTTTTCTTCTTCAAATTCATAGAATTACATATTGCAAGCAGTCAATCAACGATCTATTCGCCATCATTGACTGCTGCAACAAAATATCAAACACGAGGCTTAGCAAATGAACTTTATTTTTCATCGCATAAACCCGATGGTGATAATGAAAAAACACCGCCAGTTACAATGCGTACTAAACGTCGTTCAGCAAACATAAATTCATCTTCAATAACAACACCCACTCCAACTCGTCGGCCAATCTCATCGCCTGTTCGATCGACAACTTACGTTCTTCAACAACATCATCGATTACCTAATAATAACAATAATAATTCACCGAACACGACTAGTAAAAAGACGTTTTCTTCCTCACCTGTACAATCACCACCATCACAACAACAACAAACGCCAATGACCTTAAAAAAAACTCGACAAACACAGCAACAACGCGTTTATTCCAATCACGAAAGGTTACATCAACAAACGCCATCAACAGTGAATTCAATAGCAACTCCTCGAACGCCGATTGCATTAACACCACGTCGTACATCGCCAATTGTTAAAAGCACACCAACAAAGACAACTCCAACATTTATATCAAGGTCTCCTCGAGTAAGAGAACGAAAAGAAAGCGACACGAATGAAAAAATGACAAACTTCATGTTTTTTTTCCTCTCTGTCTCTTGAATATTTAATAAATATTTTGATTTACGCCTTCTATTTTGACAATCTAGATTCCGAATACACCACCGATACGACATTCTCGGCCGCCTGCACCACCACCACCATCATCATTGTCCACGATTCAATCACGTTCACCACGCACTCCATTTCGTTCTCCTCAATTCACAACCACAAACAACAAATCTCCTCGTTTCAATTCAACCGTATCGAAATCTCCTGAACCATTACGATCCGTAACTCTTTCCGTCACACGTTCTCGACCAGCGCATACAGTTGTCAACAAATCGAAAAACATACCTAGTATAACACATTCGAAGATACGCTCTCCTCTTACGAATTCAACGACACCTCGAGTATCGGATTTAGATGCTTTGATGGCTGAAAAACAGATCGATAACACTCAGACTCAAATATCGTCGCCGCCAAATAACGAAATTAAATCAACTCTTATACCACCTGTGCCAATCGTGAATAACATTCGTCGGTCGTTATTTTCTCCTGATACAGTTAAAGTCGTTCGGCCAGTTCGAAGTCAAGAATTGAAATTATTTTCATGTCATCTTACAAACGAACAAACATCTCCGTCGATTAAATCGATCGATGAAATTTCATCATCTGTCAATATTGATGAAACACTTTCAACGTTAACACCAAAATCAATAAACGACCAAACATCAAGTAGTCAAACAAACGACAAACAAGATGATTCACCCTCATCATCGTCAAATACATCAGCCATTCTACGAGATCTATCCGAAGACAGTCTCAATAGTCTCAATGAACATTATCACATTCGACAGTTATTAAAAAATAGTACGTCGAAACGAACTAAAGAGAAATAGAAAGACAATTCGATATATTTAGATATTTCAATAACAGCACCAACAACAAATGACTCATCAAATGAAGATGTTCATGGTGTATCATCTGCTGTAACATCATGGTCACGCATTCGTTCATCATGTGACAGTAATCTCTCTCAAATTGGTCGAGTAAACGATGAAATATCGCCAAGTCCAGCATTTTATACGGGTCCTATTCGACAAGAAAATCTTCAAATGACCACTGATGGTCGTTATTTCTTTTTGATCGATGATAATTTAAGTAGTAGTAATGAAAGTCAATTAAATCGAAAGCAAACATCGATTCTTTCTCAATCACTTTCATCTCTTTTGAAAACATCTTTGTTCCCATCGAAAAATGATCGAAAACATCTTCATCATCGTCTCGTTTTTCCATCACGTCTCGGACGAATTATTTTCTATCGACGAAACTATTCTGAAACTGATATCTATCAAAAACTTTGCTCAAAAGATCAGGAAATTCAACATAATGTCTATCATTTGGATACAATACGTGATTATGCTATGGAATTCTATATGCTAACAACGTATGGTTCAGATTCACAATTACGTGCTTGGTTTGATAGTAATGATGAATATATCGGCAATAATTCGAATTATTTCGATGATAATCGTTTTCAATCATTGGATGATGATGATGATGAAGATCAAATGAAGATTTCAAGTAGTAGTGAAAGTAATCTACGTGATGACGATCTAAATCGTTTACAAGTCGATGAAGAACTCGATTGGTATTCGGAATTAGAATCATTTAATTTGTCTTCAAATAATCAACAAGTAAAAGATAAACAAACAAATAAACTAATTTCAAATTTCAATTTCATTTTGTTTTAAGTGGCGACAAGAAAATATGTCGAGTTGTTCAAGTGACGATCAAGTCGGTGAATTATTACGTGCTGAACAGGTAGAACATTTTGACATGTTTTTTTTGTCAAAACTAATATTGAATTTATTCGTCTAGTTTTCTGTATCGAGTTTAACAACAACAACATCGGCTGATTCATCGAATTCAGCTGATTTAATATCCTCATCATGGCCATTGACGAATGGCATTCATTATCAAGTTCATTCGAATCGTTCATCTCAATCGCTCGGTTCGCCTCAATTATCTCATCGTGAAGATGCAAGTCAGACAATTCTCAAAGAAATTCTCACTTATCCATGGTCAAATGATTTGCCACATACATCCGAACTCGATCCCAATGAAAATCTGCCGACAACATCGGTTATTGCCGATGAATTTCAACCGGATTTCTACTATCTTTGTCCATTAAAAAACACGACAAGTTTCGCCAAAACCGATGACAAATCGAATGGAATTTCACGACCATACTCTCATGATTTTTAAAAAAAAACTATTGTTCTCACTCTCTTTCACACACACGGACACATTCTTTTTCTTTGTTTGTTTGTTTGTTTTTTCTAAATTCGCTGCTCAAGGCCAGATACTGTTTTATATATATATTATATATACTTATATATTTTTTTTTGTTGATGTTGTTGCTGTTCTTTTTTCTTCTGTTATCAAATATCGATATACAATGAAAAGAGAGAAAGGAAAGATTTGTGTTTTTTTTTGTTTTGTTGATTTTTGCTTAAGCATCAGTCGGACCGAGTAATTGATCGAGAAGAACTAAAATGAGAATAGTTTTCTTTTCGAACAAATCATCATCGAAAAAAAAACACACACGTACAATCGATACTAATCTTTGTTTGTTCTTCATCGGCACCTAATTGTATGAGTACTTCGAGATCCTCATCGGACAAAGGTTCGCCGAGTGTTGTTAAAACTGTTCGAAATCGGCCGATCTCAATGAAACCTTCGTGATTATCGTCGAATTTTTCTAGAGCTTGACGAAGTGCATCTCGATCATTGTTAGCAATGGTCCATTGTTCATTGAGTATTTCGAAAAAATCGCCAAATGTTAATTCAGTTTTGCCTTCATTTTCTAAATCTCGAATTCGCTCTTCTGCATCTTTTTGTGATGGATTTCGACCGAATGCTTGTAAAACTACCGTTAAACGACTAGTACTAATGTAATCAGCATCGG
>ERZ778027.239-NODE-239-length-156909-cov-11.450942_pt1 | contig 156909 bp, 194 predicted proteins | sample MGYA00375757_ERZ778027 | MGnify/ENA primary metagenome ERZ778027 (study PRJEB29350, sample SAMN05389817) | bioreactor metagenome | isolation source: Ammonium sulfate bioreactor | place: South Africa: University of Cape Town | collected 2014-02-18 ...
GAATTAACTGTTGGAATGAAAAACTTTCAGCCAAATGAAATCAAAGTCTCAGTTAAAAACAATGAATTAATTGTTCAAGGTGAACGACAACAGAAGGATAATAATCGTTCTGAACGATCATTCTTCTACAAATCAACAACATTACCACCTGGTACACAACTCGATCAAATTCAATCTCATCTATCAGATGATGGTCAATTGAAAATCGAAGCACCCTATGTGGAACCCCGGCAAGCTATTCAAAATAAAAACTAAATTCTATATATAATTTTCTTCCTCTTACAGTTAAATAAAAATCGATAGCATGATTCTAATCTCGTATTATTTGATTAATATAAAAATATCTGCACTTGAATTTCAGTTCAAATAGCAAGTCAATTCGTTTTAATTTTTAAAAATTTTGATTAATATTTGAATAATAAATAATGGTAAACAAAAGAGAAGAAAATAAAAAGAAAGAAAGAAATATTTTAATGAATATAAACTTTTCATGCGAGGCCTTTCGAATTTGAGTTTTAAATAAAATCTGATAGAGAATATCATGTCACAAAAGTGGTTTGCTTCGATAAAATGAATACGTATATAAACTTTGTTTGTTTTTATTTTCTTTTGATGAAAATACTCGAAAAATGCCAATTAGATAAAAACCGGCATTGATCATTTTCTTTCTTTTTTTTTTGTTTTCGTTTTCATGACAATGAGAATAACAACAAGAAGATGAAAAATAATCGGTTTACAAAACAAAAAAAATTCTTTTTTTTTCTATATTAATCATCACGGATGTTGAATATTCTTCTGTTGCTATTGCCTGTGAAGTGAATTTAACGTTGTTGAACTTCGAATACACGTATTTGATGATCAGTAAAACCAGCAAATAATGTTTGACCATCAGCTGACCAAGCCAATGATGTACATTGTTTTTCTGATTTAACTTCATCGGCAACGGTTTTCGTTTCCAAATCCCAGATTTTAATGGAATTTCCACTTGCTAAACAAAAAAGGAGAAAATATCATCAAACACGAAAACAAAAAAGTCCTTCGTACCAGCACAAAGCCAATAACGATTGGGTGAGAAGCATAATGAATTGATTGTGTCTCCACTTTCGAGCGTATATAAATGTTTGCCATCATTAAGATCCCATAACATGGCTTTACCGTCACGACCACCACTAGCACATAATGAACCATCTGGTGAAACAGTAACAGTGTTGATGTAAGCATTGTGACCATAGTGATTTGTACGTAATTTACAGTTCGTTAAATTCCAAACCTAGGACAAAGGAAATTTTACTAATCGAACGAATTCAACGATTCGTATTTACTTTAACAAGTTTATCCCAACCAGCTGAAACAATAAGTGGATCTTTTTGATTTGGACTAAATCGTACGGATGAGACCCAATCACTATGGTTGTCATCGACAATGGTATATTTGCCTAAATCCAATTCATCGAGATTAGTCTTTCGATTTCAATCGTATGCAAACTTACATTGACCGACAGTATTCCATAATTTAATTGTTTTATCTCGGCTACCACTAACAATTTGTCGATTATCGGCCGAAAAAGCAACACTTAGAACATCTTTCTTATGGCTAACGAATTGTCGAGTACTTGTACCAACAGATAAATCCCAAAGACGTAATGAGCTATCCCATGAACCACTGACAGCAAAAAGACCATCGCTCGAGATAACAACATCGGAAACGAAGTGTGAATGACCACGTAAAGCTTTACTTGGCACACCACATGATGTACTATCGCCTGTTGGATCATGTTGATTGTTGAGTTGCCAAATAATAATTGACTTATCTCGTGATGCTGAGAGAACAATATCGGGAAATTGAGGTGTTGTTGCAATTTGTGTTACCCAATCATTATGACCAACAAGTGCGCCTTTTAATGCAAGATGTTCACCAGACATGATTTTAGTTGTTGTTTGGTTTTTCAATTAGAAAACTAAGAGATTGAAATCGTCTAAAACAAATAGCAAAATTTTCACTGGTCAACAGAACAAATAAACAACTAAAAATTTTTTTCAACTAAATGTTGCCTTTACATACACATACACGATAGATTCCTCTAGTTAGTTATTAACCAATGATTACTTCATGGAATGAGAGTCCATAGAACATGTAAAAACATAGTTTTCGAGACATTTTTCTCTCGAATATTTCGTGGAAATTTTCGTGAATTTATCATGATTTTATTTAAATTTATTCAATGAAAACATTGTTTTGTTCGAGACATTTTTTTCATCGACGTCTAGATGTCGGTAGTAGCTTATTAGGATTTCCAGAATTTCATTGACATTTTTTCATCGATATCGATTTTTGATAATGTTTGACAGAATTCATCAAATGTTATCGTTAAATCACCATCGGAATCCTAGAACATCGATTTGTTTTCCATCGAAACAAAAGCAAAATTCGTATTTTACTAATTCTCCGATTGTATGATCGGCAATTGTCGAGATTTGTTCGTCGAGAATATTTCCACCGACCTAAACTGAATCAATATTAACAGATTGAAATAAAATTCGACTTTCGCCAACCATTATTTTAAGAATTTCCATGAGTTCATTCCGATCAATTTTTGAATCATGATTTCGATCATAAATCTAAATTTTAACGAAGTGATTATATGAAGAATTAAACACGAAATGATTTTACACTGAAGAGAAATAATAATTTATTTTTTTTACTATTTAAATTCATCAATGATTTACCACGACGAAATCGAGCGAATACATTAGTAAATTGTCGAAAATAGAGTTTGTTTGTACTGCCTTTGAAAAGTAAAAGCGTTGGATTAAATTTCAAAAAACAAAACACATCCGAACCATAATCTTCTAAAAGAACGTCAACTAATCGTTGTCCAAGTGGATTTATTTCGACTTCATTTACATTTAAAAGATCTTCACGTGTGAGAAAGCCTTTCGATGAATTTTGTCGTTGTAATTCTTGAAAACGATCAAACAAACGTTGAAGTTGTCTCGATGTGAAACCTGTAATTCAAATTGTTGTTTTTGTCTCACAAGAAAAAGACCCATTTCTCATGCAATCTACCAGTTTCTTCCGATAGTAATCGAACTTCATCTTGGGCTAATAACACGCTTTGATTCGATCCCATGATCAAATCTTCTCGACATTCTTATTTTTGTTCTCGTTTTTAAACCATCTCACATCCACAGTACATAGATAATCGTTTTTTTTTGTTTCTTTCTACCTAGTTTATTGAAAATGAAAATAAAAATCAATCACAAAAGAAAGAGAAATAGAGAAATGTTTGATAGAATTAGATTTATTGATCTAAGCGAGACGAGAAGAAAAAGAATGATGAGACAATTCACTGGAATCTTAAAGCTCTCGAATGAGAAACGACGAATTCAATTGTTGATTTGTTTTGTTTTGTTTATGTTATCTGACAACAAAATCAGATCGATTTACAGACGTGTTGAATGATGAGAATGAGAATGAGAAATAGTAAATTAGGATTTGCAAAAAACAACATTCAAATTTAGTTTGTCGACTAGATCGCTTTATGCTGATGTTTCTTGTTCATGATTTGAACGAATAAAACATCGTTTGCAATATTGATAAATCTTGCTGAATGGTATCGAACCACATTTGCCCACTGGGCCAATAATTGCGCATAGAGGTAAAAAGAAAAACATGGCAAATACCCATGATGTTAACACTGAAAAGAAAGAAAGAAATGCTTTGTATTTCAATTGAAGAACTTCGATTTACTGATTGTCATAAGAAATTGTCCCATTTGTTTGAACGAACTTAACGATGATAATGTCATTGAAAAGCCTGCAGCAAATGTCGTAAATGCTGCCATGAATACGGCTGAACCAACACGTGATATCGATTCAGTAACACGTATTTCACGTTCAATTTGATGTTTTTTATATAACAAACGAATTGCACTTGTTCCTAGATCGTCAGAAGAAAAACAAACATCATTTCATTTTCGAAATCTCTCTCTCGCTGATTATGATTTCTACTTGGTAGTGTTTGAACTTCGGCATCGTCCGAGGACTGATTCAATGAATACCGTTCATGAATTTTTCTTCGCTCACGTTCGATATCATTCGAATCTGTATGAATATATCCAACACCAAAATGTACAACAAAATCAACGGATAAACCAACAGACATGATCACAATAATTGCTTCAACAATGCCTAATTCCCATTTCAATGCAGCAAAGATCGCTACACTTACAGCTAGAAAATCAAATTCTCCAAATATTTTTCAAATCTCATTTGTCTATCTCTTACCAATAGCAAATGTAATCGTAACGAGAGCATAGAATGCAATAAAAAAATTTCCTGATGTTAGAAAAAGAACCAGTAGTGCAATGCCAAGCGATGCAATCAATGATGAATACGTTCCAACAAGTAATTCACGTTGAACACCATAGAATGCGAAACCTGGCGACGAGAACCAAGCATGTTGCAAATGTTCAGGTGCATTTTGTTTGATATATGGATCGAAGAAATTCTTGATTTTAAAATAATAATTATTATACGATTCGTAATTCGTTCGATTCAATGCACCTAAACAATCGATTTTCTTGAAGAGAGATTTGTTTTCAATTTAATGAATTACCTCGAATCGTAATTATTACAGCAAATGGACGAACACTTCCATCGATAGGCGATGGTTTATCGGGCAAAACAGCCCAATTCACTGAACGTTGTTTATTCAATTGTCGTTCGCAGAAATCGGCTGGAATATTATTTGCTCCAGCTTCGCCAGTTAAACACTGCATAGCTGTTTTCAATGCTGAACGATGATAACCTTCAGTTAATCGATCACGGACAGTTCCGTTTAAAATCGCTCGAATTTCGGATAGATTAAAACTTTGATGGATCTAAAATTACATCCTCAATGATTTTCAAAAAAAGAAAAATCAATCAATCGAACCTGTTCTCGATAGTATTTGTCTAACGTTTTATTAAATAATTTCCGATAATTCGAAAAGATTATTTTCGGATCTTTGGGATTATTCAATTGTTTCAAAGCCGATCGACTTAATGTTCGATTAATCTTGTCTAATTTCCTATCGATATAATCTTCGTGATCCGATTGATCCAACTGCCAATTGTAATTCACCGTTCGAACGGTATCACGAACGAGATTTTCAATAAGACTCGAATTGATCTGTCGAAGATATTTAATCATTTCGATTTGTGTTGTTCCAGAAACATTTTGTTTGGTTCGATCATCGATTATTTTCGAAATTAAAATTGCATCGGTCGAAAGCTAAAGAAAACAAAATCACAATTGAAAACAAATTGAATATTTTACTTGATGAAATGCTTCAAAATCCTTTTCTAAATCATAATTCGATCCGAACAGATCGTTTCTCGTGCCTAAATATGTTATAAATTCTTTGAAAAATTGCAATGTCTCTTGTTTTTCTAAATAGATCGGCATTAAATGCAAATGTCCACGATCATTCATATCGAATATATATCCATCATCGATATCACGTATGCCGAATATAAATGAAATCGATGGATATGCAAATAGACGTTTTTCTTCTTTCGAATATCCATTAAACGAATTTTTCATTGAAAATTCATAGAGTTCCATTGGATTATCGTGCAGAAAGAATGAAACTTTTTGTGTTGATGGTACTTGCAATTTCGGATAGTGAAAAACGCCAACAAGACCTAAGACACCCATTGGAAGAAAGAGTAGAACGAGAAGAAAACGTAGATTTATAATAATAATTGGTATATATTGTCCGAAAATTTTATTTCGAATATCGCGTGTAATTGTTGCGAATTTTCCACAGAATTTCGTCGATGTATTACTCGATGATGTATCGACAACAGTCGGTAAACAATGCGAAAAAATTTGTGAGAAAAGATTTTCAATATATTTTTCGTAGATAATCTTAAAAAACAAACAATAATGATTGATGAGAAAGATCTTTCGTTTTTTCTTTGACTTACAGCAAATGCAGCAATAGCTGTAACTGTAATAACAAAATAAAGAAGAATACATGTGCCTGTAAAAACTCCGAAGACTTGAACAAAGGAAATATTTGTTAACATATTCGTAAAAAATGCTGCCGACGTTGTAAATGAAGTGACGAACATTGATGAACCAGCATGTTTCAATGTTTTCGCCATGATTTCAGTTAGGGCGTCTTCACTTAGTAGTAGCTTTCTCATTTCTTCAGGATCATTGAAAATGATCGGCTGATGACGCCAGTGAAATGCATTCGACGGAAGTTTTAATCGTTTTTTCGTTTCTTTTCTCGGTTGAATTTCAGTCAACGGAATATTAACTTCATTTCCATGATTTTCTTGATATTTTTTCAACCATTCCATTTTTTCCTGTTCCCACGTGTCAAAAAATACGAATATATCATCACAACCAATGCCAATGAGAATAAATGCTGACATTAAATTCATAAATGGAAAGATCGGAATTTGATAAACAACTCGATAGATAAAATAACTGCCTCCAATCGACAAAGCTGCACCAAGAATAATGATTAACGCAACTGAAACACTTCGTAAATAGAGAACAGTTATGCCAATAATGAGAGCAGTTGCAATTAGAACTAAAAGCATGTCTAAATACGAGAATGATTGGTTAAATTTAACAACAAGGTAAGATATTCGAAACTACCTTCGGATATTCTTGCCATCGCTGCACGTTCTCTTACATTCGCAAAATTCAATGCAATTAATTTAATAAAATCATCTCGATATTTCGGTAATTGTCGTTTTCCGGCGAAATATTTCTCGAATAGTTCAATTAATTCCTGTCCTTTATGAATCGGTTTCATAACAACTACTTGTTCGCTTTCATTGGCACATTGATATTTACATTGACAATATAATTCACATGTGCCATGCGGTGGTGCTTGACGAACGCACGATTGAATGAGTAGATCATTGTGATAATCCTTCATACAACCACGTTCTTGACAATATTTTCTCGAATGTGGTTGTCGTCGTAAACACATGAATAGATCACGTGTTCGATTCAATGGTATTGCTTGATAGTTCGAAATCAAGATCATAGTTAAGGCGACTTTCGAACGATTTTTTGATCGAGAAAAACTCGAGAGAAATTCTTTGTCAAGAAAATGATCGAATATGAATCGTGTTATGTTCTTATAGAAACACGTATGTCGAAGAGTCGTATAAATAGCTTTGACTTGTTCTTGATATGTGAAATAGCCTGGTTGATGTTCGAGAATGACTCGATTTAGAAATTGTTCATTCAATGGTACGTCCATGTAACCATTGAAATAATACGGTAGACATGTATGAAGAATCGAACGGAAATTGTCGACATCAGATGACGTGAGATATTGACAATCGGTTTTGGAATTGTAGAGTGCAACGAATGTAGCTAATGAAAGACTGGCAACTTTGTCGAGAGAAAGAATGTGTTTGAATTCTTTTTCCCATTTGCAAATAGATTTCAAATGTTTGAGAGAGAGAAGATCACCTTGGGGACTCGTACGTTCCATGTAGAATTCAATCATACCTTCACGACCTATACGACCACGAAATTTTTCTTCGAGTAAATAAGCATACGGTCGAAAAAGATCGAATGGTAATCGAGCGGATTGATAGTTACTTCGATTGAATTGAGGCAGCTTTTTGACTAATTCTAAGACGGTTATGTTGATCCTTCGAATGAGAAAATTCAAATTAAGATTATACTTCATTTTTTTTCCCGTCTGACTAAGTCAGAAGAAAATGAAAATTTAATTTACATTTTATCATCAACATATTTTGTGATTAAATTGTCAACATCAAAATGTTTATCGCGATGCCATTGATAGATTGAACCTGCTGAACCACCTCGTGTATAATCTTCATCATATTCGGGAATTTCTTCATCATCGAAATCTGTCTGATAGAATTCTTCATGAAGATTCGAATAATCGATTAATTCATTTGACTTTTTCTTTTTCCATATATCTGATTTGCTAAGAACACTTGAATGATAGGAATCTTCGTCGACATCATCGACAGTTACATTAGCAAAATGATTAATCGAACCGAACAGTTCATGAGTTTCTAATGGCAATTCATAAGCAAGACGAAAACGTTCGGATGCATGACGTAGAACCATTAATTGAGAGAATATTGTGCCTTTGCCACGAGCACCCCATCCCTTTTAACAGAGAAAAAAACAAGAAATGCACAGATTCTCTTTCTCGACGAAATAATCTCTTGCATTGATTTACCTTTCTCGGATCAGAAAAATCGGGTAGTTGTGTAAAACCAAGGCCCACAATTGTCAATACAATCGAAAATAAAACCACAAAATTAAGTACGAACCAATGATGACGTACGAGTAAACGCGAGTAACTAAATAAATTCATGAAGAATATCATTCATGACCTCTTTTCTTCGATTCGAAAATGAAATGATTATTGACTATAGAAGAAGGAGAGAAGAAAATCTCAAATTCGACACATTTTATGCACAGCCTACAGAAAGAAAAAGCCATTTGTCAGAACGTTTTTCTTCTCTTTCTACATCAAAACCAATAATAATCGGCATAGAATAAGACTAAAATCCGAATGAGTAATACATTTTATCGAGCCAGCAGGGCGTCTCGCTATTGATACTGATATTATTCTATTTCGTGTGGTTAAATATTGACATTACTATCACTAGTTAACCTCTCAAGGGACATATTTATTTCTTTCAAAAAATAAGCGAACATGCAAATTAATCCGTTGAAATCTATCAATGCTATTCATCACGGTCTGTCAATTGTTTTCTATTTATTTGTCGAAAAAAATTAATTCTTTCATAAATAATCATTGAGTTGATTTAACGATGGTAGAAAACAAACAAACGAAACAAAATAATAGATTTTTTTATCATTTATCATGACTGACAAAACTCTAATTTACGAAAGCTACTCGAGTTTCGCGGCAGATTTAATTGAAAATTATTTTCAATTCAAATAAACAAATTAAAATAAAAGACTACTCTAAGTTATTGTTGTCCTTTTTTCTTTTTCTAAGCGAACTAAAATAGCATTTCAGTACTGTTTATTGTTCTGCAAAAAATGTTTATGACGCTAGAATTCATTCATATATGTATCGTCATATAGATGCGCATATGTCGGCGTGATCTTCTTCTTTTTCTTCGTTCTCTAGTTTATAGTTTGAACGAGATGATTGTGTATGTTCATCGATTTCTCAAAAGTTTTCGAAAACGAGAAAGCGGTTTTAATATTTGCTCTTTTTCTTCAAGGAGACGTTAGATAAATATGTGTTTGTATGTTAAAATAACTGATACACCTTCGTTGAGTCAAGAAAAAACAACACTTTATTGATTATACAATGTCATTGATCGCAGAATATCACGACATCAATACTATCTGTGTTGTATAGGAATAATAATGTCTCTACTTACCTCAGCATTTTTCTTGTTGTTTAAATGTCAATTTGATAAGTAGATGAATATCTGAGACAACTTGAAGCGTAACTCGTCTTCAAACATACTTGTTCTTTACAGTGATGTGTGTATTTTATTCTGTTTCTCTATATATTTTTCTTTTTTTTTCTATCTCTTTCTGTTCTCGACTGGTGAACAACATAAATACTGACGATGGCAGAAGAAGAAAAAGAAAAATCAACGCATTGTTAATAAAAAAAAAAAACTTAGAAAGAGAGAAAGAGAAGTAGCGACTTGTTCGTCGTACTCATTCTTCTTTTCTTTGGTTTTTTTCTTCTTTCTTCCTTCGGCGTTTTTCTTCTTCTTCTTTTCCTACTTTATATAACGATAAAATGAGCTTGGTGTACTCATTTCCGAGAATATGATGACAAAAAAAAGAGTCTTGTCTATTTATTCTAAATATTGACTCGACAAGCGATATTCTTGTTTTCTTTTCATTTTATTAAATTTTCTATTTTTCCTCAAGATAACAATCTAAAGAAACTGAAACTACGAAAAGAAAAATGACAAAAAACAAAAATGATCTTTCTGAACCAAAAGCAGATAAAACCGATGAAGATTTATGCGAAGAAAACAACGAATTCACGAAAGTAATATTTCTTTATCAAAAACGAGCAAAAAGACATCGAATAATTTTGATTAACCTTTTTCCTATCAGCTATTTTTTGCTAACCTTTACTAAAAGAAAAAAAACGCTAAGTGCATATGTATATGCATCTATATATAAAAGAGAACTCGATAAAATCTTATCGTCGTCATAATCTATTCAGATGATGGCGGGATCGGATTCAACAAGAATTTCAACATCACTCGAACGGAAATACTTCCCGTGCGGATTTCGTGATGAAGCTTTAACCTTAATTAAAATAACTGTGCCATTCGCATTGGGCAATATACTTGCAACATGGTTAATTTCGTTTATATCTCTTGCGTTAGTTGGACATGCCTACGGACAATTCGAATTGAATGCTTGTGCTCTAGCAACATCAGCTTATGTTCTCATAGCTAGTTCATTAATGCTTGGATTGAATTTCGGTTGTGATACTTTATTACCACAATGTTTAGGAGGAAATAAACGAAAAATGGGTTTGACTGTTCAACGAGCTGTTTTGATAACAGGATATTCGTGTTTATTATCATGGAGTTTGATACTCAATGCTGTAAAGAATTTATCTTTTTTAAAAATCACTGCATTTTTTCGATATTTTCTTTTAGAAATATCTGTTAAAACGAATCGAACATGATGAACAAGTCGTTCATTTAGCTGATAAAATTCTACGTTCGTTTCTTTTCGTTGTTCCTTTAGATGGTCTTTCAATGTTATTACAAAAATACATCGCATCAAACGAGAAAACTGTACCATTATTAGTTATTAATTTCATAGGAAATTCAGTTAATGCCGGTTTAAATTATATTTTTCTATTTAAAACTAATGTCGGCGTACGTTCAGTACCGATCTCAATTGCGATAACATACGCTGTTATTGTTATTTGCGCAGCTTTATACATCCGATTTTCATCAATTTATTCCGAAACATGGCATCCAATCAATCGAGCTTGTTTAAATGAATGGGATGTCTATTTGAAATTATCTGTACCCGGTGTTTTTATGGTCATGTAAGATGAATGAATATTGTTTTTCAATGTATTTCGATCATTTTCAGGACGGAATTTTGGTCAATTGAATTAAGTATATTCTTTTCGGCATATCTCGGTGCTCGTTCATTGTCTGCACAAGTATGTGCCTATCAAACAGCTTGGCTATTCTATTTAGTAACATCATCGTTTGCAACAGCAGCAAATATACGTATAGGACAATTTCTAGGTGGTGGAAAACCACTCCAAGCTGAGAATACCAAAAATGTGACATATGCACTGGGTTCATGTATTGTCATTTTCAATATTTGTTTAATTATTCTCGGTCATTATTGGTTTCCACTTGCGTATAATACAGACACTGATGCTTTAACATTAGCACGACGTGTACTTTTATTAATTGGATTTTTTCAAATATGGGATGGATATAATGTTTTCAATACAGGCATTGTTAAAGCTTGGTAAATATAATCTATTGAAAGAAAGAAAAAACAGTATTCGTTATCGATTGATTTGTTCTCTAGTGGCAAACAAATAAAGGGTGCTTTAATAGCATTCTTCGGTTTTTACGTATTTGGAATTCCTGTGGCAGCTCTGCTCATGTTTTATGTTCGACTTGATATATTCGGATTTTGGATTGGCATTATCATTGCTGAAACAGTAACGAATACACTATTGTTTGTTCTTATTCAACGATTTAATTGGGAACATCATGCTCGATCAGCACTTAAACGTGTTCATTTCAATACGAAACAGTCAACAATTGATGTAGCAACAGTTTCAGTCGATGAAGAACATAGCCCGTCGAAACTTGAACCCAATCAAGACAGTTTTATAAAATTGATCCGAGTGAAAATTATTGTTTTACTGCTTTTTATTTGTTTTCTAATTGCCGGTATTGCTACATCAACACTTATACCTTTATAAATCCCAGGAAGATAATAATAAAATCATGTTTTTTTTTATCTATGCATTCATAAAAATATTTGATGACGATATAATTGATACTCAGTCCTTCACCTCGAATGAATAAAGAAAAAACTACTTGTTTTTATGCTTGAATACACTCTCATTCGATTATTATTGTATTACATATACATACGTATATACAGAAAGAACGCAAAAGACCATCGAACTCAACGTCTAGGATTAAATTTGCACTCTATTAGTTCGTGTTTTATAGCTTTATAATAAATCATTATGTCTGAATCGAAAACAATACAAGCTCGTCCGAAATTGATTCCATCAACTCGTTTGACTCTAGCTTTACTTATTTCTTGTGCACTTTTTATTCAATATTCACAACGAGTTAGTCTATCTATCGCTATTGTTTGTATGGTCAATCGAACAAATATCAATACAGAACAGAAATCTGTGATCAAATATGGATCGTGGATTTTGCAAGACAAACAATTTATTTTAACTGAATTTCAACAACAAATTTTACTTGGTGCCCATTGGTTTGGCGGTTTTATTAGTATGATACCAGGTATTCTTCGAATTTAAAATTAAAAATCATAAAATTTTTTCTTCTTTGCATGCAGGTGGTTCATTAGCAATGGCAATCGGTGCTAAACGAACGTTTTTCTATGGTATTCTATTGAGTAGTATTGCTTCATCGGCAATGGTTTCCATTTATTTCTTCTCTCGAGCTCATTTCATCATTGCTGTTATCCTACGAATAATAGTCGGCATTGGTCATGGCCCATTATTTCCAGCGACATACGCCATTTGGTCAATGTGGGCTGTTCCATTAGAAAGAGCTACGCTGACATCGATCGGATTCTGTAGTAATAACTTAGGAACAGGTAATTAACCTCGAAAAAATTATTTTGAGAAACTATGTTTTCATTTGTTTTGCTTGAAAGCAATTACAATGCTCGTTGGAGGTCTTCTCTGTCGTTATGTGAGTTCAGGTTGGGTGTATATACTTCTAATACCTGGCCTTTTCGGTTTTCTTTGGTTACCATTGTGGGTGTGGTTAGTTGCCGATTCACCTGTCGTACATCGAACAATTAGTGAACAGGAACGAAATTATATTTGCGAACAAATTGGCTTAGATAAAATGGATAAACCGAAAAAAAATATTTCGTTATTTTCTTTACCATGGAAGAAAATACTTCAATCGAAAGCAATAGCTGCTTTGTTTATCATACAATTTTGTAATTTATTTGGTCTTTTCTTTTTCTATACAAATATTGGTAAAATTCTAACGGAAGTTCATCGTATTTCACCTCAATATGCTGGTTATGTGAGTGCTGGAGGATTTTTACTGATGCCTATCGTTAGTTTATCGAGTGGTAATTAAAATCCGAAAATATATTTTTCAAAATTCGAATTGAATTTCTCATTTTCAAAAAAAAAAGGTATATTTGCTGATCAAATCGTTCGAGCAAAGAAAATGTCCATAACTAATGTTCGTAAATTAGCTAATTCTTGTCTAACATTTACTGCAGCTATTTGTATGATTGTACTTTGCTTTTGTGATCATACAAATCCAATTCTTGGTATTATAACTATACTAGTGCTTCTCGCTAGTTCAGGTAAAGCTCAACAAAATCAAAATCAAAATACATTATTTCTGATTGCAGCGATTGCATACGGTGCAGGATATGTTGTTAATTTTGGAGATGTAGTGCCTAAATATTCAACATTAATATTTGCAATATTAAGTACAATCTCAACAGCCGGTGCTGTTGGTAGTAATATTTTAGCTGGCATTGTTATAAAACGACCGATTCTCGAAGATTGGAGAAAACTTTTCATTATTTTTTCTATTATTTATACAATTGGCGGTATACCTTTTCTTTTGTACGGTTCAGGAGTTCCACGTAAATGGGCAACATTTAATTCAAATAAAATACAACAATCGCCCGAAGTTGAACCATTGACAATTTTACCTCATCAAGCAGAAACTTCACCTGCAACAAAAACTACAAACGCGGAATAACCTTTACGTTTTTTTTCCTTCTCATTTCACTGCCAAGGTACGTACATACTCAAAACTGAATGTTTACACATGTACTGATGAATAAATGTAATTTTTTGTTTTTTTTAAATTTTTCCTATGCTTAAATTTGATTACTGAAAAGAAAAAAAATCACCTCTGTAAATAATTCTTCTTTCATATGTATGCATACACTCGAAACATTTGAAGTGTACCTATACCTATATGTTGTATTTTATTTTTCGTTGAATGAAGAAAAAAGATTCCAGCTAAACTTAATGTCAACTACGCCATTGAAGAAAAACAGAGAGAAAAAGAATTTCTTTCTTGTTTTTTAGTAGTAGTAGGCACGACATGAATATTTATTTTGATATTCAGTAGAAATAGTCGTTTCTAAGGTATCTTTTTCGTTTATTTATGTAAAAAAAACGCAAATATATACACTTAACAATCGTCTAGTATTGATAAAAAAAAGTTTCTTTTATACATACTTTTGAATTACACTCGTATTTTCTTTTTCGATTGAAAATGAATGAAATGATTGAGGAGAAAAAGATCGTACGACCTCGACTCGTACCATCGACTCGTTTTACATTAGCTTTACTCGTTTCGTTTGCTCTCTTCGTTCAATATTCTCAACGAGTTGGTCTTTCCATGGCCATCGTTTGCATGGTCGATAAGAAAAAATATTCCGGAGAATATGTTAATCAAACTGCGACAATATCGAGCAAATACGGATCGACTATTTTCTGCGATAAACAATTTCGTTGGTCAGAATTTCAACAACAACTTCTGCTCGGTGCATATTGGTTCGGTTATATATTCACATTAGTGCCGAGTAAGAGAGAAAAATCGAATCAAATTTGTTGATTTACGTATTTGTATCTAGGCGGTTGGTTGTCGATTATTCTTGGCGCTAAACGAATGTTTGCCGGTAGTCTTCTCTTGAGTTCGATTGCAACATTAGGTATTTGCAGTATTTATCTTACCGATGGCGTTAGTTTTTATCTCGCACTTTTCTTTCGTATTATCATTGGTTTTACTCATGGTCCATTATTTCCGGCGACGTATACATTTTGGTCGAAATGGGCTGTTCCGTCTGAACGAAGTACGCTAACAGCCATTGGATTCTGTAGTAACAATTTAGGCACAGGTAATTACAATTTTATATCGAAATCGAATGAAATATACTCTGTGTTTTTTGTTCGGTATAAGCGTTAACAATGCTGCTCGGTGGTCTTTTCTGTCGTTATCTTACTTCGGGTTGGATCTATATATTTCTTCTTACAAGTGCTTTCGGTTTTCTTTGGTTACCATTATGGTTATGGTTTGTTGCTGATTCACCGCATATTCATCGAACAATTAGTGAAAAAGAAAAACTTTTCATAACTAGTCAATTGGGTACCGGTGAAAATGATAAAAAAAAATCCGTGTCACTATCAGCTTTACCATGGATGAAATTTATTCGATCGAAAGCAGCTCTTGCTTTATTTATCACTGAATGTTGTAATCTTTTTGGTTTATTCTTTTTCTATACAAATATTGGTAAAGTTTTAACTGAAATTCATCGTGTTCCAACACAATATGCCGGATATGTGTTAGCTGGAGGCTTTATTCTAATGCCAATTACTTGTGTCATATCCGGTAGGAAAGATAAATTTGTCAAAACATATCATGAAATCGATGTTTAACAAGGTATTCTTGCTGATCGTATTGTTCGATCAACGACTGTCTCATTGAGTGTTGTTCGAAAAACTGCCAATTCGATTGCATCCTTTATTCCTGCTGTTTGCATGGTTGTTCTATGTTTTTGTGATGAATCTCGGCAAATACTCGGCATTATCACTATTCTCATCTTTCTAGTTTCATCCGGTAGATTAAATTCATATAATTTCGTTCGAATTCATTGATATTTTCTCTTTTATACATAGCTGTTGCTTACGGTGCCGGTTATATTGTGAATTTTGTGGATATTATTCCAGCTTATTCATCAGTTATATTCGGTATAACAACGGCCATTGCAACAGTCGGTGCGTTATTAGCTAATCTCATAGCTGGCTTTGTTATCAAACAGCCTGTACTCGAAGATTGGCGAAAACTTTTCATATTATTTTCGGTGATTTATTTTATTGGCGGTCTAGTTTTTGCTGTATTTGGTTCAGCTGAACCACGAGCATGGGCAAAACCAAACGTACAAGTAGCTGAAGAAATTAAAGCAGAAGAAACTGTTCCAATAAAAGCTGCCGAAAGCTAATTGACTACTTTTTTTTTCTTCATATTCAAGATTTTTTTTAGTATTAATAAATAGACATTTTTCGTTCCTAAAATAAACGAGCCAAACAAACAGAAACCATAAGAATAAAAAAATCATTTCTTTTCTATATCATTAGAATGTAGATGCCGCGAGACTACTAAACAAATTCGACCATTCCTATGAGGCATCCATGATGAATTAATGGTTTATATACCGACATTGTTCGTTCTATCCAATAAATACCTTTACGTTGAAACACGACTATTCATCAAGTCATATATTCTTTTTTCTTCTTCTTCTTTTTCTTCTCCATCTATCTAGATTTGATTTTCTATTTCAATAAAAACTAAATCAAACGAAATTCACTGTCGATTACTAACGTAAAACAATGGCGTCCGGAGATGTTCAATCTGACGAAAGTCTTTATCCAATTGCTGTTTTAATCGATGAACTTCGAAACGAAGATGTTCAAGTAAGAAACAAAACACGATCGAATTTGTTTATTTTCATTTTCGTGCGTTTTAGTTACGTTTGAATAGTATCAAGAAATTATCCACTATTGCATTAGCACTTGGGGTTGAAAGAACACGATCTGAACTCATTCCATTTCTTACAGGTTTGTTGATTTTTTTTTCACTTTTTGTGAATTGAATTGATATGTTTTTTGGTTTTATGTAGATACGATCTATGATGAAGATGAAGTTTTATTAGCATTGGCCGAACAATTAGGCACATTTACGCAATTAGTCGGTGGTGAAAGTTATGTTCATGTTTTATTGGTAAAAGAAATACGAAAAAAGAAAATTTCGAAATTGATTCACCTTTTATTTATTTATTTATTTAGCCACCGTTGGAAAGTTTGGCACAAGTTGAAGAAACAATCGTTCGTGATAAAGCCGTCGAATCACTTCGTATTCTTGCACCACAACATTCAACAACCGATTTAGAAACATATTTCGTTCCAACAGTCAAACGTCTTGCGCAAGGCGACTGGTTTACATCGCGTACATCAGCATCAGGTCTTATTTCGGTCTGTTATGCACGTGTATCGAATCATGTCAAAGGTGAACTACGACAGTTATTCAAAAGTCTTTGTCAAGACGATACGCCGATGGTTCGTCGTGCAGCTGCATCAAAACTAGGCGAATTCGCTAAAGTTGTCGAACCGGAATATCTTCGTCAAGAACTTGTTCCATTATTTACAAATCTAGCTAACGATGAACAAGACAGCGTTCGTCTTCTCGCCATTGAAGCCGGCATTGCCATGGCCGGTCTCTTTCGACCTGAAGATCTCGAACAGCAAATGATGCAAACATTACGTGCAGCAACTGAAGATAAATCATGGCGTGTACGTTATGTTATTGCTGATAAACTTGTCGATTTACAAAAAGCTGTTGGTTCGGAAATAACAAAAAACGATCTTGTCAACGCCTACTGCTCGTTATTGAAAGATCCTGAAGCTGAAGTTCGAGCAGCAGCTGCATCGAAATTGAAAGATTTTGCTAATGGTCTGCCCACGGACACACGTGAACAAATAATTATGTCACAAATTTTACCATGTGTCAAAGAATTAGTCGGTGACATGAATCAACATGTCAAATCTGCTTTAGCTTCTGTTATCATGGGCCTTGCGCCTATACTTGGCAAAGATAATACATTAGAACATCTTTTACCTTTGTTTCTTAATCAATTGAAAGATGATTTTCCTGAAGTTCGACTTAATATTATTTCGAATCTTGATTGTATCAATGAGGTGATTGGCGTTCGTCAATTATCTCAAAGTCTTTTGCCAGCTATCGTTGAATTAGCGAGCGATTCGAAATGGCGTGTTCGTCTTGGTATTATTGAATACATGCCATTGTTAGCCGGTCAATTAGGTGCCGAATTTTTCGATGAAAAACTCAGTAGTTTATGTATGAGTTGGTTGACTGACCATGTTTTTGCCATACGTGAAGCGGCAACAAATAATCTAAAGCGGTTAGTCGAAAAATTCGGCCGTGATTGGGCGCAAAATACAGTCCTACCGAAAGTTATTCAATTAGCACGAGATCAAAATTATTTATATCGAATGACTTGTTTATTCGCTATTAACGTAGGAATCCGTTTGATAAAAAAGAAAAAAACATCGTTTTCAGTAAATTCTATTGTTTTGTAAAGGTCTTAGCTGAACCCTGTGGTCAAGAAATTACTCAGCGAATGATGTTGCCAACGGTGATCACACTCGGCAGTGATCCTGTTGCGAACGTTCGATTTAATGTTGCCAAAACAATACAACGTATTTTGCCCGTACTTGATCCAAAGTATGTGTTTGATTGATTGATTCGAATGAACAATCGTTTTTAACTTTTTGCTTTTCTCTGTCAAGTTCTTTGGCTTTACAAGTAAAACCTTGTTTGGAAAAACTTAGTCAAGATTCGGATCCAGATGTTCTGCACTTTGCCAATGAAGCTCTTGAAAGTAAATAAAAGATGCAGCAGAAACAATTGAAAGAAAATAAAATTCATCATGATTTTCGAAGATCTTCCGAATCTTCGTCGTAGTTATCGATGAAAATATATTCAGGTTCTTTAGTTTGAGCTTCTAAAACCATTTGTCTCTCTCTCTGTTTGAAGTTTTTATCTTCTTTATTCAACTAAAACTATAATAATAACATTCGAAAATTCTTTTTGCACTTATTATAGAATCCCGAGAAACACATATCTCTTCTAATAATTATTCAAATCCTGATGAGACTACAATTCGGGTTTGTTTTCAGCTCATATACTAACTCTCATTGCCGAGAACAATCGCAACTAATTCTTTTTTCTTCATTATTTTTTTCCTCATTAAATTCAATTTCAAAGAAATATTAAAATTTTCTGTTTTCTTTTTCTTCATTTTAGTTTTGACCAAAGCTTAAATTGATCAATCATCGGACATTTTTCTTTTTATTTGTAACTCATTTTTCTTTCTTTCGTTCGTATTCCTAATGTTGTCAATCCACTATGCGCGATTTTCTTTGAGAAAACGCTTTTACCAACAAACAAAACAAGCACAAGCGAAGCATTAAATAAAACAAAATTGTACTTTTCCTTTTCTTTTTTTCGTCTGATTAAACTAAATATGTTTTTCTTCTTCTTCTTCTGCTTTTTTCCATTCCTCAACAAATGAAACTACAATGCAAAGAAAAAAGCATTTAGCGATTAACATACACAAACAAAATAAAGTAAACGATTATTAACATTTCGATTTCTTCAGATGTCATCGAATTCAGTTGCACTTGATGAATTATCTGAGTTTCTCGATGCACAAGGTCGACTCGACCTTAAGGCACTTGCAATTCAAACACTTCTGTCCTTAACAGCATCTCAAGAAGGTCGTCATCTGATTTTCAATTTGCCTAACACTGATCCGAATACGTCATTGTTATCACGTATCAGTCGTTTAGTATTTGATGATGTTCAAGAATCCATTCGTTTTGATTCTCTTCTATTTCTCATTAATCTAACCAGTGATAATCAACAATCGATATTGAATACAAAACAATTATCGATAACGAATGAATTTTGGATTCATCTTTTGAAAGTAATCAACACAGAATCAATGACTTGATAAGTTGTGTGTAATGATGATTTAGAAATGTATTGAAGATCGTCAATATGAACATGCTGATGCTGGTTGTAAACTTCTATCGAATGTAACGTCGCGTTCGATAACATCAGAACAAGTGAATGAATTTATTGAAAATCTTGATAAGAACTACTCGAAATGGTTAGAAAATTTAATTCAAGCCTTTTCAACGATTGATTTCAATTCGAAAAAGAATAATCTCGATTATTTGTCGGCTTTACTTGTGAATTTAACACAATCGAAAGCTATTCGACAACGTTTGAAAGAAAATGATCATTTAAAACGTTTGTTATGTTTTACTGATCAAAAACATTCAATTATTCGACGAGGAAGTGTTGCATGTGTACTCAAAAATTGTTGTTTTGATCATGGTTTGTTCTTCCGAAAAGATTTCAATGAAAAATATTTCTTTCGTTCGTGTTTTTTTGTTCTTCAGAAAATCATGAATATTTAATTCAAGAATTGGGTACAAATGATGATTTTCTTTGTTCAATTATTTTGCCATTAACTGGTCCGACTTGTGATGAATTAACTGAAGAAGAAAATGAAGAGTTACCTATGGATCTACAGTATTTACCAAGTAGTAAAAAACGAGACAGTGATAATGATATTCAACAGATTCTTCTCGAAACTCTACTTCTCGTATGTTTACAAAAAACAAAGAGAAAATATTCATAATTATTCGTCTTTCTATTTAAAGTTATGTGCAACGAGACCCATTCGTGAATATCTCCGTTCGAAACATATCTATTACATCCTTCGTCAATATCATCAACAAGAAAATCTCGATTTTCTTTGTAGTCGTACGTGTGAACGAATCATTCAAATTCTAATTGGTGATGAAGATCATACAGTTGAAACTGATAATCTTCTGGAATTAACAATTCCAGAACATTTAAGTGAAAAATTTCATGATATTGATCGAAAAGAAGAAGAAGAAGAACAACAACAACAATCAAATAAATAAATTCAGTGTTTTTTCTTTCGAGAAAACAAAATAAATTTACGACATCTGTTCAAATTCTATTCCTCACACTTCATATCAGTATCAAACGCAAAGATATGTCAAACTATTTCTCTTTCTTCTCGAATTACTATCGTTTATTACTCTCTAAATATCTGTTTGCCATTGCATCGATAAAAAAAGGCAACAACAACATGTGACAGAAATAAATTCCAGCCATAGCAATGTATATTGAGAAAGTAAAAGTGTCAATGATGAGATCTGTATGTATTTGTCGTTCTAGTGACATGTCGTAGGTAATGCTAACATGTGAATAAGCACAAAATAAATGCACTTTAGCAGTGTATGCCGATGTACGGGTGTCAGGCGTGCATGTTGTCAGATAGAGAAAAAAGAAAATAATAAATAGAACAACATCAACAACGCCGACGAGAAAAAAAACGAGAGAGAGAGAAAAATGGATTTTTTTTTGTTTCTCTCTCTCTTTGGTCTCATGTAATAGAGTGGAAGAGAAAAACTAGTCGGGAATAAGCATTTACAAGTCATCATCGTACAGAACAGTTCGGATATATATATATACATACATAGACACGACTATATATTCCAAGGTCGAATATACAACGTCCACTTGTATAACAGAACAACAAATTAAATAGCGAAACAAAAAAATCAATTTGAACAAAAGGTATATACTTGAAACAAACTATTGAATTATGCTAAAGAGAAAGCAATTGTGTGTCAATCAAACAGACACACGCGTATGTAAAACATGTGTCAGCAAGGTAAGTAGTCAGTTAAATTCTTCTCCAGTTTCTATTAGTTACATTCAAAATAAGTTCGAAAAAGAGAAGAAGAAGAAGAAGAAGAAAAAAGAAACAAGACGAAAATTAATTTGCTTTTTCTTTTTTTTTTATTTTCTAATCAAATAAAATTATTTCATTTTTAACAAAAACAGAAACCATTTTTGCTTATTTAACAAAGAACAAGACGGATTAGTGTATTAGATATTAGATTTTTTTCTAATCTAAAATTGAAATATTTTCCATGGTCGTCGATTCTATCGATAAAACGATCGTAAACCTTGTATCAATTTGTACAAATGTATGTTAAACTAATTTTATCAATGAACTTGATCGGACAGTCCTATGCGTATCTTATTGACCATGAATTGTGTGTTTTTTTTTCTTTTCTTTTCATTTTTTTTGAGTTACTCCTACTCGTTATTCTATTCATTCAAGGTTAAGGTTATATTCGATCTTCTTCGTCTATATATGCATGTACTAGAAAATCAATCGTTATCATTTATTTGTGCTTAATTTAGTACCAGTTGGAATCTATCGAGCCAAAAGAATGCCATCATATACAATGCTTAATGTGAAAATGCAAAGAGAATCGAATAGTACACCTTGGGGCTTTCGAATGCAAGGTAGATTTCACTGAACTAATAATGATAGATGTAGATCTTGTTGTCTAGGTGGAAAAGATTTTGCTTCGCCACTGCAAATACAAAAGGTCAATCCGGATAGTTTAGCTGAACGTAGTGGAATGCAGCCAAATGATTATATTGTTAAAATTGGTTCAACATCAGCCGAACATCTCAAACATTCGGATGCACAGGATGCTATTAAACAACAAAATAACGAACTTGAATTGACTTTACAACGGTTGGTTAAAAAAAAAGAATAAATGAGACGAAACAGATCAAATTTTGATTGTATAGAGGTGCACCACCGGATTCGAATGACTACAATAGTCAACTTGAATTTCCACCACATCAATTAATGCAACCAGTGCAACAGACTGTTCAATATCGACCAGTACCCGATTCGTCTGTACCGCAGGTATGATGAATTGGCATAGTATGTTTTTGGGTCGGTCTGGCTGAAGTTTATAAGTACAAGAGGCGGACATATGCGGCTATCAGTCAATTTTGAGTAAATCTCACGAGATGACGTGTTTATATAAGAAAATAGGGTAATAAGAAAGAGAATATATGAGATTATTGATAAGAGAATCGAATAAAAGTGTCATATTTATTACTAAGATAACAAAGAAGAGAAAAGAATCAATGTGATATCGATTTCGTTTTTTTTTCTCTCTCTCTAAATCAACCGTAAATTTTATTTAATTATCATCCTCATTTATACATCATTATGTTTCTTAACACATGCGAATTGATATAGATTGCGATGCCAATATCAAACAATCGAGCTCTATTAAGTCAAGGTCACAATACACCTATTGGTCTTTATTCTGCCGATAATGTCACTGAAGCTCTAACACGTACTCTCAAGAGGTAATGCTAAGAAAAATTTCATCAATGCATGAAAAATCAGCATGAATACTAGTATGCATGTGGCTCTAGTTCTCCATCTCCTACGCCGCATATTAATAAGACTAATAATGATGGTCGAAAAACGCCAATCATTCTCACATCTAGTGATGTCGAAGATCTTCAACAGAAGTATCTAAATATGGATGTACAAACGAATACGAAAGGTGAAGCAAGACAAGGACCAGCATTTCGAGCACTTGCTCGAGGTCTCTATGAGACGAATAGTAAGTCTTGTTGAAGATTCTTCTTCTGTTCGACTTTCGTATTCGACATTTTCAAGCAACAACATCCGAACGACAATCTTTACCATCAACGTAAATTTTCAGATCAAATTTCTTAAACAAAAAGAGATCTAATTATGTATTTGATTATTACTTTAGTCTATCCAGTAGTAATCAACCAAAGGAAACATCAACAACTGTGAAAAGTTATCGATACACGTCGAATTCGTAAGTTGAATTTCTATTTCTCTCGTAGATCTAGAGCAGAAAAAAACAACAACAACTTTCTTTTTAGTTCATTCATTTTTAACATAAAGAAAAGAAAAAGCTTCATAATTTTTTTGTTCTTGTCGTTTTACAGACAGATATGATAATGAGGCATGTGAATGAAAATTTTCTGTGTGTTTTTCTATGCATCTTATTGATCATTTTTTTCTTTCTGCTGAAAATCTAATCATATTTTATGTTTTTTTTTGTTTAGCATCAATATGACACCGGAATATAAAATTGAAGAACCTAAGAAGTAATTAGATGAGCATTTAATGAATCGAAATGAATTTAATTTGTTTCAGTTATAATGAATTCAAAGCAAATGCCGTTCGACCGATGCCTAAACCAGCACCAGTAACCGTGCCAAATAATTACACTCAAGCTCAACCACAAGCTCGTCCAGCACCTTTCGTAACATCTCCACCAGCTGCACCTGCTCAACCGAAACCAAGTGGTGGTATGCATTGAAACAACAACAACAACAATAATTTGAGGGGAAGGGAAAACTTTCTATTCTAGCTAGAGATAAACCTTCATTCAATGCCAATGCACGACCAAATTCTCGTTCGGGTAATCGTACCTTCATGAAAGGTGCTAAAGGCACAGCTTCACTAAATCCAAATGAAAATATTAATCAAACAGCCACATGTTATGCATGTTCTACACCCATAAGGTATAATTGACAGATGATTTGCATATTTTCTTTTAATAAATAAATAAATATTGACTAATAGAGGTCCATATATTTCGGCTATTGGTCGATGTTATTGTGTCAATCATTTTACATGTTCAAAATGTTCGACGAATTTAACTGATACTGGTTTCGTTGAAGAAAATGGTAAATTATACTGCGAACAAGATTTCGAACAATTTCTTGCGCCTCATTGTGCTAAATGTTCTCAAGCAATTTTGAAAGTAATACAAAAGAATCTTCATTTCGGATCTCAGTCGTTTTATTTCTTATTTATCATAGGAATGTGTTCATGCACTTGAAAAAACATGGCATCCTGAGTGTTTTACTTGTACGGCTTGTAAGAAATCGATTGGCACAGGATCGTTTCATGTTGAAGAAGGCGAACCTTACTGTATCGAAGGTGATTTGAAAAGCATTTTAGTTATTTGATCTAATAAAACTCCTTGTTGTTGCTTTCAGATTATCGTCGGATGTTTCAAGCGAAATGCACAAGTTGCGATTTTGCTATTGAACCTGGCGATCGTTATCTCGAAGCTATTGGTGGGACATATCATGTCGAATGTTTCAATTGTTCTGTATGCTTATACGAATTCGAAATCGATTTATATTCTTAAATCATTTTTTTTAGAAATGTCAAGTGAGCTTAGATGGACAACCGTTTCTTGTTAAAAATAATCAACCTTACTGTCGTGCGCACGGTCGTTAGTTGCAAACACAAAGACATTACCCTAGCAAAGAAAAAAACAAACTTTTCTCTTCGTATTTTATTTTATTTTATAACACAGAAAAAATGCTTGATTGTTATTCGAAATAAAGAAAAACTGGGCCAGAATTATTTTAGCTAGCCTAATCGATTCTTTTGTTTTAAAACAAATATGACGATCAACAGGGAATTTTACAATTTCCATCGTAGGGAACAGTTGACCTCAAAGTTATTTAAAACCGACAAATAAGTTTTGCTCACACTGAGCAATTGTATACAAAAAAATTACGCGTAAATCTTGAGACGTTACGTGTCAATCGATGATTTGTTACGCGAAAACCAATGATTTAAACAATAACAACTTCAGATTTGCTCTTAATTCATTATGAAAGTCTGTTTTACTATTTTCCTGATAAATAAAAATACCCAAGGGATTAAATGAGAATGAAAAAAGCAGAGTATTAATAATGAAGCGTTTGGATGTTATGTCCTCACACGTTTTTTTTTTTCGTTTTCTTTTTCGCTTTTATATTAATTTATTTTTAAGTGGTTCAACACAAACTGTTTTAAGCATATTTACTCGTACAGTATTTTTCTTTTTGATATATTCGTTGAAGACAAAGTGATGAAGAGAAAAAAAAACGAAAGAAAAACGTTTGTCCTTATTATTTTTTAATGTTGAAAAAAACAAAGTATTTCGTAAATTTATTGCACGAAGACCAAAAAAATAATTTCTCTTCTCTTTCTCTCTCTCTCTCTCTTTGCCTATCGAAACATATGCCCACACAATGAAAAATACTGAAATGTTTTTCTAAATGCCAAGATCAATTAAAATGTTTGTTGAGCAGGCAATGGTACCATCTGTTTGGCTACATGTAAATGGCATTAGCTTAACAAATGATGTTCCAACTTATCAGCCACCTGTGCATTCGTATGACTATCGAACCAAACATTTACAAAGCCCGGTACAACCGCCAACACCACCACCACCGTTGATATCACCGTCGTCTATTATTCCCTATAGTGTAACGATGATTGACGGACCTTATTTTAATATGAATCAAAATAATCAAAGCAAATTACAATATCAAAAATTCGAATATACAGATCTGCCGAAGAAAAATTTTCTTGATCGACAAATCAAAAAAGCCAAATCATTACCTGGCTTGATTAAGTAAAAGAAAATTTTTTTTTCTCTTATTAAAATCAAACGTTTTTTTTATGTCATTGTTATTAGAGGTACGGCTCTATCGCGTAATATGCCACTTCACTCATCTTCAACATTTACTAGTCCTGCACCAGCAAATCCGCCAACTCAAATCATTCAAGACGATCAATTACCAATGGTTTCACTTGAGCATGAAGATGATTCACTTTCACCTGGTCACATTAACCAACAACCAACGGAACCTCGTCGTCCTCGAGTTTACTTTGCTGATTTTAATAAAATACAAATCATCGACGATTTGAATGATTCATCTCAACATCAGTTCACACATCATAATCAATATCCTCATCGTCGTCATCGACGTCGAACTCATAAAAAACCTTCGCAAATACTTGGCACTAATCCTCTCTCACCATCGATTCAACAAACACAAATTCTTCAACATTTCCCTCGTTCACTACCAGTCCGCCAAACAAATAATCAGCCAACGCAAGAACTCAACATTAAAAAACAACAAATTCTCGTTTCACCACGTGCACAATCATGTCGTACACTACATTTACCCGAAATTCTCGATCAATCATTAACCAACGATCAATCGACAAACGAAAATTCCCACAGAAAATATCAATTACAACGTGAAAAACCACTCATACGTTTACCAAAGCCGGTTATTGAAATTCCAAGTGGTCTAGCAATGGATATTCCAACTGATATTCGACATAGCGATGGTTCTTCAACAATAAATTCAACTCATGAAGTATCGGAATCAAACGAAAAATACAACGATTCATTGATTCACAGTACACCATCTGTATCGACAATGTCAATCAATCGACAACGTCCATCACTTCGTACAATTTCACTTCGACAACAATTCAATACATCGAATAAATTGAAACATTCAAGTATGAATATGGGCTCATCCGAACAAGCAACTCAATCAACATTAAATACACGTCGATCAGCGTCATTAAAACATTCAATTCTACGAATACCTGACGACACTATTGATCCACTGAGCAATCCAGCGCATTTATTACCTGTAGAAAATCGTCCATCAACAACTACACGAACACTTAAACAATTGAAACGTGCAGATGCTATACATATGAATTCAAAACATCCATTAACAACTGTTCAACCGATTGATTTAAATAAAGTCTATACGCATGATTCGGCACCTGAACGTTTTCAAAATCTATTAACTATTATTCGAGCGCCGTATGTTCCCGGTGGAAATAATTCTGATCCTTCTGTACAAGCAAATCACCGTCCGACACGAACGATAAGTGCTCGAGATTCAATGATGTTACCATTGACATCAAATACTGTCTATGTCTAATTCATTTATTTAGAATATCTCATTTAAAACTGCTCTGATATAAGTATATTTATTATTATCATTATTATTATTATTATTACTATCTAAATACGATTCAATATAAACTACTAAAAATAAACGACTTTGTATTTCACATGCACAGAAAAGAAGATAAGAAACATATTGCCTGATAATACATGTACGTATTTTATGTTCGACTATTGATATGAATAAAAAAATACTTGACGAAAAAAAACGAAAGAATAAATGCCATATTCAGCGCGTATTTGTTTTTCTTTAAATGAAATTCCAAACTTGTAAATAAACTACTGAATTAGAAGAATTTATCATCTGTATTTAACTATGAACAGATGTTGATTTATGTAAAATCATAGCTTGATTTTCATCGTCCATTTGTATGATTTTCGCATCTAATTCAACCGAACGGATATTGTCTGGCGTTGATAAATTTGCTAAACGTGCAGTTAACTGTGCATAAGCTTCAAATAGCCAAACACCGATAATAGCTCCAAGAATAGGAGCAACAATTGGAATCCAAAAGAAATAATTATTGGCTTCGAAAACATTATTCCAACCGTAGATAAATGCAGCAAAAATTCGAGGAGCTAAATCACGAGCCTAAAACAAATAATGTGATGTATGCTTTTCTTTTCAATATTTCGTTTGTACTGGATTAATGGCAGCTCCACAATTACCAGCAAATGCTGATGTTATACCAACGATAATTAAAACGAATGCAAATGGTTTTGCAACATCCGATATCAATCGATTATATTCCTGAAATGATGAATACTCAGCATTTGGTTTTATCAAAAGAGAAATTCATTTACAACGCCTAGAGCCATAATAAATATCATTAGAATAGCTGTGCCAATGATTTGATCGAAAAATGAATTCCAATGTTCGACACCGGTAGCTGGCATTGTGAAAAATATATCAGCCGTACCTGTAACACCCGATACTGCTCGTACACCCTGATCGAATTTATTGAATAAACCGTAATATACAAAATACACACATAGTGCACCGAAAAATGCGCCGATCATTTGACCAATTATGTAAAAAAGACATTGTAATGGTTTCAATTTACGAATAGTTAGTAACGAAATACTAACAGCAGGATTTAAATGAGCACCTAGTTATCATCGAAGAGAATAAAAAAAAAACAGTTTTCAGTGAACAAATCAATTGAAGTCTTTTACCACTAACTGGTCCTGCAATTACCAATGCTAAACGAGAGGGAAAAAGAAAGAAAAACAATATAATTCATTCAAAAATTATGTATATCTTTGATGAAAGGAAGTGTTGAAAAGACGACCTTGGCATGATATTTATAGAAAGAAAAGCAAACCATGTTTACACAGTTACGAGTTGACTTTCTCAAATATTTTAACGAATTCTCGAAGTTCGTTGTACCTGTATAAACACCGATGCCAAAACAAATATTAATAATAATTGGTGATTGTGCTGTTGTCCCTGTGAATTTATATTGAGCAATAGCTCCTTCTCCGATTAGAATCAACATAAATGTTGAAAAACATTCAGCAATACATTGAGCAAAATATTGTTTGAGCTCGTTTCTTTTCGCCATGCTTTCACTCGATGTTTATTCCAATAAAGACCGTTTTTCTACTGTCGAAGAAATATTAAGCGAAGAACCCACGCTGGAATTTTTCCTCTTTTTTCCTGCGCAAACCTTCTTTTTTTTCTCTCCCTCTTGTTCTTTCTTTAGCTTAGACAATCACGCGGCACAAGGCCAAGACCCTAACGAAATATGCTATCAAACTTGCAAAAAAAAGACATTTTCTTTCTTTTTTTTTCGCATGCTACAATGCGTAACGGTATATTTATTCGTAAACGTAGATAGATAAATATAAGAAACAAAATAGAGAGAACATAAAAAACGATTGCTACTATTTACAAGTATGCTGTCCGTTTGAATTGATTAAATTTTTCTTTTTTTTTTCTATAAAATAGATAATGAATAACAGAAGTGCCATTTTTTACATATAAATAACAGCTAAATTTGATAGAAAAAATATGTGACATAACGAAAAAAGAAAGAAAAAAGACGATTTACTTTCTGTAGCTGCTGGTGCAATACTTCGTCGTGGTTTTTCTGCGGCTTGTTCATTTTGAGATGGTTGTTCAATAGAATCAATATGTGTAATCCCTGGAAGATTAGCATATTTCTTCATGAGAAGTAAATAACCTTCGAATATCCAAACACCAATAATAGCACCTATAATTGGCCCGACAATAGGCACCCAAAAATAATAACTATTCACACGAAAGACTTCACTACCGTAGACACATGCTGCGAATAGACGAGGACCGAAATCTCGTGCCTAAAGAAAATGAAATAAATTGAAAAGAATTGTCAACAAACGATTTCAAACCGGATTTATTGGGTTACCACAATTGAGACCCATAGTAAAACCGAAAGTTGTTATCATAAGAGCAAAAGCAAATGGTTTAGCTGGACTACTGATCAAATTATTGTAATCATTACCAAGTGCCATAACAAAAACAAGTAATAAAGCTGTACCAACAATTGAATCGATCAAACAATTCCAATTCGGAACACCAGTATCAGGTGTTGTGTAGAAAATTCCTGCTGTACCAAAGCTACCTTCGATTTGACGAATGCCACCATCGAATTTATTGAATTCACTTAGATAGACTAAATAGACCATTGCACAAGCAAGAAAAGCACCCGTTAATTGACCAAATATATAGAAAAAACATTGAGGAATACGCATTTTTCGTAATGAAACGAGACCAATACTAATAGCAGGATTGATATGAGCACCTGAAAGAATAATCTCAACAATATATTTTCTTCTTCCGAAACGATCATACCCGAAATGGGACCAGCAATCATCAATGCAACATAAACTCCTGTTGAATAGGATAGATTCACAGCAAAACCATCGTTACGTGGTAGATTAGATAGTTTTGCTTGAGCTACAGATAGATTACCGATAAAAACAAGAATAAATGTTCCAAAAAGTTCGGCAAGACATTGAGCAAGATATTGCTTGAGTCGACCAGGATAGACCATGTATATTTATTCACGATAGTTTAGAAATAAATAACCATGAAACAAGCTTGTCAGTGCGTTTAAGAACACGGGTAATTATTGACTTTGAATTCCTTTTTAGTTGTACTTTTAAAGATTCTCTGTACATCAGATGAGTGCTACATATGAGATTTGTTGATTTTCGACTTAGATTAATACAACGAAAAATATTTTTCTTAGATCAAAAAATACGTCTATCCCATAATACATAAAAAATAATCTCTTTCAAAATTTCTATATTCAAGGTTGTTGAGTAACTGACATTTTTATTCAACAAAAAAACGCGCGCTAATTGAATAGATAATATAGAAAGTTTTATTATGGCATCACAATCTGAAACATCGTCTTCGATATTGAATGTATCGCACGATGATGATGTGCGATCAATAACAACATCGTTATCAGGCTCGACGACAACAGAAATAGGACAAGAACAAATTGATCATATACGAGACGCATTTGCTGTTTTTGATAAAGAAATGACAGGTTCTATAACGACTGAACAATTCAGGTATTGGAATTTGCGTATCAACAAATGCATTTCAATTGATTTCTTCTTTTTTTTTAAAGTAAAGTTCTCGATGATCTTGGATACAATGTTCCTGAAGAGGAACTAGTTTCAGTTATAAATCATTTAGATATCGATAAATCAGGCTTGTAGAATTTATAAATCTATGCTAATTTGTTCTATTAATTTCTAGGAACAATTGAATTCGAAGAGTATCTTAGTTTTATGTTGACATTTATCAAGAAAAATATTGCCACCGAAGATAATCTGAGAAATGCTTTCAATTTATTTGATCAGGACAGTGATGGCTTTATTGATGCGACAGATCTAAGAAATTTAATGACGAATTTAGGTGAGAAAATTACTGATGAAGATATCGATGAAATGATTCGTGAAGCTGATATTGGTAAATCGAAAAGAAAATATTATTCTATATTTACTCGATGTGATTGTAGACAAAGATTTCAAAGTTAATTTCTATGAATTTCAACGAATTATGAGTTTTAAATGATTCACAAATGAGAATTACTTTTCTCCATGTCAGAGTGATAGTTCATGTGTAGCCTCTAATACTTGTCTATGAACGACAGATATCTATCAACAAGTGCCAATAACATGTCAGTATTCTACCTAGGTGCAACGTCTATCAACATCCCGTAATAATATTTAAAAACTTACACAACTGATTACATTAACATCGCATAATAAGAAAAAAAAAGATCTTTTTGTGTTCAATATATTCACTGGTTCTCTTTTTCAAGTTGACCAGATCAATCATTTATTGCAAATATAAATTTTAATAGAAACAAAAGAAAACAAAGAAACAGTCATACATTTAAACATTGGTATTCTTCGAAATAAGTTTTTTTAATGATGATTGAACGTTTGTCATATGATGCCTTCGTCTTTTCTTCAATTCGTTAAGTATGGTCGATTGCTTTCAAGTCTTTATTCTTTTTAAGGTTATCATCATTATAATTATTCATCTAGCGTTTCCGCTGACCAAAGACGCTTGCGTACATGTATATGTGCAGCAGCAGATTATCGATCTCTTCATTCCGTTCAAATGAGCAGCAGTAACAAGAGGACATATATGAAGTGTAGTCACGTGCAGCAGGAGGTCAAAAAACAATAGCTCATAAAGCTCCATAAAAGAAGCACAAAAGAAGGAGAGAGAGAGAGACAAAGAGACAGAAGAAAGAAAAACAACACAATATATATGCCATGTCACACACATTGAATCTAGAGGTATATATGCTCGATCAAATAAGTTATAATCATCTGTATCGACTAGTAACTATTAATAAAAAATAAATATATACTTGGAGAGTTTTATTTTTATTTAATTGGTACGAAGAAATTGCGACAAGCACAGTTCATTGTTGAATGAGTCTGTTGTTTACGATGTAAGGTTTGTAATAAACAATTTTGACATACAATTGTCGATGGAGTTGCTAAAGACGGAGGTTCGCATGTATAATAATGTGGAGTCAATGAATGATTTGATGTGTACGATTGTTGTTGTTGTTGTTGCTGGTGGTGTTGATAATAAGTTAGTGTACATGAACAACAATGACAATGATGTTGATGACGATCAAATGGAGGACGAATTTCTTCATAAACATTTGCAGATTCATGATGAGATGATGCTGATGTTTCATCGGAATTCAAATGATGTTGACTATGTACCATATGAAGACTTAAATTTGATTTATTCATCATAGTTAATGATGGATATTGATTATGAGTCATTGTTGTTGTCGTTAATGGAGTAAAACAATCGTATGATGTTGGAATAATCTATCAAAATTAGCAAAATATTCATTTATTTTAGTTATTTCTTCGAAATGACTTATATAATCATGAAATAAAAAAAAGATTCGATTGGCCTTTGTCGGAAGAGTGAATGAGAGAGAGATAATTTATTCAATAACTTCCGATTCCGATTTTCTTCTTTCTAATACGAATACGTAATATAAGAAAAAAAAAGGAGAAGTTAATCTACCGAAAGAGAATTGGAAAAAAAACTCAATGAATTTTAGGTTAAATCTTTTCCTTCATCGATCAAAACGTACTGTGTTTTCTCTGCCTTGGCTTGTCTCATTCTCTCTTATCTATTTATTCTGACGATAAGCCGAGCTTTAATGTAAACACCCTCAAATTCTATCCATCCTTCTTCAAACATCCGCTTTGAATTCATTACGTTTATCCCACTTGGCAACAATTAACTTGAATTGTCTATTCTTATAGTCAATATATATATTTTTTTTCTATCTATTCTGTAATAATGATTGCATAATTCTTACACTCGAGAATGATGTACATCCATCGGCAGCATTTCCATTGTTGCCATGATTGCCATTTGTATGCGTTGTTTTGATAAATGCTACATCACTGTTATTCGTTTCTCGAATGCTGCTATTCACACTATCAGTGCCTGTCGAACGACGATGTCGACATCGTAATTTATGATGAAATCGAAATCTAAAACAAAATATATACATAGACTCATTATCCAATTGATTAGATCTGCTTCTTACTTAACACCGAGTAGAAATAAGATTAAACAAGTTGAAGTTAAAGTAATAAGAATGCCGAGAATAATCGAAAGAACAGTTAGATAAGATGTATCGGTTGCACGTTGACGAATATTTGTCAGGACGGAGGGTGAACTCGACGAGATTTTACATGTTGATGTTAGAAATAATTCTGGAATCGATGGTGGACGTGGTGGTGGTGCAAGAAGATAGCATGCCGATTGTTTTCGACATAGTTCATATTGTTGTAAATGATTAACATCATTAACTGAACTAATTTTTAAATCGGATAATGTGTGATTCATTGTTTCATACTGTTAAATCTAGAAGAAAAAAGTAATTCTTTATTCGATGTTGCTTCTACGCGTATTCTTTTCATTCTATCACGTATGTATGTATGTGACACAGTTCAACAATTATTACTTTTCTCAATAAGGAATATGAAAGAGAAAAAGAGAAGAAGAAGAAGAAGAGAGAGAATTAGGGGAGAAGGACTCTTTTGCTTACTTATATTTCTCTTCTCTTCTTCTTCTTTTTTTTTTGATGTGCATGTGAGACGACGAAGAGTGTTGACAGACGCAATGCGCGTATGTATGCACGAGACAGTTTAGCAAATACAAATCGCTTTTTCCTAAATTAGTCTACTATTCACTGTACATTTTTAAATGGAAAAAAACAGACTAGAAGTATTGCTTGCATAGACAATTGCATATTTTCTACTTAAACTCACGAGATGAAATGAAAAAAAAGAAGAAACCTTGATTAAACAAACAATAGTTTCTCTGTTGAGACCATTCGAGGTCAATAACGACCTTGTCAATTTGGGTTTTACGAGCGGAAAATTCTCTGGAGGAAGTGATAAGAAGGTGTTAAGCAAATGAGTATCAAACACGACGAGCTTAGCATTACTAAACAATGAATAAGATCATGACAATGAAGGTTCATTTAAAACTATGTCAATGAACATAAGAATTATTATATCTCTACTTACTTCTTGTTTCTTTTTTCGGCACTTCAATCTTGACTCAACTAGACTCATGTTATTTTACAATTAGACGAAACATACACATACACACACATAAATTCATGAAAAAAATATGCTCAAAGGGTATCATGCTCCCGTGACTCTATCATTGTTTATATTGTACATACGTAAATGATACTAGCTGAGTAGAGAGACGGAGCGAAGGAATAAAAAGTTCAAAGTTTCTATTCTAAGTAATGAAACATCTATTCATTTTCTTTTCGTCAGCATGTCGTGTACACATTTATTCAAACATATATGTATATGTGTATATATACGCACAAATATTTATTGCAATCAATCTCGATACATCACCCTCATTATTGTCATTATCATCATCTTTCTCTTATTCTCCTTCTTCCTCGTACGTTTATTTTCGATTCATACCAATAATTAGAGTCGTCTTTGCTTTCTCGCTTTTACTCGACGATGTCATGTCACAGGAAGGTGTTTCTAATTTGATTTCTACTTTTCGAATTGTAGAGCTTGGTCAACAACAAAATGTAATTATAGAACATACCATACTTGTGTGACCTTCGCTCATGTTCAATCATACAGAAAGAAATAGGAAAAAAACGAAGACAACGACGATGATGATTTCTATACACACACACATGTATTTATGCATATGGCATAAAGCGCATCAAATAACAATAAATTGTTGAGTATAAGAAATGAAGGAGGAGAAGCATTCATGTGTTCGAGGTAGAAAGAGAAAGATCACAATTGTGGAACAAATGGTTAAATACCATAAATCATTGAATTGAACAAGAGCATGCACGTGTGTGTTTGCAGCCACGCGTTTAGACACTAATGGACGTCGAGAAGACATTTAGGGACTATATTTTTAATACTCTCAAATAATCATAATGAAAAATGAACGAAATCAATACAAATAATATCAATCGAAAGATAGTTATTAACTCGTTTATTCGTAAAGTAAAAATTTGACAATAAAAAATGACTTAAATTATTGTATTCTCATTGATCGTTGATATATATCTTTAATCATCTCTAATCAACGACCTTAGCTTTTTGTTTGTCTTACCTGTATGCATATATTTATTCTTAAGATTTGTTTATTGAATAAAGATATGTTTGCTTCTTGACATCAACATCTAAGCATTAAATGCGTGAATAACTTTTCTTCATCTTCTCACCCTCAATGTCAAACAATCACATTTCTTCTCTTCTTCCTTCTCCACCGATAAGAATGTCGGCATAAAAGTATCGCGAAAATATTTCTACTTCATTTAACGTAAATTGAGACGAATACATAGAAAGAAACGCTAAGTTCAAAAAGCAAATGAAAAGATCATTTATTAACTTGACGGATTGTGTCATTTGATTTCAAGAGTTTGTTTTTAAACGGATATTTAACGAGTCTGCCGTAAGGGATAGTCAATTCTTGGTGTCAAGTTCTTCAATGTCACATCAATCATGCTCACTCACTCACTCTGTCGGCATCTGACCTCCACGATTGAACACGTTTTCAAATATCCGTTTTCCTTTTTCGTACATACCTGCATGATTTGTGTATATGTTTGTGTCTGTTGATCAGAACATATATATATATATATATACGTTATATGCCGAGAATGTTATGTGCTAAAGTGATGTCTATGTGTGTGCTCTCTTTTTTTACTACATACTTTTCTTTCTTTCCTCTCTCTCTCTCTTTCTCTCTATGTGGTCAGTTTGATGATTGTTGTATATAAATTATTTGTGAATAGAATAGAATAGAGAAAAAAAAATACATATACACGAAGAGTAAAATTGGTTTTTTATCGTATGTACTCATATTCTGATGACCACAAATGATAAGCGTCGTCTGTCTGTACTTGACACTCATTTTAAAAATGTTAAGATATTGAAAGAGAAAGAAATGAAAAGATAGGATCGTCCCAGTAAACTAATTAGACTGGTCAAGGTATGATTTCAATAGATTTTTTTTTCTTGCTTGTTAAAGCAACAATCGAGACTAATGAGAATGCCAATCAATTAATGCTCACGGGTTCATACAGTTACAAATGCATATTTAAAAAAAAACAAGCAGAAAAAGAAACAAAACTTCAATTATTCAGAATGATAAACTACTTTATTCTCTCTCTTTTTTTTGTACATTGTCTTTGATAGGTATCTAGTCATATCGTCTCTTTGATCAAGAGACATATGAAAAGATATTATCTGCTTTGTGTTTCTTTAATTCTCGGTATTATATGAATGAGTATTCATCACTTGCCTACGGATATCGATCATATGAACAATACACAAAAAAAGAAAACAAAAATCCAGAGACAGAGACAGAGACAGAAAGAAAGGAAGAATGCGTTATTCGAAGCTATTATCCTGGAAAAAAAATAATCATGGGTCAACTTACTTTTTCATCGACATTTGATGTGAATAAGACAAGTGTATTGTTGCACGCAATTGAGTAATTTCTATTTTTATCTTACGAGCATATGTTCACAGTGAGAACGAGAAAAAGATCAGAGTTGTCATATTCTTCTTTCTTCTTCATCGTTGTCGTCGTCGTCGTCGATTTTCTTTTTGTTAGATTACGTATGGGAAAGAAAGTTAGGTAATCAATATGTGCGCATCGTCTTGATTAACGACGAGGGTCAGTAGCAGCCTATTGTCCAGCGAATGCCTCGAGAGACAGTTGGCACCAGGACTATTCACACGCCGTGTCTGTCATGCAGAGAATATGGATGATTTCCGTGTTTCTAATCAGCAATGAAGGAGACGAAATAGAAAAGGAAGTCTGCCTTTTAAAATGCAAAAGACAATAGCCTAAGTAAAGCAAAAAAGAAAAGATTTATATCACTGTAGAATTTACGATTATTAAGTTCGAAGACAACGGAATACAAATGAGACGTTTTCCTATTCTCAGCATGTTGCACCTGAAAGCGGATTTGGTCATGTCATCCTTAAGTTAGTTTGGCTAAAGTTCATGACATTTACTTGAACTAATCATAATTATGATTATTTTTACATTTGAAATTGATCTGACATCTCGACATCGATTCTTCTTTTTCTTCTTTCATTTGATTAATTATATTATTCAATCATATTGATTTTTTACTTACTTCATAAATATCTCTGATCCATAACTTGTCGAGATTAATATTATTCACACTTTATGTCAATTATATTACGTCTGTTCGTTTGCATATATAGGTCATAAAAAAAAACTCGACAAGATGTTGCCTTTATTATATTCATGTAAATGAAGTGAATACGATGACATTCTCAAGAGTAGTTGCCTATGTATTTGATACATATATGGCATAGAGTGTGAAGAAGAAGATGATGATGATGATAAGAGACGACTACTTACTTCTACCTGAATGGGCACATACGATTATTTCTAATCAATTTTGTTTTCTTTTTGTCATTCGTGTTTGTGTGAAGTTGTTTAATGTTGTGTGGCAATCAAACATTCGAATGCGGCTATATTTTATCAATTAACAATGGAAGGCAGCAGAAACCGAAAAAAAAAAGAAATTCTTATCAAATTTAACTGATCATTCATCGAACTATGATTAACTTAAATGAACACAAAAGAAGAAGTAACGCCTATTTGTAGTCGTTCGACATGCGATCGAACCATACTCATCACAATTAATTCTGTCGATTAATCAACAAAAAAAAGACCCAATAATTTCTAATTAAATCTGTATCTATACGTACATATACGTTCATGTGATTGAATTCAATCAATTCTCAAAAGTTTACACATCTTATTCGTGCTCATTACTTTTTTCAAATGAAGGAAATTCTTTTATTTGATCATTCAAATACAAAACAAACTTGAACTTTTTTTTCTTCTTCTCTTCTGATAAAAGAAACAAACACAATTACAAATCTAAAAGTTTAATCAAGATGAGAAAGAGAAACATAGGACGATTATAGACGAAAGTAATCTTGACTTTATTCTTCTGAAGCCAAATTTCGATTTTAACTTGCCATGCAAATCATGCACGCGGTAACAAAACCGTTCAAGTTTTACTATTCATCGAAGAAGCCTCGAAGATTAGTCAATATTATAAAATCGGATCAAATCATCACTAATGATATTTTGTTTCAATTTTAAATCTTGAGAAAGCAATGTGCGTCATGTATTATGTGTAGTTTCAAGATCACCAGACACGCGATCTGGTAGTTTTGACCTTTGCACAAACGATGGAATCAGTTCTCTGCTTTGGTTGATTTCGGTAATCTGATGTAGAAGATTTGTCTTCAAAAGAAAAGTTTCGTTAATGTAATTTTTTATTATCTTGTCATCCCTGAATGAACTTCAATAGACAAAATCTTCACGACATTGTATCAGCTTGTTACAATGTTCTCGTCTTTGTTTGACGCAATTTTTTGTCAATAAAAATAAAAATAAATTTATATATTTATCTTCGTTTTTTTCTTTCGTGTTCATATTCAATAAATTCTCTGCAAATAACCTTGTCAGTTTATCTTTACATTTTATTTATTCGAGTAAAAAACGTAGAAATGTTGATAACATAAGATTCATTAAGGAACTTATCGAAAGAATGTATCCTTTGGCAATTGATTGCAATCGACACTATGTAATAGTTCTTCAAGAACATCGAATAACTTGATTGATGACGTTAAAGTTCCTTGTAGAGTGAAAGTATAACTAAGAAATTAGATAGATCGAAATCAATTGGATTTATTTCTGTAAAAACAAACGAACTAGAATCAAATCTATTTGATTGTCGACAAGGAAATTCAATCCGGAAGGATAATCGAGCGATTTTCTCGTATTTCTGTGTTAATGATCAACGTTTCTAATCGGATCACAAGTAACCAGACCCATCATCGGTCAACCAATGATCGAGATAACGTCGAGTATAGTATTGAGCCGTTGTCTTTTACATACTCTTAACCGGAATATGTCGTCAATCTTTTACGGAAGAACAAATCCATAAATTTGGTTCGTTTCAAGATTTATTTTTTCCTTTTGGATTTCAATCAAGTAACAGGAAACAATCGATTCATCAATGATAACTATATTGTTCGAGAAAAGATTCATATATCTTGATCAGAAATAACACGAAGAAAAATGGTTTTTGTTACCCATAAATGATTGTCTTGATGGAGAAACTATAACATTAATACAAAGAAAAATATTGCTCTTGGTCTCGTAGATCGATCATTTATCTTAAGCAAAATAAGATTCTTTCTTGCACCTGCATAAGCTCTTCTAATATCAATACAACATTAACCTTGACTTTGCTACACGTCTCGTCGATCTTCATCATCGATCCATCATTATCTTTCGTTTGTTCGTTTGTTCGTTCGTACGCAGGTTTTTTTTTCTGTACAGAAGATTAACACTTCTCATATAACAAAAAAAAGACGAGTACAAACACCTGCATACATCGGAGAATATGGATATGTAAGTGAACTTATATTTGAACAGTTAGATTTTCAATGGATAGAATTACCTGTTTACTATCGAAGAATGAAAAATCAAGGCCATTGTCATCTTTGTCAACAGTTTCACTATTGTCTGTTCGTCTTTTTTTTCCTTTCTCTCGTTTTTTACTATGAGATTGTCACCATCTGGTACTGATTCAAGCCATCAATAGATATACAGTTACCAAAAGAAAGAAAAGATGATAATCATTATTTGTTATGTTCGTTTGAGATATCTGTGCGTGTCAAGGAGAATGACAATACTAACAGTGTTGCAACAATTGGTAATCGTTGACTGTTGAGACTTTTTTTTCTTCTTCTTGTCTATTCAAGATTCAGTTCGTTTCTGTTTTTATCTATTAACGTATGGTATTAATAAAATCAAACGGATTTTATGACTTAGATATACTACTGTATCATGCTTATCGATCTCGTTTACTACAGTTTTGATAGTTTCAGTCACTTGACAATTGTTACATATGAAGTGTCTTCATTTCTTTCTTTCTTTGTACATTTTATGACTCGATTCACTTTTGAAGAATTCTAAAACATCATTTATTGATTTTTTTCGATGATACCAATTCATAGGTCAAAGAAATTCTCAAGATAAATTTTTCTTTTTTTTTCAACCATCTGAACAAGATTGACCTTTGAATATTACGCATAAATGTATGTATATATCTAGCATTGACGAAGATGATGTTAATATAAAATAGGAACACCTGCAGAGAAAACTAAAGACTGTGTTTGATTAACCATGAGATCACTAAGCAAGACACACAGTTCCAATCTGTGTGCCATTTAATCGATTGAGCTAATTTTTTTTGTATTTTTGTTCTGTTTCTTTCTTTTCTAGATTTGCCAAGGTCATGTAATATCCATCGTCATCATTTTCATCTTCTTCTTATCATTAACAATAACAAAATTCGCAATGGTACAATTTTTAAACATAGTTCCATCTATGTTAAATTAATATTGAATTTATCATGAATGGCGAAAGTTACTTTAAACAATTTCATTTTACTTATCTTCATCATCAATTTTGTTCATACTCATCAGCATACATTTATTATCCAGTGGAATCAAACAACATTCAAGTAAGTCAATATTCAAGTGTTGAAATAGTTAATCATAAACTAAAAGATATATCGAGCATACAGGCGTGGCTCGTTACCTCATCAGGCACATCCATGCGTCATACAGTTGCGAGAAAGAGATGAATGAGTAGATCAAAGTGACCTTTTCGAGCGCACAGAGAGTTTAGTGATGTATTCCGCAGATTGCATAAAGGCTAACATGTAAGCCATATATACACACATATATATATATGTATATAATACAACATACATACGATTGCTCATTAGCAAACACACACCGTTTAGTCCAGTTGTCAGTCTCGTTGATGTGTTTTCTTTTTAATTGCAAAAGATCGACGTAATCGAATCTTGAACAAACACATCAAAAATGCAAAAATTAGGACTATTCTGTTAAGCTTTTTCTTTTTATTATTTCTCGATTTTTTTTCTCTCTTTCTTCTTCTTCCGTTCATACATTCACTCAGATTATCATATAAACAAGAATGTTACATCGTTTATGAATAACTAATCTTCAACTCTCACCCAATTAAATTCATCTCGTCTTACTGTCTCGCAAGCCCAAGGGTGAAAGACCAAGTTTCTTCTCCTATTTCGTCTAATGACTAACTTGCGTGTTCTTATAAATTTTCGTTGTTATTTTTCGAAATCAACTGTCTCATATAGATATATGCATGAATGCATTTAAGACAGAATAAATGTATAGATAGATATACATACATATACATACACTTGACTGTCAAGCAAGCATATCATCATAAGAATGATGGACGAGTTGAAATTAGTGATGTGTACGGATCGATATTGTTTGATCATTGTCGGTTTCGCCTCCTTTCTCATTTCGTCGTTTTGTTCAATTCAACTTTTTTGTATTTTTTGTGATATTGACTTTCTCTGTAGTCTAAATGGGCTCTCTTAAATAAACACTATGCATAGTATACGATTCAATTGAGACACTCGAGGGCGATATGTGACACACACATATATCTACATTTAATAATAAAAACGGGAAAAGAAGCTTTCTCTCGTTTTTGCATTTATTCAAGTTCAATTTTCTCGCTTGAATAATTGCGAGATAGATATACATATGATCATGGTAAATTATTGAAAAAAAAATAAGATGTTCATCTTGACATACAATCATGTGATACAAATTGAAAATTGAAACAAATGATTTTCTTTTTCAATTTGCTTCGTTTTCTTCTCTCGCTAATCCCTCGAACATTTGCCGGTGTTACTCTCACCTCCGGTCTTATACTCGTATTGTCTATGCGCGCGTTCACAATTGTTCACACAAGTGACACACACACAGACACATATTTATATATCAACGCTTTGATCATTCATCGTTTTCTCTTTGTGATTAGTTTGCCTACCGCCTCAGCTCTCGAAGCGATCAGTCATAAGCATACCCAAAAATTACGTGCATCAATGAACAGAACATGATAAGCCGTCTCGGCAATGATCACAAACAACATTAAAAAAAAAAGATCGAAAGTCGTTTTGAATCAAACAGAAAGAGAAAAAAACGAAGAATCAAATTACAAATCTACACGTCAACAAAACTGAAAAATAGAGTGCAAATATGCACACATAAATCATATTTTTTTGACCTGAAAAACAGATAAGAAAAACACACCCCATGTATAAGTTCATCTTTTCTCAATTAAGATTTAGCTTTTCTTTTGTCAAGTAGACGAAAGAACAGATCTACACATATACATGATAATTGACTATTGAACTGATGATGTATTACGTGAGATTCATCTCCCATCGATATGATAATGAATATCGAAGAAAAGAGAGAGAGAGACAAACGATTGAGCAAGTGCACAAATGTTCTTTTCTTCTCTCCTTACTCGCTTTTCTTCTTCTTCTTTGCTAACTGCTGTCGACAAAGAGAAATTGAGAGACGATAGAAAGGATAATTGGACCGTTTCTTTTTCTCGTGTAAAAGAGAACGAGAGAACGAAAGAGAGAGAGAGAGAAGAGAAACAGAGAGAACGGTCAGTTGAACAGAGCAAAGTATATGTGTATTCAGTTGATGCAGCGGCAGAGAGGCTATGTTCATCAACGACTTGTTTTCGGTATCAGTTCTTCTACTTATCTTCACAACTAGGCACCAAACATCTTCCTTACTCCTTCAACCATTTCATTGGAATCAAACAACATTCAGGTAAATATTCGAACTCTAAACGTTTAAACAGATGCGAAAAATAACTACTCGATTAATTAAAATATTTTCCTCTACATTAAACATCAGATGTCTTTTTGTATATATGATTGATAGAGACTATTTTAATAGAAAAACGACAATTCAAACATGTTGGAAGATTAATCGAAAACATTAAAATTCCAATGATTTCCTAATGTTGATTTGTCATGGAATTTCATTGATTGTTTTATTATTCCTACTCTGGAAGAGTCATTTCTAAGATTTGATTTAGTTGAATTGTTTATTTATTTAACTACTTAGATTTGTTACGAGAAAAGAAGAAGAAGAAGAAGCCATGCAATGAATTGATTCTATTGACTTGGTTTTGTTTTTCGTCATAAATGATCAATCGTGCAACTGTTCGAAATTTGTCGAGTCAATCGATTCATTTATTCATTCATTTCTTCTTCTTATTCTATCTATGTATGCTATTCACCATTCGTCACTTAATTGTATCGCACAGTACGCGCCTGTCGATCTGTTTGTTTGTTTGGATGTAAAAAAAGACGAGCTAACGCCCGTGAAACAGACGCTTTGGATTAGTAATGAAAACATACAGGGGTGTTCATTGTATATGTACATGTTTGTTAGTGAATAACGTCATCTTTTTGTGTGTGTTGAGTTTGCTCTTCGTTTTTCTTCAAGGACGATCAGATAACCGATGATAGATGATGATTGTCTCAAGGGACTGAAATCGAACTTGTTCATTTCTTTCCTGCCGAGATCTGAGAAGCTGAATTTTCGTCAAGGTTATAATCATAAAGAAGAAACATGCTGTAAGTTTAAGATAGCTTTGAAGTTAAATGAGAAATTCTTATCGAAATGAATTATTATTACATTCGAAATCATTTTGTATAGTTCGACAAAAGAGAAACAAGTTGTATAATATTATAAAAACATAATTTGAAATCTTTTTTTTCTTCTTTCTCAATTGATTTATCAAATATAATTAAAGTTTATTATTACTTTTATAAGAGAGAGAGAGAAGTAGAACATGCCACCATAAATCGATTACATAATGTAAAAGAATAACATGGACATCCTTTTTTTAATGATCGAGAAGCAATTTAAAACAAAATATCATCTAGCTAAATCAAAGCCGAAATATACAACAACTAACTATTTCTTTCGATGGCATTATATGTCCTCTACTAAGTGTCCATCTGTCTGCATATATATGCGTATATACAAATGACTTTTTAGTATACACGTCTTCAGGCAATAGTAGCGGCTTTTTCTTCTTCTTTTTCTTCTAATGTGTTTATATTCGATTTTTTTCTAGTATACTATACGTGTCTGTTCATAGTACATTGAAACCCTTCCGGCATCATAATCGGTTGACCTTGTTTAGAATATTTTCTTTTTAATTAGATTTTCAATCCTAAATTTCGAGAATAAAAGCACAAATGCTTGCAGACAAACAAAACAATAAAGACCATTTTTCCATTTTATTTAGACCTTATCAAGACGGTTCATTGGTTATTGAAGTACATTTAGGCGATGTAATGGATCTAATATGTCCATTTTACGATGAACAACAATCGTATATGACAAGTGAATTAGAACAATATGATATTTATCGAGTATGTCTCAATATTCATCGACAAAAAAAAACCAAACAAACTGAATTTCTACTTTAGGTAACTGAAAATGAATATGAAAAATGCCAATTAAATCAAATGAATTTCGATCCCATGACACGACGTGTTATAACATGTAATAGTCCTTATGATGTCATGAAATATACTCTTAATTTTCGTGCGTATCTACCAATTCCAAATGGGTTTGAATTTCGTGCCAATAAAACCTACTATTTTCTCTCGACATCTTCAAGTCATTCGCAATGTAATAAATTACAAATTCGCGTACATGATTACAGTAAGTTTGTTTTCTTTTGTATTGGTTGTGGCTGATTGCGTCGTAAGATAGACACGTCGTGACGATGATGATTGTGTAAGAAGACCGATGAAGTGTAATCAAATCATGTTCGATTCGATACTTCTCGCTCGAGCGCATTCCTACACACTGATTACTTGAGAGAATGACCAGACAAATTCAATAGTATTCATGCGCATTCGTTAATTAGTAAATCATAATTATTTCGAGTTTTCTCGATTTTCCATTGTTGAGTTGAAAACGAACGAGATAAACGATTGATTGAAGTTGTTTTATTAGCCACGCCTTACTTTGCTTTGCGAGGATCATATGGATCAGTGGAATGTCGGCAACGGTGATTGCATTAGATTAGACAAGAGAGAGAAAAAATAGTCGTCTCGTGAGTTGTCGGCTTCTTTTGAATGTAAGATATTTTTTTGTTGATGTTCTACGCATGACTTCGACATCAAATAACAAAAAGAGAATCCGTTTTTTTTATTATCTCTTCGTTTGATTTTTAGATCGTGCGATTGTTCCGACAAGTACGAAATCATCATTGAATCATCCCGAACGTAAACTCGTGTCGTTTCCTCATTATACACATCGACACACGGATCGAATTGGAGGGCAACATCGAACATTTTCTCATATTATCAAAGCACAACGACACAGTGATCCATATTCGATTAAATGGATAACCGAAGGACCCAATTCAAACAATATCGGTGCTGGTCGGTTTGAAATTGAACATGTTTATTCTTGAATTATTTGTTTTTTGTTCTAGATAAATCACTTCGAACGACAGATTCAATGCGAACATCTGTTTCTTCGTCGAATGTACTTAGTCTTGCATTGAGTTCGTCATCGAGTGAACTTACAATATCATTAATGGGTCTTCTTCTATGTCTTGTACTTTCTTTGAGATAATATGAAAAGTTCAATTCAATTATTTTTTATCCCTTTTGTCTTCTATTCGAGATACCGGTGTTTATGGAAGATTTTTACTAAATTCAAATATTGCGTTTGTTGCTTTTCGTTTTTGGCTCTCTACTTTATCTTTTTTGTGTGTGTTGAACAAAAATATATGAAATAATAAATTAATCATCGAATTTCTTTGTGCTTTTTCTCTTTGATTCTCTTTTGTTCAGCTTTTTTTTTTTATAATGCTTCATTCATCTTTGCACAGAAAATAAAAAAAAAAGATATGAGAAGATTTGATTTAACGGCTGTTGATTTATTCAAAACAAATATTAAATAAAGAAAATTTTTTACGCATTTGCGAAAGGCCATAGCTGTATTACAGATATCGGTATCTGGGCCATGTTTGTCCAGCGAAAAAAGCAACTTAAGATGTTATAACGTGTCATATCTTCTGGTGATGGTGGATGTCGCATAAAATTGATATTCTAGTATTTCTACATAATTGTATCGAATCTAAAATAATATGTTTAAAAAATCGATGAATTTTGTTCCGATATTTGATCAAATATATCTCACTCGATTTGGGAGGCGAAATTTGAGGGTGTTATGTCACATTATCTAGTTACTGGTTGTGCACATAGCTGTATGTGTCACAAACAAATGAAAACGATAAAATACAAATGATCGAGTATATGTGTGTGTGTGTCATGGTAATTCATCCATGACGATAAATATCTGTCTGTCTGTCTGTCTGTCTGTCTCTTTTGTGTAATCAGCTGATTTCAAAGTTCAAAAACCGATATTGCTCGATGAATATCGAATTTCAAATTGCTCAAATGAGACAAAAGTTTTTATTTGAAATGAATAGTGTTGAAAATTTTGTACAAGATGCAAAAATGTCAACTAAGAAATTTAATCCATTGAGTTCGAGGTGTTGCTGTCGTTTTGGTGATGAACTCTCGATCTCCCATTAACGAACGTAGTGGAGGTGGAATTCGAATTTGTCCCGTTTCCTACGAAAAACAAAACAAAAATAATCAATTAATCAATTCTATTGTTTTCTTCAAACCGGATTCCAATTTGATTCGATAATTGCAGTAAGCATTCGTGGTATAGCCATGGCTGTTCCATTTAACTACAATAAAACGAAAAAAAAGAATCTTATCATTAAATTAATCGAGAGTATACGTACGGTGTAGACAAATCGTTCTTCACCTTTATCATCGATGTATTTAATATGAAGTCGACGAGATTGATAATCAGTACAATTCGATGCACTACTTATCTATTGAAAATTTTGTTTTTTTTTTGAGAAAAAGACAAGAATTTTGTACTTCGCCGTAGAATTGTTTAGCTGGCATCCAAGTTTCAATATCATATTTTCTATGTGCTGAAAGACCGAGTTCTTCCGATGGCATATCTAACACTCTGAATGAAAAAGAAAAAAAAACGTGAATTTCTTTCGAAAACAAAAACGTTTCGTCGAACCGAAAATGTAATCCCAATTCTTCGAACATCGATGATTCGATTTGAACGAGTTCATCATGCATATCTTGCGCAAATTTATCATCGTCATGTGTCACCACAAACATTTCGACTTTGGTAAATTCATGTACACGATATAAATTACCTTCACTTTTACCACCGGGTAATTCAGCTCGATAACAACGACTACATGCAGCTAACCTAGAAAAGTCGAAGTTCTATGCCGATGAAATTCGAATTTTTTCGCGTTTACTTTAATGGTAATTCATCTTTTCGAAATGTATTGTGTTTAAGCAAACCAGCTAAAGGCATTTCTGACGTTCCTGCGAGACAATATCGACCGAATTCTTCTCCGTAGTCTAATTGATAGACTTGTGAACGTTTGCCTCGTGTCGGAAATCCGCAAGATTCCTTTTCAATAGACGAACAAAAAAAAACACATAAATCCAAGGTTAAACATCAAAATCCTACGAAGATTCCTCGATGAATTATATCAGGAACAGACACCATTTTAAAACCATTCTGTGTTAATCTTTCAAACGCATAGTACATCAACGCTCGTTCTAAACGAGCAAAATCACCGAATAACGCATAAGCACCACGAAATGACACGTGACCCATATTTCTATTTTGAAAAGAAAGAAAAAACGACAAATTCATTTTCGGCCTTTCGAAAAATCAACGAACTCTAATTGAATCATATTCAATTCTTGACCAATTTGATCCACTGTTTGATACGTTCGAGTTGGATCTAAACTTTGCCATAGAAATCTTGTTTTCGAATCAACTTTGTTTACCTGGTTTTTCTCCAATCGTTCGAACAACTCGTGCTTTCTCTTGACCACCAATTGGCTAGAAAACAAAGCAAATAATGCTCATGTAGGATTAGTCAACCGATAACAGCTACCTACAACATCCGGATGAGTTTTATTCGGCAATCGTAATGCATAATTATATAAATCTTGTATTTTTAATTTAATCTGATCCTAAATTATCGTTCATTCGAATAAAATTTTCAAAAAAGAAAACAATTTCGATCTACTTCGCCTTGAATTGAATCAAGTTTTTTCTCTTCAATACGATGAAAAAGCGTTTGAACATCACGATAAAGTGTACGCTAGAAAAATCATACCTATCGAATTGAAAAATCTCATTAATCAACATACAACATGTTCAATAGTTGCATATTCATGTTCTTTTCGTTGTCGAATATTTTCTGTAATGGCTTCGGAATTTTCTTCATTGAATATATAATCCCAATTGAGTGCAGCCGATTGCAAATCAAGTTCAATATACGGATTCAAACGATTTAAATATGTTTTGACTTGATCCAAATAGACTCGATAATCATGCCATGGATTGAATTTCGGTGTTAAATTCGATTGATAGCGAACAGTTTGATGAAAAAGATGTTTTAGTCGAAACATCATTGAATCCTCAGTTAGTTACTACGAGAGAGAAAAATACTACATGAAGAAAAATGCATCGTTCGCATGGACTAATCAGAAATAAACATACTCGATAGATGGCATCTGATGGCCTAGAAGTCGTTTTTCAAAGGCAGACAATGGATTTTCTCATTAGCTTTGTATTCTTCCATGTGCTATATATATCTCAAAATCTCGATTTGATCTTTTTCATTATCATTGAAATGCATCTTTCGCATAAACAACGTCTTATGAATCAAACATTTACAATCTTAACAAATAAATATTGTTCAATTGATAATGATTTTGAACAAGAACAATTAGCAAATGATGATACTTCGAAAAATGTTCAGCAATTATCGGATGCAAATCGATTTTGTACATTTACCAAATGTAAAATAAAAGATCAATCGGCAATTGTATCTGTCAATCAAAATGAAAAGCGTTATTTCGATTCACCAACGATGATTACTCTCGATGATGATGATGATGATGATGAGATTCCTGTCAGTCGTTGTTCGAATCGAACATCGATTAATCCTGCAACTTTAAATGAAACTGATTTAAGTGATCTATTCGTTTTTACTAATCGTTTGTCGAACATTTTTTTTTCGTTTATTTTAAATAAAGAAAATTTCGATTTTCTAGCAAATCGTCTTCTCAATGAATCAATGCAAGTGGTCATGAGTCGTCATCCATCTTTACATGATTTCAAATATGTCAATGATGCAAGTAGTGTTCTCATGCCAACGTCGATCCTAACTCAAAAACAAGAAGAACCTATTTACCAAGAATTAATGCAAATCGAGCAAATTATTCCGACGCCACCGAAAGAGTATATGAATGATATTGATGAAAATAAAGAGAATCGACCACCATTAATGCCGATTCAATATCCAAAATCACGAATACCTGTTTGGACACCTTCGCCTACGAATCAAAATAAAAAATTCGAAGGAACTAAGAAAAAATCAACGACAAAACCTTGTTTAACCGGTAAGAAAATATCCGATTGATCGTGAAAACAAAATCGATTTTGTCCTTGTATTTTTTTTTATTAAGAACTACTCGATGACTGGTCGTTGATGACGCCTAAACTCAAAGACCTACTCTCAAATACAAGCAAAATGCCACTTCGAGTCTGTTCTCTTGACTTTCATTCAAGTTTTTTGTCTAAATATTTTGCGTTTATTCAATGTTCTAGATACCTGATTTAACATCGAATAGTGTCGATTTTCGTCGTTTAAAACAATTATTAAACGAAATGGAAACGACAACATCATCCTGGACAAATGCTATCAATCAATGTCGATATATTCTTCGACATGCTCAACAAAAATTTCATCATTAGAAAAACAATCGATTTTAATTTGTTACTGTTGAAGTTTAAATATTTTTCATTCATCTTAGTATAATGTGTGATTTTCAGAAATATTTTGTCAGAATAATTAGAATATAAAATAGTTTGTTTTCAATAAATAATTCTATCGATTTAATTTTGAGAAAAAGATCAAGACGAAGAGAAGTTTATTTTTTTTCTTTGCGAGTCTGGCTCGAATTTCGCTTTCGTTGATAGACAAGTAAACATCGTTTTAGTTGATCTTGAGGAAATATCGAATGACATCGTCGTTGTACATTGATATCGTCGAAAAGAAGATGATTTTTCTTTTTTCTTGATTTTCTACGAGATGACGATCGTCGAGTTTTTTCCTTGTCAAATAAATCTCCTAGTTTTGTTATGCAACTTTTTAATTCATCGACGAGGTGTCGAATGTTTTCATATTTCGATGTTTGCACTTGAAGAGTATTAGATAAGTTTAATATAGATCGCAAATGTTTATTGATACCGATAGGTCTCGTTTCATTATAAACGATGGGAAGTACTTGACTAGATCCTGGTGAACTTGTTGCTGATGAATCACGCGATAAACTAATATTTGATTGCGATAGTAAATTATCAGATTTTAGTGGAGATGATGATTTACGTAGCTTTTGTTTATCTGAAAATTTTAGTTTTTTTGTTTGTTTGTTTTTATTGTGAATAATTAAGAAATAAACCTCGATTGATGAAGATTTTCTTTTTCTTTTCTTTACAAGATATTTGTCGAACAGTAATCGTGTTTTGATAGTGAAAATCATTGTTTTCATTTTGTTCGACATGTTTATTTTTCTTCCTACGAATTTGATGATTGCAATGCTGATTATTATTATCACTTCTTCCGTATTTTGACAGGCTAGAGTTTTTTTCTAAACGTTATATTTGTAAAATATGAGGAAAGAAAATTGACTTAGTTCTTTTGTTAAGTTGTGAATTAGTACGTTGATGTATATCAAATGTAGACGGATGATTATTTTCAATGAACACGCGTGTATTCATCGGATTACTAGATAGTATAGATAATGATTTAAAATTTTGATGATAATTATATTTAATCGAGTCTGTTTGAATATTTAATTGCGTCAGAAGAGACGATAGATGAGTTTTCTCATTATCGAGGTCTTCAAGTTCGGTTCGTACGGATGTCGATCGAGATTGTTGACGATTGGAAGATAAATTTAAGGACATATTTACTCATTGAAAACGAATATAAGCTATCGAAACATAAAACTTCATGAGTAGTGATATGAAAATGAATAAAAAATAGTAATTAGCTGGCGGCTATGTCACTAAAGAACAAAATAGAATAACTTACTCTCTCTTTCTTTTGTTGTATTATAAATAAATTTTCTATGCATTATTTCTTTGACATTAGTTTTCAAAGTACACATAGATTGAGACTCAATAACTGTCATTAAAAAGCCAATTTAGCTATTAACTTTGACAGCTTGATGAAATTTTCAACAAAGACGCTTTTAAGATCCAGATCTTGTCATTTTTCATCCATCATATCTCATCAAAGCAACATACTTATAGAGGCTGTTCACCAGCTCTCATACGTCTAAGTCATTATTCAGAATCTATTATTAATATATAGTTTGAGTTCATTGAGACAAAATGCAAAATATGCCAGTTGTTTCTCTTCTTTGTCCTGTTTATTTGACCGTGAACATAAAAGAATCAGTTATCAATATTCCAAATATTTACAGACGAAAAAAACCAATAATAAGGCTCACTAGACAGACTAACCTTGTCTTTAACATTATCCTAAATAACATTCCATAACCAGATACGTACATACTGATCAAATCTATCAACACAATACTTTTCTTTTTGTTTCTTTCAAACAAAATAAATTTGTTCGTAATTAGTTTTGAGTCATAAAAATTTCGGAGATCGAAGAAAATATTCAAATTAACGAATTTATGCATGAATATTTTCGATTGATAACAACATCGTCAACTGATTTAAGTTGTCTAGTTTTGCGTTACATATTTAAATGCCAGAAGGTAGAATAGATGCGACTAATAGAAAACATTGATACATATTTCAATAATTATGAAGTGTGTTCCCTCAGGAAATAGCCAAAAAGGAAGAAGAAAGAGAAAGAAGGAAAAGATGAAGATGATGATGGTAAAGAAGAAGAAGAAAAAGAAGAGAAAAACTAGTCGTTACTTTCTAACTATCGAATGGAATAGCAACTCCACCTCCATTATTACTTTTTTTTCCTCTTCATTCATTCATTCATTTATTCGATTTATTTTTCGTAAGTATACGACAATTACCAGGTGAGAGATTGTCGCATTCTTTTCCTAAAGAACAGCCCGTCTGCATTTACTTATAAAAATAAATAACTTGCTTCTAATCGAAATACCAGTCATTTGTATTAACAAAAAAAGAAGTATTCATTTCTTTCTTAAAATTATATACGACCTTACTCGTTTGACCTTATCAATAGCGCACGGTTAATAAAAAACCAGGAAGATTTTTTTTTGTTTTCTCTCTTTTTTCTTGTTCATCTGTAGAACAATTAATGGTTAATCCAAGACAGAGAATTATATAAGTCTCTTCTTCATTGTTATGTTTAAGAAAATTAAATTATTTAAGAATAGAAGACTCTAGTTAATTAGCATATAGAAGAATTCGAATTCCTTATCAAATAAATTCTGACATATATTATATAATCAATCGAGAACAAATAAAGGATGATTTTCAATAGATTAAAAACGAGATGATTTGTTTGCTTCTTGTCACTGGAATAAATATATAGCTTTGCATGTTCGACATGACGAAAATATTCTATTTGTTTGTGTCTACCAGGCTAGATGTTTTCCATTATTTGAAGATCTTGATGTACTTCTATGAATAGATTTGTTTGCTAAAAAGATGTGGGATATGAAATATTATTATTATTATTGTTGTTGTTGTTGTTGTTGTTGTTATTATTATTAATAAGGCAACGCCGAAACAAAAAAATATCTGATGAATAGTCCCTTGATAATCAGTTGATAGATTAGAAATCCATCAGTGCAACATAAATATATGATCACAGACAGATGTCAAAATTATCCTAGTCGCTAGCAATCGAAGTCATATTCTACTTTTCTTTATACTAATATTAAATTCATGATAGATCATAATTAGTCTATTGAGTATGAGAAATATATAGTTGAGATACACTTAAAATCATATATCTTCGTAAAATATTATTTTGCAAGAAAAAAAAACGTTTATTTCTGACCATAGTATCATTAATCTGCAATTAGTATTTTCATTTTCTCTTAAATAACAGTAAGTTATTGTTCAAGGCAAATACTCTATCAAGAAAGATATGTACATATGCATGACGAATGATCGTCTGTATCAATGTAGTTCTCTTCTTCTTCTTTATCTGCTCAGCGAAACCTAACATTGATAAACCCAAGCAAGTAATAGAACTATATCTATAACAGTACAAAGAAATTAAACAGACAATAAATATCTCTCTATTTTCTTTTCTCCATATCTAATAGTCGGTTTTATCCTGCTTTCTCTGTCTCTCTATTGCTCTCCCCTTCAATAGCTGTAAGAGAAGTGAATGGAGAAAATGGCCTGAGGCCTTTTATTGTCATCTCGGCATATATCTATATCTATATATATATATATATCGAATCCTTAGATGTTGAGAAACAAAAGAAAAACAATTCAGGTCAAAATCGACAAAAAAAATTGAAAATTCATCGTTCGCTTTGCAATATCCGGTTTCTATTCAGTAGTCTTACACAGTTAGCGAGCAAGATGAGTAGGTGGTATTGTCGATGAAGCATCTTTTTTTTTCAACATTAGATTTCTCGTTTCTTTTTCATTAGTTTTCAGAACGTTTCCTTTTCTTGTATTATAATATCGCTATCTTTTTTTTTCTGTGTATAAGTTTGTAATGACAACTCACATAAACTGGCCTTAAAATTATCTTTTCTTTGCAGCAAAATAATTGTCTCAATTTGTCTTTTTCTTTCTTTTTGAGTAGGTTTTTCTTCCAACGTTTATTCATAGCAAGATCTTTTGCGCAGTTCAAATTCATCTCACTAGTCTCGTCATTTTTCTTTTTTTTTATTTTAAAACACAATAGTTTTCTATTTAAATCCAGTAAAAAAAAGTCGTTGAGTTCTTTCTCGAATAAACAATTTACCATTACTAAATTTCGATATTTGACTCGAAAAGAAGAATAAAGTTTCCTCCTCCTATTCGTGGTTCACCTAAGATGTTTAATTTCCTGTCAGCGCACTCTCTTGTTAATCTATAACGATGATATTTTATTTTTACTTGTTCTCTCGTGAATTTCTCGCTTTAACAAATCTGCTAATTTATTGCATGTAATCATTTTATAAATTCTACGTTAACTCAGGAGGATATGACGATGTTTAATTAATGAATTTCATTTCGATTCTATTATTGTTTAGATTTTTATTCTAGAAAATAACGAATCATATTCTGTTTTTGATGATTTTCATGTCACACATTGTGCATGATGATCTTAAGGGAAATTGACTCAAGTTAATCGCTCGTAAAATTAGCTTGTCTAGGTTTTCGATTGGCGTCTCTCTAGTCATCTCATTTGGATTCTTTACATATCGATAAACAGTCGTTTAAACGAGATTAAATCATGCAAAATCTTGTCGTACGAAGCATATTTGTTGCAATCAATAGTTTGATTTTTTTGGGAACGATTATTCTTAATTTATTAGCAATCGTTTATATTTTATCGACAGGTGATAAAACAACAATTGCTATACTTGTTTTCAATTTAGCTATAGCTGATATTATTCATGCTAGTAAGTTCAATAATGATAATAATCTAATAAAAATAAATTTGTTTTCCTTTTCTTTAGTGGGAATTATATTTTTTAGTAGTAATTTATTTACGCGCAGTTGGATTTACGGAGAATTTGGATGTGAATTTAGTTTAACAATTGATGTTTTATGTACAGTGGTAAGTTAACATTTCTTTTTTTTATTAAAAATGATACCGGACAATTATTGTAATGATCATCTGACGTAAACAGAAAAGAAAACGAGTTCTTCATGTTTGATAATGATCTGAAAAATGTCTTCGCATGTTTTCATTGAATTAGAATTTAATTGATCCGATTATAATTAAATTGAAAATCGTATTCTATCATGCAAAACGATTGGTTTTGTTTTTTAGGTCATCGTTTATGCAGTTGCAGCTTTAAGTATTGAACGATACATCGATGCACGAGCAATTCTAACAGCTAAATTTCGTACATTAATTACTTTTATAACAATCTTTCTTATGTGGACATTAGGTCTTCTATTAGCGTATCCATTTATGTTCTACACATATTTAACTGATATCAACAATGCCAATGGTAATAATACACGAAATACGACAGCAATGCTTTCATGCGAATCATATTTAAGTGAACGAGCATTATTTATTCATGAAATTATTCTCTATATAATCGCATTTTTAATACCTTATTCGATCATTGTTTTATTTTCATTGAAATTACTGAAATTTTTACGTGATTGGCTGAAACGAAAGGAGAAACTAACTCGGACAAGTATAACAAGAAAACGAACGCGAGGTGTCAAACTTGTTCTTTGCATTGTTCTTTCATTTCTCATGTGTTATACACCATTTTGGGCATTTAAATTCTATACACGTTATATGGTCGATGAAAATCTTGCTCGTCGACCGTTATTACAACGAATTCTCCAATATATTCATTTGCTCGTTGTTCTATTGAGTCATTTCGAAGGTGTTTTAAATCCATTATTTTTTATTGTTTTAACTGAACGGTTTTGTTTGACTTTTTCGAAACATCGACAACGACATTCGAGGTTGTTTGGCGCGTCGTCGTCGGCTGTTTTATTATCGCGTGGAAAGAAGCCGATAACAACAGCAACGACAACGACAATTATCACAGCACGAAATACGGAATTAAACGGACTTCTACTAACAAATTACGGTCAAAATGAAATCAAAGAACAACTACCGAATACGGGTGAACCTGTTTGAGTTGTTTGTTTGTTCGTTTGTTTGTTTGTTTCTTTCCTTTTTGATGAAAACCAAATAAAAAGAAAAAGAGAGAGTCGTTTTTATGTAGGTGTACATATCATCTATCTATTTTGGTTTTATTTTTCGTCGTTTCTTTTTTATACTTAAAAATAAATTCGATAATACGTAGTCGAATAAAGAGAAAAGAAAAAGTTCTTTGTTTGCCCTCGAATGTCATAAAATGCGTTCGTGATTTTCGAAGAAAGAAGAGTAACATGCCCATTTTTTTGTCATGTATTTATTACGAATTATATTTATCCATATTTTTGTGTGAAGTTTCTATTTCTTTGCTTCGACTGATGACGTATAAAATTTCAGTCGTGCAAGGTGAGACACGACTTTTCTTTTACCGGTGTCAGAGAGGAAGAAAAATATTGTGTCGTTAAATCACTACTCCATGAATTTGATTTTCGAACGGCTGAAAGTCACAAACAATTTTGTTTTTTTTCTTCTTTTCCTCTGTTGTTGCTTAGTCGAAGAAAAAAAAGTGTAAAAGAAATAAATAAAAAGCGAATGTTTTCGACAGGAGAGAGAACAGTCTTTCGAATTTTTTATCGGCAAAAGTTGCTTCCGTTTCGACATTGAAATCGAATATTTGACTATGGGAAATATCATACGTCCCGGTGATAATCGAGCTCGAACTCGTCATACATTAGAATATGATCTCGACGATCAGACATGGATCGATGCGATTGAACATTCGTTTACATTCGTTTGGTGCGATGCACGTATCGGTACAGATGTCAATCCCGAAGATGATCAATACACAATGTTCAATATCGCAGATTTAATCAATCGAAATCGAAAAATTCTTCATACATTCAATGATTTAAATTCTTGTCGAGAATTTATCACCGATGTTAGCAACGTTTGTTTAATTATATCGGGTTCATTAGGCGAAAAACTCGTGCCAATGATTCATAATCTACAACAAATTCATTCGATTTATATTTTCTGTTTAAACAAAGACTATCATCAAGAATGGTCGGCACGCTACGGAAAAGTCCGTGGTGTTCATACAGATATTCTCGATATTTGTCAATTATTAAAATCTGATATTCTCAAACAATTGAAATCCGATTATGGCACAATTCGATTCGATATTGTCCATCGAAATCTTTCATCATCGAACGAAACTAAAGATGAAAATGTGTTAATCTATTCGAAATTAATGAAAATCTTTCTTTTAAATATGGATTCAGCCGATCATGGCAAACGAGATATGATTAATTATTGTCGAACAGAATATCGAACTGAATATCAAACACAATTGATCAATGATTTCGAACGAAATTATTCACAACAAGATCCTATTTGGTGGTATACGAAGAATAATCTTTTTCAAGGTATTATCAATCGTGCATTGGCTATGCACGATTTATATACACTTTGTTCGATGTATCGATTTTTGAAAGATCTCGATAAGAAACTCGAACAATTAGACAAACTTCAACGAACATCAAATGAACCATTGAAACTTTATTTCAGTCAATTTCTTTCGAAATATGATTTTGATCGAATCCGAGAGAATCAAGGTGAATTAATGTGCATCAATCAATTTCTATCAGTTAATCGTGAACAAGGCATTGCATTGATGTGTTTAAAACAACCGAGCAGTTCGTCAACAAATCGACAACGTTTGTCAGTTCTTTTTCAAATTTCGATCGATCAATCGGTTCCATCGAATGTTTTCTATGCAAATATCGGTTCGATTAGTCAATTTGTTCACGAACATGAATGTCTTATTTCAATGTGTAGTATTTATCGTATTGAAAGAATCGATAAATTATCTGATTGTCCATCGATAAATTCCGTTCACTTAACATTATTACCACAGAACGATATGCAATATGAAAATCTAACACATTCAATACAAAAAGATCAATTAAACGACGATTTCGATCTTACAGAATTAGGATACAAACTGAAAGATCGTTTGAATATATTCAAATCAGCAACTAAACTTTTCAAACGACGATTTTTTCAATATCCACAAGATCTACGTCGAATTACTTTACATTATAATCTCGGTCTTATGTTCGATACAATCGAAGAATATGATAAATCAATTGAAATCTATCGGTCAGTTATACAGTTACTTCGATGTTCATTTTCGAATAATGCTGAGCAAGATGATATATGTTCAGTACCATTCTACGGTAATATGGGATTGACATATCAACAACAAGATAAATTTGTTAACGCATTGACAACTGGATATAAAGCATTGGGAATTGTTTTAAATACGAATGCGAATTATCCGGAAAGGAAAGAATTAGAATCAGCTTGTTATTATAATCTTGGCTTAATACATAATCACCATCAACGATTGAAAGAAGCGAAAGATTTCTATGAATTAGCGTTGAATACTCGGCGAGAATATCTACCAATTGGTCATCCTGATGTGACAAGTCTGCAACGATTGATTACTTTACTATCGCCAAGATCGAGCGATACAGATTCGACTCTTTTGTAATTATTTTTTTGTTTCGAACACATAATGCTTATTTATTAGTTATACGTTTACAGAATGAGATAAAAATAAATTTGAGTCTGAATAAAATCAGGCAAATATACATTTATATTCACAATAAGATAATTAGTTCCGGGAGTAGCGAGAGTAACTTGACAATACGAGTAGACATGATATTTACGTTTTGTCTTAAACTTACCTATTACTGTTACACTTATTTGAACAGTTTATTTACGGCATTCCCTTGAGTTCACAAAGTAGGAGTCCACGACAAGAACATGATTTTTTCGGCATACAGCAGATCGTTGGTGTTTGTCGATATTTGTTTACATGAAAAGTTTATTTATTGAATTAACTGTCGATAGTAGAAGAAGAAGAAGAAGAAGAAAAAGACAAAAAAGAGAGACATATGCTTGAGTTGAATAATTTTTACGTTCGATCCGTTTTTATTTTGAATGAAATACATGTCTGATTCAACCTGCGGAGAAAGAGAAAAAAAAACTTGTTGTAAATAATTAATTTATCCGAATCGTAAGAATTCGCCTTTGCGAGCAAAACGATTGAAATTGGTGGATAAGACCGGTTGAGTTCGTCGGCCGAATCGAAGAAATGTGCCAGCCGATTGACTACCACGACCGAATCGAAGGAAATTAGAAGCCGAACGACCAAAACGAAGAAACGATCCCGATGATGTTGGAATTCCACGGCCAAATCGAAGGAATGAACCTGTTGATGCTGGTATTGCTCGACCGAATCTTAAAAATGTTGCTGCACGACGTTCTTGTTCATTTTCATCACTTTCACTATCGCTATTAAATAAATCTTCATTATCAACTGTTGATAATTGTGTTTGAACAGCGTCCAATTTTTGATTGGGACTAACAGTATTTGATTCTAATCGAAATTTAAATGTACAATGAATAACGAATCAAAATACTTACCACTTGAAGCAATTGTTATCATTTGTAGACAAATAATAGCGGATAGAATTGTAAATAAAGAAATCATTTTCAAAGGATAATGAAAGAAGGACATCTAAAAATGAAATTAAATCTTGATTCCGAGCTGACTAAACATAAAATAGTAAATGATTTGAATACTTAGTATATTTCAATTTATATACCATTTAGATATTTAGAAAAAAAAAAAAAAAAAAGAAAAGTTTTCTTTTTTGTGTAGGCAGAAATTATATAGGGAATAACACGCACATACGAGAGACATGAGAATTACTGAAAGTACGATAAAAGCAGCAATCATCATTAGACCTTTTTTGCACCCTAGTTAATAACTATATTGTTTCATGATCAAAGATCATTTATCAAGAATCTCCTATACATTTTGGAAAAATAATTTCAATAATGTAACAAACTTTTTTCCTTTCTGTTTTTTCTTCGCACTCGCATTACTTCATTACCTGACAGTTTTACGACTAACGGAGAATGCCAAGAAATTGATGATTACGAAATGTGACGTTTCATCTCCATTTTCTTTAAGATAATAAATACTTCAGTTTTTCTTTTCGTTCGAAATATTAATTTATATTTTTTTAAAAAAATGAATGGTTGAAAAATACTCTACTAGCAATCGCAAACTTCCGTCAATCGACAGCCTACTCATTTTGATTAATAGAAGAAAAAAAATCATGAAATTAGTTATCAATATAAAATTCTATCGAAAGAAAACTCAATCTGCTCTTGTCGTTTGCTATTAAACTTAAAAACTATGCCGATCAACTAGGTAAACGTCTGCTCAAATAAACAAGAAAAAGAAAAGAAACTCGTTTATATATACACACACTTATTTTTATTCGTAAAATCTCGTACGTTTCTGTAAAAAACATGTTGTTTTTTATGTACTTGTGTCCGATTGGAAAGAACTCAATGAGAATCATATTTCGATCTGGTTTATTTCTGTTTTTTTTGATCTAGTTAAAAATAGCAAAATCTTTTTTTTCTTCCTATCGTTCTATCCTATTTCATCGATGTAACTTTGTATCTATTTCCAGGAAAACGATAGAGAATTGCACTGATATATTTGATAATGATATGTTGAAATGTAATGTACTTGAAGTCTGTTGAACGATAGTACAATATCTTCGGTTATTATATTTATTTCAAAGAGAAGGAAAGAGAGAAAAAAAAACATCGGCAAAATATAGAGAATCAATCAAATGGTCTCATGGTGTAAATGTTAGATTTGGTAATCCAAAAATAACTGTATTAAGTTGTTGAAGTTGCAAGGCTGGTCGTTGTCTTTCTTCTTGAGCTGTTTCGGCTAATGATTGTTGATCGGACGTTATTTCAGATGATTGAAGAAGTGAAGATTTCTTTTTACTTGTCGAATCTTGAGTATCCGAACCTTGTGTCTGTTTGGCTTTCGGTGGTGATGGTGAACGAGCTTTTTTACTATTCGCGCCGGCATTTCCTTTAGCTTTGCCATCTTTTCCTGCTGCTGCTCCTGCGCTTGTTGGATCGACATCCATCGGACGAAAATATGGATAAACATATAAACGTAATGCTTGACTCAACGAGCAATGCAATGTCGCAATATCTAATCGAAAATTGATTCAATTGTTGTTATTGTTTTTTTTTATTTGCTATTAAAAGATTTACCAGTGAATGCATTGAGCAGAACACTTTCGTTTTCGCTCATGGTTGATTTCCATTGATTAAGTAGAATCGATTTAATACCACCTGAACTCCATAGAAGTGCCATTTCAGTCGAACGATCGAGTTGAATCGATTGACAATCTTGATTCAATACTGATGCTATGACTTGACTAGTCGATGTTCGATCGAACGAACACAAAGTCGTACAACCTAAACAACGAAAATATTTGTTTTCATGATTTAGAATTGTTTCTCATCAAACCATTTTTCGATAATGTTGGACATTTATAGGCGCCAACAAGTTCGGTCAATGTATGCGCACCATAATAAATCACACCTTGAGCTTCGCTTATCAGACGTTCAACTTCGACAGTACTAGAAAAAAAAACGTTATTATTTTATTTAATTCCATCGAAATCAATGAAGAAATGAAGGTATAGAAGGAGATTCATGCATGGATTTGTGCGGTTATCGATTTTAACTTACGACAATGTTTGAGAATTAATAGTTACACTCTTTTGTGATCTGTTTATTCGTATTATTGAGAAAAGCAAAGCAAAAAAGTAGTAAGCGACAAAAGATGGATGCATACTTGACTGCAACACCGTCTTGTTTCATTATCTTCCATTTGGATACTAATTGAGGAAATCGTTGACGAAGTAAATCAAATGGTGTCGAAGTTTTATTATCTTGAAAAACAAAACAAGCAAACGAACAAGTTCTTATCGAATGTCGAATATATTTGTTTACCTGTTGAAGATTTTAATAGAATTGGTTCAATGAAGTAATAGGTATTGGCTGGATCGACAATTTGATATTCATTTGTGACTTCGCCAGTCTTTAAAAATAAGAAAAAAAAATCATTGATAGAAAATCTATTTCAAATCAATCGTACTTCTTTAGCAGCAGTTTTCTTTCCTTTGCTATCTAAAACATAACAAATATCGAATTTTGTGGACATGTGTTTTTTGCTGTTTTAAAAATACCATCAGCTGCTGGCGCTGTTTCATCGAGTCCGGCATTGGCATTCAATCGATTGTAAACCGATTGAATCGAAAAATCTCTTGAAATACCTCCGATCTGAATATGTTTGAATATATCCAATGATTCCAAAGGCAAATGAGCAAGACGTGGATCGACAAGTAGAATTAAATGATCCGAACTCAATGTCGAACGAAGTTCGTATTGTTTTTCCGGTCTAAAGCGAATTTTATTATTCGATTGCATTTCGAAATTTCGAATTTCCTACTCGAGATAATTGGAAAGTAGTGAACTAATCGGTTGAAAGTATTCATTTAATTCCACAAGTAATTCATCAAGAAAACGTTCTTTAAGATTATCAATTGTACTCAAGTCAACTTCTTCGGGCTAAAATAAAAACATTCGATTTAGAATTTGTCTTTTGATTAATTAAATATTATCGGGACAACAGTTAAACAGGGAGTAATGATAATTACGAAACACGGACAAGATTTTTTTTTGTTTTGAAAATCTATCCAACAGATTCGAGTTTATTTATTCGAATCTGCTGAATAGATGAGATTTACAACAGAAATGCCTTTTTTTTTCTTCTTAACCTGTAAACGATCTGATGATGATGAAATCAATATTTTTTTCACCTAGAATGAATTCAATTATGTTTGATTTTAATATTCCCCAAAAAACAGAAAGATTCGACTAAACCCCTCAAATCTCACTTGTTCAGAATTGAGCATAGCTTGTTTATCACGATTAAATTGTGATTTAATATCATACTGTTGTATTGCTTGAGAATATTCATTTTTCCATTGTTGAAATTTATTTAACAGATTTGTTAGACGATTTTTCTCGACATTGATTTTCATTATTTGTGGATTAGCAAAATTTGCCACTGGTGCTTTTGGATTCGTTTGTTTGCCTGCTCCGGCTTTTCCACTTGACATTTTACTATTGAACAGTGCTGCATAGAGTGTTTCACTAAAGATTATCAAAACAATCTTCTACTGTTTTTCTCAAATCAATTCAACAAACTCATTGCTTGAATAATGTAGAATAAGAAAATTGAACGTTGCCGGCATGTCTTTCATCAATTCGTAATATTGTGAACGAATTGTCATGTATTTCCATGGCTAAGTAAGAAAAACAAACAAAAGATTTCTCTCAAAGATTTTCGTTTTCGAGAACAAATTACCCAATAAGTTTTTAATCGATCCATGCTTGTTCGATAGACAACACTGTTTTTCGCGTTGGTTATACATTCGTTTTGTTTGATTCGATTGATTAGAGTAAATAGCGAACCAAGTTCCGAATCACTTGGAATTGAACAAGCAGATTCGAGAACGTTTTCTGTGTAAATCGATGCATTTGCACTCTTGAAACAAAATGAAATGGTCATTATTTGTATTTTTTCGTGGAGTAGAATCTCACTTGGCTTAGTGATAGATAGATAATGCTCGATATTGGATCGAATTGTCCGATGAGATCGCAGAGTAACAAACTATTTTCTCGAATTAAATATTTATCTTGAATAGTCAATGAGAAATTCAATGATTGTAAAGCGAATTCCATCGATTGACTGAGATATGACATGGATTGATTTAATTCCAACTAAAAATCAAATCAGTTTTTCAGAATTCGAATGATTGACAAAGAGAATCTACTTTTTGTCTATTGAATTCGTCGATATACTCGTCATTGATCCATTCATGTTCGATGGTGGTTGCTGTTTGCTGAATACTTGCACTACCACGTGAACCTACTCGTTTTGTCGTTGGTTTTTCTGGTGGTGCTTCGTTTAATTTCGATAGAATATCCTTCGAAAGAAAAAACAAACGAATACAAATTGGATTTTCTTCGAAAAAAGAAGCTTTCAATCGCAAACCTTGATTCTCGTATTCCATTCTAATGGATAATCCGTTCCATAATTCTGTCCGAATATTGAATAAATCTTGGCTAGATAATAAAAGATCTATATAGAAGAAAAAAAATTCAACCATTTCGTTTTGTTTTTCTATTTATTTACTTTCGCTTTTGTATATTTATCATTGGTATTTGTCATTTCTAAAACGGACATTATCGATAAGATTAGTTTCTCGGGTAGAATTCTAAATAAAATCAATAAGAGTTAAATTCCCTTCGTTTGATTTTCATTTTACTTGACTGTTTGTTGCCAAGAACTCAGCTCTTCAGTTATTTCTGCCTCATCTTGTCCGACAAAATCTTGTACAGCCTAAACAAAAAAAATCGATTTTCGAGTTTAGAAGTTCAATTTCAAAGTTTGTTTAATTACCAAATAAGTTAAATGCGTATTTTTTCGTCTTAAACGTTCGTTTGCTAATTCATTCGCGTAGATATTTAACAATTCAAGACGAATGGGAATGATTTCCAGTTGAACACGTATGAATTGCCGTTGAATAGGCAACTGAATTGCAGACAACTAGTCGAGCAAAACAAAGAAAATGTTAGAGGAAAACAAAAAGGATTTTCTATTTCGACGAACATCATGATGAGAAATATTCGTTCGAATCGAACGCCAACGTTCGCCAAGAATTTCGATTAATTGTTCGAGATTTTGCAAGGCTCGTGAGAAATAATTCTTCTTCTCGTTTGCATCTGTTGTATCTTGAGCAAATCGTTTCCAAATTGGTATCGATCGTGTTAGAACGATTTCACATGCATCATTATACCGATCGAGATTGAGCATATTCGTGCATGACATATCGAATTCTTGGACAAGCGAATATAAACGATAGAAGAGACTCTTATTTTCGATTGTATTGGCATTTGATTGAGAAAATAGTTCATCGAAATCAAGTTCAATTTGTCTACAAAAAAACCCGATTGTTCAACAGTCCGTTTTTTGTTCTTTCTCAATGGAAATTTACTTCGTAGTTAAATTTGATACAGAATAAGCGATTGACATCATTTTATTAACATGCAATTGAACAATATCTTCTAAACGTTTTTTCGATGTTTCTAATAAACTTCGAAGTTTCTTCTTTTTGTACGTATCTTGATTGGTATCTTGTCGTAAGGATTCGATCATTGTATTCACAGATCGATACCAATCGTATTCATCGATCGGAATTTGCTAGATGAATTTGTGGGTGATCGATTGTGAAAGATGAATCAAAAACTTACTTGGCCTTGCATCGATAAATCAATCGCTTGATCGAAACGATGCTCGTGTAGAGCGATTTCACCAAGAAGGATAAAAGCTCGTTTTTCACAGATTTGATCATCGAATGTCTTGATATTCAGAGAAAATGAAAATGTTTAGTTTCTTTTTTGTCAAATTACTTTCGATTGATTGAGAATTTCTTGTAGAATTTCTTTTGATTCTTGGATATAGTTCAATTCAAACAAGATATTAGCTGTTTGTAGCCAAATATTTCGTTGAATTAATTTATTTAAGATCTCTCGATAGCCAGGTAAATCAGCAGATAAAACTTTCGAGTCCGCGGTTTGTTTCATCTAGACAAAAAACACGTCGAAAATGAAAGTATTTTTCTGTTTGTTCGTCTACTTGATTTCGAGACATTGACGATGAGTACGCCGATGTTCCATAAGATCGAACTTCGCTTTTAATACCAGCACTGCCAAGAGCTGATTCGAATTGAGCTTCTTCTTCACGTTGTTGGTTGAGTAATTTCGTGTAAATAACCATATCAGCTCGAGAACTATTCGAAAGATTGATGTTTTTTTTGTTTTCTTTTGTAAATAAAAGTATTTGGATTTATTTACGCTAGTAAATCATCATCTCGAATGGTAAATGGTCGTGCCAATTGACAGACAGTTTGCATCGATTCGAAAAGATTGAGTTCTTGACAAACTTGTTGAATGCTGAAAATAAAATTTATTGAAAGAGCAAAACAACAACACAAAATGAATTTTTACCGAAGTAAAACATAGGTTCGAATGGATGAATTTTGAAGAATTGATTGACCAATTAATCTCATAAAACTAAGAACTGGCAAACTAAGATGTTGATAACCATATTCACGTAGAAGACGAACAAATATGTCCAAATAATGAAATGATAAAAGCTAAATAAAGTACTGATAGAAAAAAAAGATTGAACGATTTTTATCGAACCGGTTTAGAAATCGTATTTCGATTAAATCCTCGTTGTTTTGCTTGTGGCAGCTGAAATGTTTGCAATAATTCATCGGCCGGAACATAAACCGCCCAGTCAGATAAATTTTTCGGTAGAGAAACATCCATCGATGCGCCTTTCGTCGTTACCTTTTGTTTTCAAATAAAACGAAATCTCTCATTGCAAAAAAAAACACAATCAATCACTTACAGTTGCTGATTTCTCCACGCTTTTCCCGGTTGCTACAGGTGGTGGTTTTTTCTTCGGATCGACCTCAACTTTTCCCTTTTGTCCTTTCTTGTTCGCATCAATTCCAGATGCTGCATCGGCATTTGCTTCGGCTTCTGCATCTTTCGAAATCTCATTACAATCCGCTAGTCCACGCTGAAGAAAAAACAAGCGATTTGATTCTTTCGAAAACAAGCAATTATATTTTCCAACCGACCTGCCATAATCGGAGAATAAACCAATAGGCTTTCTGTAGTAATTCCGGATATTCAGGTTGATTTCGACGTGTTAAATAAGCGAGAAATACATGACAACGACATAAGTATTCTAAACGACGAACTTGAACTACGTCATGAATAGATAGATCAGGTGTTATGCGAATAGGAGCTAAAAATTTAGAAAAATCATGAAGATTTTATTTTCGTATGTGAAAATACGTTTCGCTTTGATGGATCCAAATTGTGGTTGATCTGTATCAGCATCAATTTCGATTTGCTGAGTTAAACCTTCGCGACCGAGAGCTGAAAAACAGAACATTAACTTCTTGATTTCTATTTCAATTTGGTTTCATACTGTCGGTTTCTTGTGCATTTTCATTAATCTGTTGTTGATAAGCATCAGGCGATGTCAATAATAAATCAATAGTCCAATCGAGAAGATCAACAACATTATCAATGAGATATTCGTTACTAAACAACCAACTAGCTAATTCTAAGATATAATCGATTTTCGTCCAATAATTATCTAAACTCTGAATCGAAGAACAACATTCGCATTGAAATTCGACGAGAAAAAATGGTTTTACTTGTAAAGTTGCAATTGCATGTTGATAACCATTGATAACATGTTCGCGTTTTTTAGCCATAATTGCAACTTGTCTCCACATTTTAGCAAGAGCTAATTCTCCTTGTTCACGGAATTTCTGCATATCCATGCTAATCGATAGGCCTAATTTCGATTTGATTAAAACTCGATATTTATATAAAAGTAGACGATGATGTGTTCGAGGTAGAACTTGCAGAGCACTATCGATGACATCTAGGGCTGAATGCCATGAATGTTTATCCATGTAGATTTGAACGAGAACACCGTAGAATGCTGAACGAATTTGTGCATCTTCTTGAGGACTTGGTGATGATGGAGTTACTTGAAGTTGTTCATCTTCATTCGGAACATTTTTCTTATCTTTTTTATTGGTTAGCGGTTGTTTTTTGGGTTTAAAACTTTCTGGTGGATTCGATTTTTCTGTTTTCTACAAGAACAAAAATTCATATAAATGATTGAATTATCTTTATCTCAACTGTTTCTTTTTCATTTCGACTGCTAATAATCGATTTCGGTGCAACAGTATTAATATGATGAATTAATTCATTCAATGGATCGAACAGAAGTGAACGTTCAAGTTTACGTTTGATAAATGTTCGACATGTATTCCAGAAATGACGTGCTAAATGCATTGTCAATTCATAGAGATCAGCTTTCGATGCATAACTAACAAAAACATGATTTTGAATTTTTCTTTTTATTCTATGGATAGAAAATCGATCTCTCACCTTGCTGCTTCAACAAGAACGGCGAGAACTTCTTTTCGTTCTTGTTTTTGACCTGTTTGCTGTTTGAGTAAACATTCAGCATGAGCACCACACGCTCGACTAACGTATTCATTGGCTAATGATAATTGAAATCTGAATTTCAACAAAACAATTTGCATTCAATCGAGAAAATATAATCATTTACTTTTCAACTTTACGCGTTTGAAATAATGTGATCAATTCCAATGTTTTATCTCGACAATACGCAGTTGTTTCGAGATCATTTGCTCGATTAGCAATGATACCTAATCGACACCATAGTTGTAATTCAACCAATGAATCACTCCATGTACATTGATCAATAAATGTAACAGTCTAAACACAAGTTATTTCAAGTGATTCTATCAGTCGTTCTTTGTTAGACGCAAACCTGTTTAAGATTCATTCCATCTTTATTATCATGCCAACTACTATCGAGACGTGAAAGTGTATCGACAGCAAGTACAGCTCTTGATAATGTATTTAAACTAGATGTATTATTTTCCTAAATCAAATCGAAAGAGAAATATGTTTATTGATAAATTATTATTTTTTATTCATTTACGTCTTCATCGCCGAGAACAGCCGATAAAGCCGATCGAACTGATTGTTGGAGTTGGAGTTTAATCGTAACCCATAATTGTAAAAGTGTTTGGCGATCTCGAATAGATACAGCTAATGATTTAGCAACTTCTTCATTCGTTTGATTTATTGCATATTCACATGTCTTAAAATAAAATGTGAACTAGATTTTATTTCATCAAAATAGTTTACTTCGAGAGCAGCTTTTAAATCATCATTTTTAATTGTTGTTAGCGATGATCCTGCACTTCCCTCACTTGCAGCAGCAGTAGCAGCTGCTGGTTGTTCTCCTCCTTTGGCTCCTTTTTTGCCTGTAGGTGCTACTGCCTGAGGAACAGGCGTAGTTTCTGCTTTTATATCATCAGGTGATGGTGCTAATGGTGTTATGTATGCATTCGCTAATGAAACACACAGATTGACCATGAGTAGAATCTCTCTATTTGAAACAATAACAATTAGTTTGCCTTGTTTGTTACAAAAGAAAATATTCACCGTTCATGACCGATTTTTTTCAATGCATTCACGATCGTTGATAATGGTTCGAGAATTAAACGTAATCGATTACTATAAAACAAATGTCGCGTGTAATTCCAAAGATATTCTCCTGCTCGACAGATCAACCAAGATTCATTCAATAATTGACCTAAACCAGCACTCGTAGCAAAATGATTACAAGCACGAGTGGATAACTGTTGTAGCCATTGACAATAATGTTTCCAATCATTATCAGATTCAAGTTGAGCTTGTGCTCGTTGCGCAGCTGGAACTGTTGGCATCGGCGGTCGAATAGGTGTATCGAATAATTCAATTCGACGTTCTCGTATAAATTCAATTTCCGCCTAAGATTGTTAAAAAGAAAAGATTTTTCAGTCGTCGATTCAAATCTTCTTACTTCTCCAGCAATGAAATGCACTTCAGCTAGAATTCGTATAAGATCTCGTTGAAATACATCAATTGTCGTTGAACTATCATTTGTATTCAACACAGAACGACGTTGTTCATTATCGTACAACAAACAAAATCGAGCTGCTGTTCGACAAACATCCCAAATCTCCTGTCGACGAGCAATCATTGTCAAATCTGCCCATAGTTTCAATCTACCAAAAAGAAAAATCAACAATCATCTTCAGCAACAATCATACCGTTTATCTTGATCAGTTTCAGGCATTAAACGTTCGTAATGAACGGTATTTTGAATACATTTTTCATAATGTTCAGCAAAGCCTTTTAATTGTGCAGTTGGATTTGCACGCATCTTTCCAATCGCTAAAAAATATATCAAAGTTTTCTTTTCCAATGAGATACTGATTCGATCGAATCAAACCATTAGGATTTTCTGAATCGAGTACAACTTGAAATGCATCTTGTGCTAATAGCAAACAAGCTTCGATGAGCAGTGCACGTTGTTTATTTTTTTGGCCATTCGTCGATTTGCCAGCTTGTTCAATAATTGTTCCAACACGATCGTCAATATTCTCGGGAATTTTATATAATTCACTACGTAATTGAAGTCGTTCGAGAGCGAGATTTATTCGAGATGAATAAATCGAAATATCATCTAATTGTTTTGCCTAGAAAAGCAAAAAAGAAAGAATGATGATTAATTTCATTTGTGATCAACTTTGTGTAGGTTGGTTTTAGCTGAATCGAGCTGTTCGATATCTTCTTCGATTTTTGCCAATTCAAAATGAGCTTGACTTCGCAATAACCAATTCAAACTATTCAAAAAAACAAAAGCACATTTTTATTTCGATGTTCGTTTTCATCATTCGAACCTTTGTATTCGTTCAAGAATATTGACTAATGTTGTCAACGGTTTACGAATTCGTGCTCGTAGATTTGTTTGCAATAATGGTAAACATAAATTCCATAGGGTAACACAACCTGTTTGAACTAAATCATATTGTCCCGTACGTACTAACGATTCGAGTGTTTCTTCAGTTAATTCAATTGCTCGAATACGTGTCTACGCGAAAATGATACGTATTTATTGAAAATAAGCAAACGAAATTGTTCGTCTTACTTCAACAGAACTTTTACTGTATAATTGTTCGCTTTCGCCGAGACTTTTCACCATATATTCAGCTTGAATTAATCGAACTTCGAGAAGATATTCCGGTTCCTGAACAAAAAACAAACAAATAAATGTCGTTCTTTTGTCTCTTTTTTTCTTTACTTTCAAACGAATATTTGTCAATGCATCGAGAATAACTTTGGTTAGATCAGTATATCGAAGTAAAAGCGATAGACGACCTGTTTCCACTAGTAATTGATGTCTATACATACAATCAATTCAAAAAAAATTAAAGAAAAACAAAGCAAACAAAAAACAACTTTTCATAGGAAGTTAATGTTCGATCGGATCGTGTTGGATTATTGTCTCCACGAGGCGTGAGATCTTTCATTGATCTATTTAGATTAACAGCACTACGTAATGGTAATGCAACGATTCGATCGAAAGCATTTTTCAAACTCTCGTTTGTTTCACTTGTCACACTATTCTCAAGAATTTCTCGATGAATCGATGCCAATTCAATTATTAGACGATTAAATAACGAGGAAGGTTCGGTTGTAGGTGCATAAGGTAAAAGATTATCAGGCTCGATCACATTGTTTACAGTCTAGAGAAGAAAAGCTTTCCATGACGAAAAAAAAACAATCATATTAATTAATTTAATTTACTAAAAATCGAAGAAGATTCGACAGAAGTGGCAATTGCTTCGTTTGACATAATTGTAAAAGTTGTATGCTAACTTCTCGAGTTTTGTCCATATTATTCGCATCCATATAACAACGAATTAATTCACTTCAAAAAAATTGATTTATGACGTGTTAACAAAAAAACCATACGGAAATGATTATTTACAAAAGTAATTCCGCTTGCCAAGCATAATCATGTTCATCTTCGAGATTGATCAATGTATCGACAACTTGTTGAAAACTTTCACATAAATATTGTCGAAAACCATCACGAAAAAACGGTCGAATGCTATTGAAATAGATAACGCTGGCATTGTAAACAAGAAATTGATATCTACAGAAAAGAAAACATATTTTGTTTTTCTCTCGATGATCATAGAAAATAATCGAAAGACAAACCGAGGCGATGCTGATGCAAAATTTAGACATTTTTGTAAAAATGGTATCGCTTGATTTAATGATGCCTAGAATGAACGAAAGAATTGTCGTGTTTATTTGATGAGAGATCTTTTTCTACATGATCTTGAGCTGCTTTCGGCATATACATTCGAAATTGACAGAGATAAGCTCGTCCAACGAATTGACTTCGAACTGGACTTGATGAGAAGAACATTTGTAGACATTCATCAGCAATTGAATTTGCATTTAACTATTTAATAAATCAATCAATCAATCGTATTATTGATTTTTCATCTTACATCAAGAGCACTTTCAGCGAGTAGAACATAAATATCCTGTCCGATTGTATCTTTACTTTGAACGAGATTCACTTGAAAATTTTGTTGAAGTTTTTGAAATGCTTTCGAAAGAAGTTGAACGTCTAAAATCACGAGAAATTGATGTACAATACAAAGAAAATCTATTTAATAACCATTTTGTTCAGTTCCAGCAATGAGTAAACGACGAATTTGTGCATCCATCGTAAAAATTAACTTCAACAACTAGTGAACCAATTTTGTATTGGCTCTATAACAAGCGACATTCAACGAGAAGTTACGTTGGAGAGTACCTCTCAAATAGTGAGGAGAAATATGTCTCAGCGACATCTTTTCAAATCTGTAATCTATAGAAGGTAAGCTAGCTCATCGTCAATTTCTGACAAAATCAAACACTTGATAATTCATTGATGTTTTACAATCATCAATTTCACATTATATGATCTTACTTTCTCAATATTAATCTGTTCTTTCACTGTTTTTAACACACAGACAATTGATAATATATTAGTGACAGTATAAAATCAGAAGAAATGACATATTTTTCTGTAACTGTAATAAATTTATGACAATTACATTCTTTTGTATTATTAGTGCATTTTTCAAAAGCAACCTATATCAAACATGATATTTATCTTAATTTCTATTTACGTGATTTTATTAACGTGTCTATACTTCTAAGTAGGACAGTAGAAGTAATCACGGTAGTTATAAAACTGTATAAGGAGGACTATAAATACTCAATCAAAAAGAAAGACGGATTCATCAGTGCATACTTATCAATATTTTATCACAGAAGTAATGTTTTTCTTTTTTACCTCGAGCTATCTTCAAACTGCTTTGATGATATTAAAATATTGATATCAACCTTATCTAAAACGTTTAGAACGTTAACTTATTCGTTTTTTTTTCTAACAACAGTCACGATGTAAACTGTCAAATAATCATCTTTTTATTTAAGAATATACACTATGGTTGTACTATTCGAAGATCCGCATACACTACCCTTGGCAACATTTCTTATGCAAGTGTTCATAACTTTGGTTGTTTGTAAGATTCTTGCTAAACTATTATCGTATATTCGACAGCCACAAGTTATCGGACAGATCATTGCTGGTATTATCTTTGGACCTTCGATTCTCGGTTTGATTACAGAAGAGAAAAACTGCACACTGATTCATTCATTTTTCTTTCGTTAATAGGTCAAATCGACGCGTGGACAAATGCAATTTGGCCAGAAAATAGTTTAGGAATATTTAAATTGATCGCTAATTTAGGTCTGATATTTTTCATGTTCTTCTTGGGACTTGAATTAGATTTGGAACAAATCAAACGAAGCTGGAAAATTACAATACCTGTTGCCGCTACAAGTGTTATTATTCCTGGTAATCTTCTTGTGCAAAGTAATACATATGAATCTATATCTTATTTTCAGTGGGTATCGGTTGTGCTGTATCACTTTGGTTATACGAAATGAACGATGATTATCATAAAAGTAAAACAGCTTTTACTCTTTTTATTGGTAAGATAACGAAAATATATTCGAAGATGATATGAACTATTTGTGAAATAGGATCTGGTTTTGGATTTTCTGCTTTTCCTGTATTGGCAACATTACTCAATGCTATGGGTTTATTGAATAAACCGATTGGTATTCAAGCTATTTCATTAGCAGCTGTCGAAGATATTGTTGTTTGGGTGATCTTAGCTATTGCTAGCGCATTTTCATCCGGTGGTTCAGCTTTACAAGGTCTCTATACACTATTACTGACTCTTGGATTTATAGCAATAATGGTGATTATTATTCGACCGATTTTGAAACGTATTCATGCCTTTTATCTGAGCAAAGATGATGATACAAATGTATATCTTGTTGTTGGTTGTTTTTTATTACTTGTCGTTTCATCGTTTACAACAGAAGTTATGGGTAAATATTCAAATGAATTTTCCGATTAAATATGATTTATTCTAGGCATTCACGCCTTTTTTGGTGCGTTTGTTAGTGGTTTATGTGTTCCACGTGCTGGTGAACTAACGGATTTTCTAGCTATCCGTATCGAACTTATTATAGTTGAATTTTTCTTGCCGTAAGTCAAACAGCAGTAGTTTTTTTTTAACAAAGAAAAAAGTATTCTCTTTCTCGATTTCACAGACTTTATTTCGCGAATAGTGGTCTTCACACTCAACTAAATCTGTTAAATACTGGTCAAGCATGGTGGACATTAGTCGTACTTCTTATTCTTGCTCCGATATCTAAAATCGTTCCTGTTACATTAGCATCAAAGCTTCTGTTAAAACGCCCGTGGCTCTACTGTTTATCCATCGGTGTTCTCATGAATACTCGTGGTATTGTTCAATTGGTTGTGTTAAATATTGGCGTTGAACTTAAAGTGATTTCTCCGATCATCTTCGCTATATTTGTTTTAATGGCAACTATTCTTACTTTTGTAACATCGCCAATTCTATCGTTACTTTATCGAGAAAATCATGATCCACGTCGATTTTCGGTGTCGCATGTTGCAACAGATTTACGTGATCTTCGAAATAATGCAAATCATTCAGTAGATGATATCGATGAGGCACCGAAACGTTCATCTCTATCACAATCACGACAAGCGTCGATTAATTTATCGATTACCGACGCATCAGGTCTTCCTGCAGATTATTGTGCGAATCCCAGTGGCGCTCGATATTCGCTAACCCAATCACAAATGTCAGCAAGAAGTTTGGCTAATCGACGAAAATCAATGACTCGATTTTAGTTGTTAGAAGATATACACTTACACATATATATTTTTTTCGAATATTTTTCGTAAAATAAAAGTTATTTACTTTAAAATATTTTCTACTGCGGAGAGCATCGATAAGATCTTAGCGTTTTTCGCAAGTAAAGGTGAAATAGTCATTTCGAATGGCAATATATTTAAGTGTCTTCTATCAATTGCACTAATATCAATTTTGATATTTAATTGTCAATAAGAATTGGGTAGTGTTGAGACACAGGTGAAGATATTAATTATTCCATGGACTGACAATGCACTTTTAGCAGGAATTGCCCTCGTATAGATATTATCGATCACTTCGTCACGCTTCATCACATTATCTATCATCTCTCGTTTTCTTTTTCACTTATTGTAAGTATATATACTTAAATATGTTTACTCTATTTCATTGAAATATTCTGATCTTGAGGCCACATTCTTACAATGGTTGTACTATTCGAAGATCCGCATTCATCACCTTTTGCAACATTTCTTATGCAAGTGTTCATAACTTTGGTTTTTTGTAAAGTTCTCGCTAAACTATTATCGTACATCCGGCAACCACAAGTTATCGGACAGATTATTGCTGGAATCATCTTTGGACCTTCGATTCTCGGTTTGATTACAGAAGAGAAAAACTGTGCACTGATTCATTCACTTCGTTTGTAATAGGTCAAATCGATGCATGGACAAATGCAATTTGGCCAGAAAATAGTTTAGGAATATTTAAATTGATCGCTAATTTAGGTCTGATATTTTTCATGTTCTTCTTGGGACTTGAATTAGATTTGGAACAAATCAAACGAAGCTGGAAAATTACAATACCTGTTGCCGCTACAAGTGTTATTATTCCTGGTAATCTTCTTGTGCAAAGTAATACATATGAATCTATATCTTATTTTCAGTGGGTATCGGTTGTGCTGTATCACTTTGGTTATACGAAATGAACGATGATTATCATAAAAGTAAAACAGCTTTTACTCTTTTTATTGGTAAGATAACGAAAATATATTCGAAGATGATATGAACTATTTGTGAAATAGGATCTGGTTTTGGATTTTCTGCTTTTCCTGTATTGGCAACATTACTCAATGCTATGGGTTTATTGAATAAACCGATTGGTATTCAAGCTATTTCATTAGCAGCTGTCGAAGATATTGTTGTTTGGGTGATCTTAGCTATTGCTAGCGCATTTTCATCCGGTGGTTCAGCTTTACAAGGTCTTTATACATTATTACTCACTCTTGCTTTTATTGCTATTATGGTACTTATTGTTCGACCGATTTTAAAATGGATTCATGGATTCTATCTACGTCGTAATAATGATACGAATGTATATCTTGTTGTTGGTTGTTTCTTATTACTTGTTCTCGCGTCATTTACAACAGAAGTTATGGGTAAATGTTCTTTTGAACTATTTTTCCTACAAAGTATGATTCATTCTAGGTATTCATGCATTTTTCGGTGCCTTTATCAGTGGTTTATGTATACCACGTAAAGGTGAATTGCCTGAATTTTTAGCTGTACGTATTCAATTAATTATTGTTGAGTTTTTTCTACCGTACGTATGCCATTGACTTCTAATCAAACATGATTGAACTCTTGATTTTTTTAAGTCTTTATTTTGCCAACAGTGGTCTTCATACACATTTAAATCTTTTAAATAATGGCCAAGCATGGTGGACATTAGTTGTTCTAATTATTCTGGCATCAATCGCTAAAATTGTTCCTGTTACACTGGTATCGAAATTATGTTCGAAAAAACCTTGGTTCTATTGTTTATCTATCGGTGTTCTCATGAATACTCGTGGTATTGTTCAATTAGTTGTTTTAAACATTGGTGTTGAGTTGAAAGTCATTTCGCCACGTTTATTTTCTATATTTGTTTTAATGGCAACGATCTTAACATTTCTCACATCGCCGATTCTTTCGGTTCTCTATCGAAAGAAATATGACAATCAAAAATTATCCATTTCCAATGGAGCATCCGAAGAACAATCACGTATATCAACAGAAAATGTTAAAAAAAATGAATCGTTCGAAAATACTGAAGTTATTTCAAATAAAAGTGCTTCTTCGATTAAATCAAATGTACATCTACCAAGAAACGATACATCAGTGACATTTAATGAACAAATTAGTTATATTGATCTTGAACGAAATGTAAATGAAGAAGAATCAGATGACAATGATGATAATTGTGCTTCGTATGGTCCCCGCCTTTCAATCAGTATGACACGTTTCTAGAAACTTTTCATTTATTTTCTACTATCAATATACATAGTTTTTAAAGAAAAAAAGATGTAATAGATAAAAAATATTTTTATACTCTGTCAACATGCGTGAAAGAAAGAAAAAAACAAGAACAAGAAATGTATACTATAAAATAGTACAAGCTTTTGAATGGACAATTGTCTCATGTTGATTTCCTCGATAAGCATTCTTCGTTTCAGTTGTTTGTTCTGATGATTTGATCATTCCAGTTCTGTGATATTTCATGTAAATAGCTTCTGCTGCATCTCGAAATCGAAAATCTTCATAATTATCAACTAGATTTTCATTCGTTTGATGAATACCATTACTCATAAAATCTACATTGAGTAAAAATCACAAAAAGCACACAATTGTTCATCGACCATAATCAACAAAATCGTCATGGTATTCCTTCTAATTGAATAGCGACCTCTTCAGAAACGGACTGACTTTACCTACTGTTCGTCCAATGAAAATTTGCTCATCGTCTTTGTATATATCGGTCAGTGTGTGAAGAAATATTTCTGTAATTCATTGAAATCAAGAAAACAATTTCACGAGTGTTCAAATGACTGAAACAAAATTAACTGGTGAAGTTAGCAAAGTTGATCGATCAGTCGATCGATTGAAAACATGTCCTTTACTATTGCGAGTATTTTGCAATAAAAATCGTCATCATTTAGCACGGTTTGTTTTTTTCTTGAGGATGAAACAACAAAACAAAAATCGATTCTTTTTTTGTCTTTGCAGAGAATATGAGCAAGGTCATACGCCTGAAAATGAACTTCAAATCTACACATGGTTAGATGCATCACTAGGTGAATTGAGTCAATTGATCAAAGAAGTTAATCCTGAATCACGTCGTCGTGGTACGCAATTTTCATTTGCCATTGTCTCAGCTGATGATAATCACAATCGTTATCATCTAACAAATATTGGCAAAACCGAAAACGGTCATCGACGGTCCGATGATCAAATTCAATTAGCTGGTAAACGCTTTCGTATTGGTGATTATCTCGATGTTGCTATCATGCAAAAACGACCTGAACAACAGCAATCGTCGAATTCACGACGTGATCGTGCGCCTCAACAATCGTCCGATGACAATAACAATAGTTCGAATAAACGACGTAATGGTCCGAGTAACGAACGAAATGGAAATAGCTCGAGTGGCGGACCGATTCGTTCAGGTCCACGAAATGATCATCGTGATCGTCCGTATTAAACACGTAGAGAAAAAAAAATGTATTCATGTCCGTTTTTGTTTTTCTTGTCTTGTAAATGTTGATTCTTGTTGTGTGTTTCTTTTGTTTGTTGGTTATTCAACAAAATGAACAAGGAAAAAAACAAGCAAATGCAAAAAGAACGAAATGAAATTTCTTTCTTCTTCTTCTTCTTCTTCTTTTTTTATGTTAGCAAAATATGAAATAAAAAAAAACATTGCTTATATTCTGTTCTAGAATATCGATCTAATATTCTTCATTTAAAACTGGATAAAAGAAAGTATTCTTACACTATAATCCGTCATGTTTTCATTGGTTGTTTATCTTTAACCCTACCTTTGCTCTTCGGCACTCACTTTTTTCTCTCCTCTCCCACAATATATATATAAATATGCACGACGATGTTTGTGTTTCAAGGCTATCTCATATAAAATTTAGTCGTTTTTTTTTCTTCTTCTTCTCTCTTACAGATGTCGAGTAATACTAAACTATCAATGATATCGAATCGAAAATTTTCAATTGTGATTTTCCTTCTCTTGGCGAGTATTATTGCCCGGTATTATGTACCTGTTCATCTGCCAGGACCGATGATTCATCCATGGAAATATAGAATTATTTCGGGTTCTTTTGCATTTATCCTTGAAGTTGTAAGTGAAAATCGAAAGTGACTCTTTTTCGTTCTATTTCTGTTTTTTCAAGAGTCGTGTCTTTGAATCGATCACTGGTTTTCCACATTATACACTTTTGAATACAATTGTCGATTCATTCGATCCAATTAAAATACGTCCATTTGATCATGGCGAAGTTCTCGTAAAAGAGCGACCTTTTTTTGTCTCTGATTGAAATTGTTCCGTTTTGACTTTTCTAGTATCATGATCAGTACATCGAAAATGTTCTTGTTCGAATGTACACACCGCAGAATCGATCAGAAAATGCTTTAATACCATTGATTGTATTCTTTCATGGCGGCGGATTCTTCTTCGGAAGTATCTGTAAGTTCAACGAGAAGAATTTTTATTTTAGAAAAAAACAAGAACGAATTTTATTTGAACAGATTCACATGATACGATGAATTATCATTTGTCGAAATATACAGGTGCCAAAGTCATTGCTGTTAAGTAAGATGATTTCATTCGTTCGACGAATATCTTATGGGATGATTTTCTGTCGAATTTAGCTATCGTTTAACACCAAATGTCCATTATCCAAGTCCGATTGATGAAGGTGTTCGCGTAGTTCGACATGTAATGACAAACTATCAAGAATATTCAATTGATCCTGCATATGTTTTTCTATGCGGTGATTCAGCAGGTGGAAATATGGCCGCTGTAGTCGAACGACAATTACGTGATAAAGGCAAACCAGTTATAAACGGTGTTCTTCTACTCTATCCTTTACTTCAACTTGTTAATTTTCGTTTGCCATCTTATCGTACCTATTTGCCCTACCGTCTTTTATCCTTACTTCGTGAAGATATGCTTGCTCAAGTAGCGAATTTCTATATTAATTCAACATTTTCACCGGATGAACTTTTTACAAATCAACATTTATCATCGAATGATTATCAAAAATTCTATTCAAAATTAAATTTAAATGAATCAATCAATGAAAACGAATACAACCATTTATCAATCAGATCTCATCCTGATACAGATAAATTATTCAATGAACATATTTCACCATTATTAGCCAGTGATGAAATATTCGAAAATAGTCCGGCAACATTTATCGTTGCATGTACATACGATGTTCTTCTTTCCGATGCTCGATTATATTTTCAACGTTTACAACGATTGAATGTCAAAAATGTTCTCTATCGAGAATATCAAATCTTTCATGGCGTCATGACATTCGTCGATTTTCCGGTGGCTTTCGATGAAGCATTTGATATCATTAATGACAGTGCTCAATTTGTAGTTAATAGAACTACACGCGTCAATTAGATTGCTTTGTTTTGTTTTATTTACTTGAGTTAGAAACACACACACACACACACACACGGAAAATATCGTTGGAATTCGATTGCTTTTGTTTCGGTCAGATTTTGTTGTTTTATAGAGAGTAAGAAAGTGAATTGAAATGTATGTTTTTTTTCTTCTTGTTTGTTGTTTGAATTGTAATAAGAAATGATCTTGATTAAGAGAAATAATTTTACGATTGATATTGTAGATTAAACAATGGCTCGAACAGCTTCGCGTTTAGCATTATTCGGTGCGATTACTGCGAGTATACTCGGTTATCTTTTCTATGCGCCCAATCTTGGAGATATGGAACAAGCAACTCGAATACGAGCATTAGGTGCAACGATGAAACTCACACAGATTATTGTATGTCTTCGTGCTTTGTACTTCAATGACGAATTTCTTTTCTGTCTAGGGTACAGCTATCGAAACATTGGGCCTAGGCAATCATCTGATAGCCATACGAGGACTTGGCGATATTTTGAAGCATATCAAAGATAAACAAGAAGATGCCGGTGTTCAAGTAGGAAATAATTGTTTCGTTGAAGTTTTTCTTTGATGAATATGTTTAGATTGAGAATACGCAAATTCTTGACGTACGCGTTCGAATTGCTCGACCAGTGACTCAGAAAAAGGACGAATATTTACCAGCTATCGTTTTCTTTCATGGTGGAGCTTTTTATATGGGTTCTCCTGGTAAATTTAACCCGATCAAAGAGAACAAAATCTGTTAATCAATTGAAATTTTAGATACACATAATGCAGTTACTAGTGCACTCGCACGTTCAGCAAATGTAGTCGTGATTTCAGTCGAGTAAATATTCATTCATTCGAATCGCTTGATAAATCGCATCGAAATCTTTTAGTTATCGTTTAGCACCTGAATATCCATTTCCTGCCGGTCTCGAAGATTGTTCGAAGGTCGTTAAATATGTTCTTGAACATGGTGATTCACAACAATTACGTATCGATAGAAATCGAGTTGCGCTTGCCGGTGATTCAGCTGGTAAAATATTCAATAGATTTTCCAAATCATTTCTATATTTCCTTCGATTTCAGGTGGCAATTTTGCTGCTGTACTTGGCCTACGTTTTGCTAGTCAACCAGTCGGTGATTACAAACCACGTTTACAAATTCTAATCTATCCAGTTGTTCAATTATTCGATTTCATGCTTCCATCGTATATGCAACAACATTATGAATTCTTTCATTATACTGTCGATGAGACATTATCTTTATATTTACATACAAATATCGATAGTTCAGTCTACGCGAATAATCATACAAGTGTTCAACAAAAGAAACAATACCGAAAATATGTCGATTGGTCGTTAATTCCAGCTAAATACCGAACACTCTATGATAAACCAATTACAGACGATGTCGAAGGTGATCCGGGTCTTGTTCAACGAGCTAAAGTAGCTCTTACACCAGATGTTTCGCCTTTACTTGTTGATGGTGTTCAATTAGCTAAACTTCCACCAACTTACGTTCTCAGTGTTGGCCATGATCGTTTACGTGATGAATCGTTTATTTATGCAGAACGTGTTAAACGTGCCGGTGTTCCAGTTGTTCATAATCATTATGAAAACACTTTTCATGGCTCAATTGGATTTTTATATGGACCATTTGGCTTAAATATCGCACATAAAATGATTGCTGATATCGTTACATTTGTCAAAGCTAATTTATAGTTCTTTCACATTGATTTCTTTTCTCTTTTTTTCTCTATTTTGACAAACAAAAACACATTTCACCCGCTTTTAGATTGTGAGTTTTTATTCATATTTTTTGCCAGGCAAACAAATTCGTAAAAGATTTTCAGTATATTTTAAGATAATTGTCTTTTTGTCGATAGATGTCCGTTGTCTTCAATAATAAATTCAATTCATTCTCGAAGTTTCTTTTTCTTTGACAAAAATTTGTTGATTATTTTGAACAAAAAAAAACAACAATTGATCTTATTTTCAAACGAAAATTCATTCCGTATGAACTACGAGTCAATGATAACGCAAAGTACGTTTTATTTGTTATTTTGATCAAACATCCTACGCTATGCCAGTACGTACGTACTTTTCGTACTTGAAAAAAGAGAATAGTACAAAGTCTGTTAGACGACAAGTTATTTAAATGAAGTAAATAATCAAAATTTCAATCATTTATTCGAACATATAATCAATCAAACGTATTTTTTCATTGCACAAAATGACTGATCAATCAGATATTGTCGAATTGCCAGCCATACCTGATAATGCTCCTCAATGGGTGCATAATCTACCAACAAATGGTCGTTTTGTCGATCGTACAAAATTATACGATATAACAGGACATATTTTGTTCGATTCATTATTAAATTCCAATGGAATTCGACATTTCTTTTTCTTCATGGGAAGTGATCAACAAGTTCAACGAGCTCAAAAGGCATTTAACGGCATTCTAACAACTCCACTATCGCCTACAAATGACGATGGAACTCAAAACGATGATGTCGAAGTTCGAGTCGCATTTCATCTTGGCGAAGGTATCTGTGGACATAAAGGAATTGTGTAGGTTGAACTTAATTAGAAACTAAAGAAATATTTGATTTTCGTTTCTTTTCTTTTTGCGTAGACACGGTGGATTGACAGCGACAATGCTCGATGAAGTCAGTGGTGCTGCTGCGTAAGATTCAGACGAAAGAGAAGAAAAAAACCTGTCAAAAAACGATTTGTTTTCGAATAGATTTTCTTGTGTTGGTCCTTGTTTTACTGCTAATCTTAATATCGATTATGTCAAACCATTAATGACTCCAGCTTGGGTTTTAGTTCGTGCACATGTCGAACGACACGAAGGTCGAAAAGTTTATGTACATGGCAGTGTCGAAAATGGCGAAGGCGTAGTCTATGCTAAATCAATTGGCCTTTTTGTTAAACCGAAAATTGCGGTCCGAGAACATGCCGAACAAAGTCAATTGAAAGAATAGATATTTCAGGAAAATAGTTCGTTTTTCTTTTATAATATTGTACGTTGTCAAACGGAAGAATCTCTCTGTTGTTTCGTTTTTTGTTCTCGATATTTATATTTTCTTTAGAAAAATAAAAAAAAAATTCCATATGAAAAAAATAAAAATAAACTTTTCGGCGTTTCTCTTTTGTTTTAGTTGTCTATTAGAGAACGAATATAAAATGCAATAGATTTGTCTTCATCTCTAATCAATCAAACACCCTCAAATTATGTTCGAATCTTAAATAAGAACAAGAAAACTACGTCCTATATATATTAAAAACAGATGAAGACAACAGATGTTTGTTGTTGTTATTCAATATTCAATTTTCTATTTAAAATCACTTTTCTCCTATTATTAATTATTATCTATTGCGAATATTTGATTTACTATTTTGTTCTATTGGGCTGTTCATGGCCACAATTATCGAAAATCGATCAAGATTTTACTATTCAATTACCGAAACATACCGATCGAAAACCATTACATGTTATGTTTGTTGCTGATACACATCTACTTACTTCTCCGCAAAGTTTATCATTAAAACGATTTCGATATGATTGGCAAATGTATCGATCATTTCAATCAGCTATATTCCTATTTGAACCACAAATCATTTTCTTTCTTGGTGATTTAACTGCCGATGGTCAAACAAGTTCACCTACTCAATGGAATCAAACAATAAAACATTTTCATTCATTATTTTCTGTCGATGAACAAATACGTTTGTATGCAATTCCAGGTAATCATGATATTGGCTTTCATTATGACGTCACGGATAAAAGTTTAAAACGTTTCGAAAGTTCATTTCAAACATCATCCGTTCATTTAATAACTGTACCCAATGATTATATACATTTTATTTTAATTAATTCAATGGCATTCGAAGGTGATCAATGTCGATTATGTCAACAAGCTGAAAACGAATTAAATCTTATTCGTAATCAACTTCAGCAATCAACTACACGAACGAAACCAGTGCTGCTGACACATTTTCCACTATACCGCTTTTCAGATGCTAATTGTTCAAAATCATCACCATCATATTTATTAAACGTAGTAAAAACTCTTTTCTTTTTTCAGGATAAAGGAAAAATCCCCGTTCGATTTTATGTTTTAGTCTCACTCAGATTTTCCTGCTCATAAAGAACGTTTCCATGTTCTTTCTCAAGATGCAACTGATCATCTTCTAAATACTCTCGAACCTCGACTAGCATTTTCTGCTCATACACATCGATATTGTCATAATAAACATAAGAATTTTCATGGTCAAACAACACTCGAATGGACAGTACCATCATTTACTTGGCGAAATCGTGATGATCCATCATTTATTTTTCTTGCAATCACAGGTAACAATCAACAAATATCACATTGTTATTTACCTCGTCAAACAACGATTTATTGGTCGTATGCAATCGGAATATTTCTTGTTATTTTTTATATTTTATTTGGTGGACGAAGACCATTATGTTTATTTATATATTGTTTTTTTAAAAGAAAGATTTAAATAAACTAGTGAAAACGAAAGACCCTCAATTTGATTAAGGAGAATCTTTTGATCGTAATTCTTTTTTGTTTATTTTTAAAAAAATGTGCTCGATATTCAATTCTTTATTTTTTTTTCGTCCATAGACTTTTGATCAGAATACATCGGTTGAATGCTTTTTTAAAAACGCATGTGCTTAACAATAACAAGAGTAACAACAAACGAGAACAAGAGTTGAAGATAATAGAAGAGGAAGAAGAGACCAAAAAGAAAACCAAACATGCAAACACACGATTGCCTACGGGAGAAGAAAAGAAAAACGAGAAATTTTTAAAGTTCATTCATTTTTTGTTCGTCGTTTGATGAGATCAATCTTTGTTTGATTCATCACTTGGCTTGTTCTCGTCATCGTCTTTCTTTCGTTTGCCATCGCCTTGACCTGGTCCTTCAGCTAATGTACTTGCTTTCTTGGTGCCTGAGACGATATCATCAATACGGAGTAATAAAATAGCTGTCTGAAAAACAAACAAACAAACAAAATTCAATTTCGACAATTACAAAGATTCGTACTTCAATAGCTGTTTTGATTGTTTGCATTTTAACAGCAATCGGTTCCCAAATGCCGAATTTATGCATATCAACTAATTGACCTGTTTCACCATCGATACCCCATGTAAATTGATCGGCTTGTTGATGATGTTTAGCTCGAAGTGTCGTCAATTGTTTGACAACATTACCACCGCAATTTTGTATCAATGTTCGAGGAATAATTTCCAAGGCTCGGCTAACAGCTTTGTACGGATATTTTTCGACACCTTTGAAAAATTCGTCATTGGCTGTTCCGCTGGTACCTTCGCTATTGCTGATAGCATCGAGTGCACTAGAAAAACAAACCCCAAACAATTCAATTTCGAAACACCCTCTCAAAAATCTACCGTGAAAGTGCCATTTCAACAGCACCACCACCTGGTGTCAAACGTGGTTCGAGCATAACATTACGTGTGACGTTCATAGCGTCTTGAAAGTTACGTTCGATTTCATTGAGAACATCTTTATTAGCACCACGTAAAATAATCGTGCATGCTTTAGGATTTTTGCATTGATCGAAGAATGTATAATATCTAAACGATCGAATAGAATCGAAACAAGTTTAGAAATCGAGTTTCGTTCTTACTCATCACCAATTTTTCGAATTTCAAAAAGACCACAACCTGTACCGACATCTTCTTCTTTCAAATCAGCTGTATCATTAACAATAGTTGCGCCTGTTGCACGAGAAATACGATTGTTGTCGGATTTTTTCGTACGACGTACTGCTGAAATACCAGCAGCAGCTAAATAATGTGCTGCAACATCTTAACAAACAAACACAAACACACATTCTACCCGAAAAAAGTCGCATTTTCTCCTACCAGAAATGCCTTTTTCTGTAACAACAACATCAGGTTTAACTGCAATGATATCTTGGCACATTCCACGAATGCTTTCTTCTTCTAATTGTAACATTCGTCTACAAATAATGTCAAGAAAAAGTTAAGAAAAAAAAACGAACGAAAGACATCGGATGTCTTACGTGAAATCAGGTTCGCCACTGAATTCAAGTGATGTTTGACTTTCACCTTTTTTGTATTCAAGCGAACAATCAAGTAAAACAATACGTGGATTTTCAATTCGTCTACAAGATAAAAAACAACAACAACTCAAACCAATTGCCCATTAGAAACTAACCGTTTCATTTTTGGATGGACAACATCTTTGTTCAACATGGCACCTTTAAGTAAATAGGATTCTTCGATTGAACCACCTGGGATCTAAATATTTCGATGGATACATAGGCAAATATCTTCGACAGATTTTCGCAACAAACTTTTTCGAAACGAGCATAACGTTTAATGTCGATTTCACGTCGGCCATTTTCATCGATCATAACCGTTTGTACTGCGTCGAGAGAGATTTGACAAGCTAAATCGCTCCTAAAATCAACGAATCTTTATAAATTCCGTCTTCGATTTCTGATTTCCTACCATCGTGATAGATATTTTGTTCCAATGCAACTTTTAACAACACGTAACATTTCTTCACGATTTTTAACATCGACAGGTATGCTAGCTTTTGTTTTCATGATTTCAATGCAATCTTCGAGTGCTTTACGATAGGCACGAATGATCACAGTTGCGTGTAAACCTTGTTGAAGATACTGTTCAGTTTGAGCCAATAATTCACCAGCTAAACAAATCAGTCATTTCATAAGAGACCAAAAAGTCAAATAAGTGAAATTACCTAAAATAATAACACTGGTTGTACCATCACCAACTTCTTCATCTTGTGTTCGACTAATTTCGATCATCGATTTGCCAGCCGGATGTTGAACTTGAATCTAAATAAATCGATGAGAAAAAAAAATCAAGTTACACATTAGGCGACTTCGTACTTCACGTAAAATAGCATTGCCATCGTTGGTTAAAACGATGCCGCCCATTGGGTCGAGAACCATCTGTAGAACATATTTTAATCGATCATATAAAATTTTCTTTAAAAAAAATCTACTTTAAGCATAGCACGTGGACCAAGACACGTACGAATTGTATCGGCAATAGTCTATGAAAATAAATTACAATTATTCGAAATCATAGAATAACAGACAACGATATACTTTAGCAGCAAATATATTGCTAATTTGTGCCTTTTTGCCCTGATCTCGTTTTGTGTTTGCATCTGAAATGCGGATAATTAATTAAGAAAAAATGAAATTTCGTTACTTACTTAAAACCATGATTGGTTGGGAACTGTTACCACCGCCGAGCATCATTTTAAAATTTCGAATCTGTTTTTCTTTTGAACTGAAATACGTTTAAAAACAAACAATGATATCGAATGAAGAAAAAGAAAGATCTTTATGTATGTGATGAGTAAAATGGTAGAAAGAAAAGTATACTGTGTTTATTCCGTCTTATACCAGACGAATCCATCGTTGTCACGATAACAACGGAATGGTTACTTGTCGACGGTCTTTTATAGAATAATTTTTCATCACAAACTAGTGACATCTCGAAGTTCTTTTTTCTTATTAAAAATCAAAAGTTCTTCTTCTTTCGTTCGATCGATAATTACAATGTTCAAATACGAACATTTCGTTTATGCTATTCTTTATCCATGCAGTTTTGCTTCTTTTAACAAGAAGAACCGAAAAAAAACCAAAGAAGGTAACCAAGACAATCTTACGCTTTTCTTCTTCTTCTTCTTCTTCTCCTCTCATTTTTCTTCGTACATTAACTATAGAGACGCAAACAGTTAGAATAACAACAAAAAAAGACCAATTTATCAATAGACATAGTGATCTTTGTAATTAACTTATGGCGGACAACAATTCATCTGTAAAATCCTCAATATCTCCTCAAAAACCATTGTTTAACATATCAAATTCAGCTAAAATTCGAAAAGATGCATTTATTTTCTCGAATGGTGATCGATATGAGGGTGAATATGTTGTTACTGATGAAGGACAACTCATGCGTCATGGTCACGGAAAACATATCAATGCTGATGAACAACTTATTTATGATGGTTCGTGGTATTGCGATAAAATGCAAGGAAATGGCCGATTAACATACGGAAATGGTTCATCTTATGATGGAGAATTTCGAGAAAATTTCTTCGAAGGTTTAGGTACTTATACATGGGCAGATGGTGGACAATATACGGGCATTTGGCAACGTTCGAAACCGATCGGCAAAGCTGAATATACAGGACCTAAACTAGGCGTACCATTTGTCGGTATAGCCGATGGAAATCAAGCTCGTATGAGATACAAAGTGTCTTCGTTGTAGAATAGAAAAGAAAAAAACATGTTTGTTCTTTCATAGTTGATTGATGATTTTTAAACTCGGTGTAATAAACTATGTTTTTATTTGAATATAAATATATATATTTCTTTTTGTCTTTTATTAATCATTCAAATTCATAACTAAGTCAGGATTTACTATTTGTTGATTGTTCGTTTCTAATCGTTACGAAACAGTGACGTCAAAATGTCTTCTAGCGACCTCTCTTTGTTTGAAATCCTTTATTTTCAACGTTGCTACTATGGAATGGAACGTTTTTATGGGCGTATTTATGCACACACAAAAGTAAAACTCATGAAACATGAGAACAAAAAGAGAAGAAAAAAAGAAGAGAAAGAAAAATAAATCTGAATTTATTCTGATTTTATTTTAGTTATTGATTTAATTTCTTTTTTCTTCTACTAACTTGTCAGCAGTACATAAACAGGTGCCATACAAATTGTAAAGTAAAAATATGGGATCTGCTTCGTGTAAAAATCCGAAATCATCGCCCACCCAAGATCAAGCAAAAGAAACCAATAAGTAAGAATTCAAGACATGGGATCAAACTCACTTGACTAAACGAGATTGAATTTTATTTGCAGAAAAATCACTATCGGCGTATTTGGCCTTGATAATGCTGGTAAACAGAATTTCGTATTCAGAGATTATTTATTTTTATTCTTATCTAGGCAAAACATCGGCAGTGAAAGCAATCGAAGGAGGTAATTGAAATCTCGTTGGTCTTTTTTTTTGTTAAATTTGTTTTTTCTCTTGAATTTTACAGCTCCGACAGAAGATGTTGAGCCAACGATTGGCTCGAAGACGAGTCAAGTACCGTATCCAACGTCAGGAAAAAAAGATAAGAAATCTCAAGATCGAATCACGCTCATTGATGTCAGTGGTTTGAGAAGCTATCGTCAACGTTCTTGGTCGAACTTTTATCAACAAATTCATGGTCTCATATTCGTTCTTGATGCCAGTGAGAAGAAACGACTCACTGAAAATAAAGATACACTCGAAGATCTGCTCGAGCATCCTGATCTCAAAGACAAACCGATTTTAATGTGAGTCATAGACAATTTGATTTACTCAATAGTATCATTGGTTTTTTTCTATTTTATCTAGTTTGGCTAATAAACAAGATTGTCGACATGCAATTAGACACGAAGATGACGTTAAAGAAAAGCTCGATATCGAAAATTTAAGACGCAAACATAAAATCGTTCGTTGTCAACAAACTTTTCAAGTATTCTCAAAACGAATGTGTTTTTGTTTAAAGGAGTTATGTCAAGCAACACCAACAGCCAATAATAAACCGGACGAATCAATTCGAACAGGTTTCTCATGGCTCATTCGAACAATCGAAGAAAACTATTCGACACTCAGCGCACGTGTTACCAATGGAAAATCTCCTGTGCCAACGAAATCTCCTTTGAGTAGCCGACGGCGACAGTAAAATTTTACCAATAGAATTATCAGCAGAACTATACCATCTTGTATTTTTAGAAAATCTGAGGCATCCGATGATGATGTTGTTTATGCAGGGAAACGAAAAATCACAACACCACCGCCAGCCAGTCGAAGACCATTCGATAGTCGTTTCGGAACGAGTTCACTTAAACTACCGGATTTAAATTTAAATAAATCGAAAACGAAAACTTCCGGTAATGAAACGTACGATGAAAGTGACGATGATAATGCTCGTAGTCGTTCACGACCGAATATTTCTCGTCTCAATGATGATCCACCTCTTCGATCGCTAAATAATTCAATATCAAATCCTGCTCTTAATAAAAAGAAAAAACTAACCGGCACAGGACAAAAAGATGGTGAAACAGCAAGTAAAAAATCGAATGATAACGAACCGAAATCATTTCGATCGACTTATGAATCATTTCCTGATGAGGCACCATGGTCATCAACAATTAAAAAACCAATCAAGACCGATGATTTTCCTTATCGAATGAATACAAAATCGTTGTTAGGCGTCGATCCACTACAAAAACGTGCGATCAGTCCACTCGTACATGATACGAAATTCTCAACGAACAATTCGTTATCAAAACGTAACAGTGATAGTGATGAAGACAAAAATAAGAGTACGTTTAATCGAACTTCTCAACGATTATCCGATCGATCGAATTTCAATAACGATTATCGTGGCACAATACCAGGCCTACGATCGAAACTTGATGACGATAAGGATCTACTATCGAAACCATTCAATCGGTCAAGTTTTCTCAAAGACGATGTTCTCTCGCCATACTCGAAACCAACAGCACCAGCAGCTGCTCCTCCTGCTCGATTCAATAGTAGTTTCGACGATGATAAAGATCGATTTAAATCACCAATACGATCGAGACTTTCCGGTCTTGATAGTCTCGATCGACCGATATCAGCTTCGAAAATCAATACACTTTCGAGATATACGGATGAAAATACTAAATTGCCACCAAAACAACTTTCATCACGTTCGAAACACGACGATGATGACGATGATCTGCCATCGTCAACATCGAAATTCGGACTGAATTCGAAATATAATTCGAATTATTCATCGTCGATATCAAAACCATTAACACAAAAGAAATCGGACGATGATGATGATCTTCCATCATTAACCAAACCAGCAAATCGTATTGGCGCACGAGGTCTGACTCGATCATCGCCTTCGCCACCACCGCTGTCCAATTCGAAATTTAATTCTCGTTCGAAATTGAACGACGACGATGAGGATAAATACGGATCCTCATCGAAATTACCAGCACGTTCGAATTTCAAGAGCAACAACCGGCCATCTTCGCCGTTGACACCATTGAAGACAAATTCACGTTGGAAAGACGACGATGATGATTTACCACCGAAATCCTCGGCTCGATACAACTCGAAGCCGACGACTCGTTTGTCTCCTTCGCCTCCTCCATATTCAAAACCAAATAATCGTTCGAAATTCGGAGACGACGACGACGACGACGACCGACGACCCAAACCAACAACCCGTTCGACTTTCGGCAGTACTCGACGTTCGTCACCGTCGCCTCCACCATCAAAATCAAACAATCGCTCAAAATTTGAAGACGACGATGACGACGATTTACCTTCGAAAACACCGGCTCGTTCGAATTACAAGAGCAGCTATCGTTCGTCGCCTTCGCCTCCTCCATCAAAATCAAACAATCGCTCAAAATTCGAAGACGATGACGATGATGACGATCGACGATCCAAACCAACAACCCGTTCGACTTTCGGAAGTACTCGACGTTCATCGCCGTCGCCTCCACCATCCAAACAGAACAATCGCTCAAAATTTGAAGACGATGATGACGATGATTTACCTTCGAAAACACCGGCTCGTTCGAATTACAAGAGTAGCTATCGCTCGTCTCCTTCGCCACCTCCATATTCGAAACCATCGTCCCAATCGAAATTCGAAGACGATGATGACGATTACACACCATCATCCAAACGGGACAATTTTAATAACAATTCACGTTCGCGTTCGACAAAAGATGAATACGATTCGTACAAAGGCGGCTATGGCAGTGGTCGATTTCGTTCGAATTCATAAGACGCGAAGAATAAATAAATAAACCGATCTGCTTTATTACTATTTTCGTTTGCTAATTGAACAGTAACATGTTGTTTTGTTTGAAAATTCTTTTTCTTTTCAATATTTTGTTTTATTTCGTGTTTTTTATTCATTGTCTAACAAAATTTTAAGCAAACATTTTTTTTTCTTTTTAGTTTTCTATTCTTATTATTATCCTCTTTTATTTGTCAATAAATGCAGCTTAACATATGAAGTTAAAACAAATGATAAGATAGCGTTGAATACTGAGAAAGAAAAACACATTTATAGAGTAATGAGAAGCCAAACAAAGCAATAATAATATGAAAGAATTCTCTAAAGGAATTAATCTCATTCAAGTAGAAGTCATGCTACTAAGTAGGCTCTTTCAAATTAAATTCATTCTTGGGTAAAGTGGATTTAGCTTATTTAAAATAGTTGAATCGTGATCTTTTCAAATGTCCTGAAAACATTGAATACACGTATGTTCTCAGAGTTTAAGTTTAATTATCAAACTTCTTGTCTTTTTTTTTTCTTTATTCATGATATAGACCTTGTCCGTACATATAATGTTTGCATGATAATGTCATATTATACCCTGGGTTGCCTTTAATCTTGTCTATATATTTATAATTTAGATAAAAAAACTAACACAAAGGAACATTTTGCTTTTCAAGTACATCAAAAAGAACATTCCGGATGAAATAAGTACTTCTTTAAAGAAAATATATATTTGAACGTTGAAAAATAAAACAAAAAATCCATATACAATCATGAAAACAGAAACAAGAAAAAGAAGAAAATTGGGGTTTATTAATTAAGTTTAGTTCTTGTCTGCGGAAGATTTTCGTTTTTTGCATTTCGATAGTCGAATCGTTTTGTTTTTTTTCGATTATGTAAAAGGAGATAATAATTGACTAAGTAATTCATTTTGTGATAGAGCACGAACGAAATTATCACGGGTAATTAGTCCTTGTTCGTTGCAATGACATGACATAATAAAATGCTTCAATAATTCAACAGATTCAAATTCATTACCATTACCACCCAACATTCGAAGAACGTACTACGAAGAAGAACATAAAAATCATCTTCGAAATCAAGAGATGAACATACCTTAGCCATAATATCGACTTCGGCTTGATCAATAAAACCATTTTTATCGATATCTTTGAAAAACAAATGATTTTCTTTCAGAAAAACAACACAAAGTTTTTTTTTTACCATATAATTGGAATGTATAGTCAAGTTTTTCTTCCATTGAACCTTTTGTTGTCAGCAGAAATCCGATAACAAATTCTTTAAAATCTAAATATCATTCAAACAAAATTCAGTTAATCTACGTAAGAAAATCGAATCGAACTATTTCTCTTACCAACTTTTCCATCATTATCTGTATCAAATGCTTGATAAATTGCAGTGACAACATGTTCGACTTTATCCATGTCACACGTGCTCAAATCCTTATAGCATCTTAACATATCTCGTTTTGTCATTTTTCCATTTGGACATCTCGTCTAAACGAGAATTAAAAAAAAAATTTATCATTAGACAAAATTAGCCTCGAAGAATGAGTACTAATGACTAGTAATCGAGTTTCAAACGGAAATATTCTGTCCTCTCTTTTTTTTTCGAGTCAAAATTCGAGGAAAGGAGGAAACCAACAAGCATGATATTCAGAAGCACCGATAACCATCTCTTCTTCTCGCGCTACTTTTACTTTTTGACTGAATGCGTAATTAATTGTTCTCCTTTTGTTACGATGATAATATCAAGTTGATTTTAATTACTCTGCGCTTACGCATTTGAAAGAAAAAAGAGTCAAACGAGAACAACATTATTTAGCTTCAGGTTTGAAAATCGAGAATGGCATAATTGCGATGATCTACGTATATTTGCCCTCGATTAATCGGAAATGTTTTTCAATCAGCATGTTGTTTTTTCTTTTTAGCATACCTTTAATTCATTGAACCAACTTGTTATTTCCGATGATTTCATTCTTGTTTTTCGTTTAATTAAAGTAATTGTAGCGTCGTCCAGCGTCGCTGTATTGAAATGATTGCCCATGAGTTTATCATTCACCGGAGGACACTCGTATAAATTGTGTTTTTTCTTTCTTTACAGAATCTAGAATAGAAAAGAAACGACAGAGAAAAACAAATATTGAAATCGAACGAAACTGCAAGAATGACTTTATTTTGCTGTACAGTTTTATGGACGCGAATCTTACATTTGCTTTCTCTTCCTTTTGACGTCAATGATGTCTACGTTTGATTACAAACACCCAACTGTATGCTGTCGTCACTATAAGAAAAGGTAAATATCCAAGCACGTTCTCGACATTTTTTTTTCTCAACTATGACCTTAAAATAGGACGTATACACAAATGAAGCGAATAAAGAGAAAAAGTAATTTATAGTTGCTTGAGAGATAATATAATGGCCGTGTTTTGTGAAACACCTACGTTAATAACAGAGATCTTCTTTCCGACATCCGTGACTATTAAAAATTGAAAAAGCACACACACACACACACACATACATACAATTTTTTCATTTATGTTGTGTCATGTAAAAATAATAATCTAATGTAAAACGAACAAAAAAAACACCCTCGTCAAGGTATGATTTATCTGAATGAGTAAAACAACTTTCTTTGCCCTTACTAATTGATCGCGTTAGTCAATATTATCGTGAGTCAATCAATACGTCTAGAAATTTCCCTTGAAAAACCTAAGGAGCTGTCGTTCTGATTTTCCCACAGGAGTAATCGGATTTTTTATCGATAAAAGAAAGAGAAAGGAAAATAATAAGAAATGTTAACAAAGTTGTTCATTCATTTCTGAGAAAAAGCAAAATAAAGAAAACAACGTACAAGATAATTTGAAATAAATAATTAATAAACAAATAGCATCGAACTTGGGAGTACTCATTCGACGTGTAAATAAACTAAGCTGAAATATTTGAAATGAAGTTTCTGGTTGAAACAAGGTGTTTTCTCGAAAGAAAGAAAGAAAGAAAGAAAGAAAGAAAGAAAAAAAGAATTTTATTTCACTCAACTTTTACAGAGAAGAAGAAAAGCACGAATGAATGAGAGAAAGAAGGAAAAAAAAGGACTTTGTCTACAAATTTTTCTTCCTCTTCTTTTTTTCTGTCTTTTTCTTTGTAAACACCTAATCAAACATTGTTCTAAAATGGGAAACATTGCAAGGGAGTGGTTTAAAAGATAAATCTGTCTTATTTCGAAGAATTAATTACAATAAAATGAAAAGAAAAATAGTAAACAGATGCAAACGTTAATGTTTTTGATGAGAAGAAAATTAGATATGAAAAATACTAATCATCATCACCATCACAGAAAAAGTCATCTAATTAAACAGCCTACACACCAACGTTTTTTATTTCAATCCAATGACGGTTAGGGGCGTAAAATGAATTAACTAAATATTCTTTTCTCTTTTTTTTCCTACTAAATGCCAACTAACAAACAGCGAAGACAAAGTATGATAATATTTACTTAATTGTGATCTATCTTTTTTTAATAGAATATTATTTGAATGAGAAAAAAAAGAGAATTAGTTAAATTTACTGTTATGTTGTCTTAAAAAGAGAAAATATTTGAATTTGATTGTAAATCAATACAAATTTGTCATTCAATTCTATTGCGCCGTTAACATAGAAATAAAAGACGTCTACGATCTGTTTCGTTCAAAGTCAGATATTTACTAAATGTAAAATTTATCTCAAATAAATATTTTTTGTTCTCTTTTCGAGACAGAGCAATGTATTGTCAATTAAAAATAGCAGACGTAATTTATATAATTTTATTGATCGAGATGTTATTTGAAACGAATAGAAATGAAATTCTTGATTAGCAGCTCGTTCAGTGACCCTAGCCATTGATTTAATGTAACATAAATATTCAGTCGATTGTGTTTTCAATCGACGCAGCACCCAACAACGAAGAAAATATGCAACTTAGCAACTCGATCGTATCTTTCAAGATATAGTGCATGACATTTTACATCAATTTTTAACACGCACATACAGGATTAAGAGAAATTTACCTCGAAAAACAATCTATACAGAAAAAGAAATGAGTTTAATCTTGATTTATTTTCAGTAAAAAAAATAATAATAAAAGTTTAGAGAAAACAAGATGAGAGTTTAAAAAAACAGACAACTAAATACGTCGAATATTATCTTGTAAAGTACTTGCGAAGAAAAGAAAAGTATTTTCTTTTTTGGCTATTCATTAAAATAATTGAAAATGTACTTTGATTGCCTCTCAATAAATGTCTGATGATCAAAAAGAAAAAAGAAAAAAAAGGCGGAATGTAGGTTGACATATCGAATAATTTATCTCATTAGTTGTTTTTTCTTCGTATATATTATCGAATAAGAAATGTTGTTTTTGCTTTTCCTTCATTTTAATACTTAATCACAGATTCTAATAAGTTTTTTCATTCGGTTGAGAGAAAATTTTTCATTTATGAAGGTTATCATGTTCGTTTGATTTAATCCATAGAAAAAAATATCAGCAAGCTGTTCTATTTATATACAAAATGATTTTTAACAAAAATTTATTCTTTTTTCTCTTGAAGACTTTTTAGTACAAAAAAAAAACAAAAAGAATAATTGCTTATTTAGTATTACTCTCTGGTTTGACATATTTCTTTGAGTCTACATCGTCTTTCTTTATTGGCAATAAACGTTCGACAATTGTTTTCTTTTGTTCTTCATCGTCGTCATCGTCGAGATCAGCACGATCGGCATAGTCAGCTAATTCTGAATCTTCGTCGGATTCGTCATCCGAATCTTTACTAGCTATATCATCTTCGATTTCAGCTCGAATATCTTTAGCAATCATATCACGAAATGTATAATCCTCCGACGTCCAAAAGCCTGTATCATTTTCAGTTGGTTTATCATAGAATTTTTTTGTTTCCTCATCAGGAACAAATCCATTCGGCTTAGCTTTTGTTGATGTTTGAGTAGATCGTTTTCGTTGATTATAAGATTCACTTGTTATACCGTAAGATGAGTGAGGTGAACGTGAACGAGAGCGTTTTGAATTTGACTAGAAAGGTAAGCACATAATTAAATGTCATGTTTACCGCATGTCGTTATTTAAGTTTTTAATATGACTTACTGGATGTTTATAATCATCATTATCCCATCTACTTGAACGTGAATTAGATCGATGATTCATATATTTTTTTTCTTTCTTACTGACTGCGAAATATCTAAGAATCGAAGTAGATAAATATTGAAAAATTTATGCTGAATTTATATAAATAAAGAAAAAAAGAAGAAGATGACATATTGTTTTGTTGCACTATTGTGACTTTTCAGTCAAGTATTATTCGGTGAATTAATTTAAAAAAAAACACAAAGCGTATCAATACCAAAAAAGACCCAAAGGAATAAATAAATGGAATCGAAGCACACTAAAAAATGGGACAGGAGAAAAAAAACAAACTGAAATACGTATATATTTATTGAATAAGAAGAAGAAGGATCGGAAAATGACTAGAAGACATTGCACATTGATGGATTGAATGAATTCTACCATAGTTGAAGAAATTCGATTCCTGACCAATGATCTTCTCGTTTTTTCCAATACGAATGCGACGGATCTTCATCACTGTTTAGAACAAATCGATCGCCATCGGGTCGAAACCATTTAGGAACATAAATTGTATTCGAACGCGCACGTTGAGCCTCTTCAATACGAGCTTTTTCTTTTTCTGCTTGATCAACTTGACCACATTCAAGATATCTAAAAAAAAACCACAATCACAAATTGTATAAAAATTTATCCAAAGCTCAACCGTTGATCGGGCCGAAAACGTGTATCTGTTGGCGGCAATTGTTCACGTAGATTATCGTCAATTTCATTCAATTCAATGGCAAATCTTGTAAAACCATAATATAATTTCGCATTTTCCGGTACAGCACCTAAACATGACAATTTTATTATTCTCAAACGAATTTTCTCATCGAGAATTCTACTTTGTCTCCAAATACATTTCGCTGTTTGATCCGTGCCGAAGAAGACCTCTTCATGCCAATGACCGAATATTTTATGTACAGCTTTACCATTGATATCAACAATATCGCCAGCGATATTGTTCGAACGTGTTTGATAATCACTCTGAAAATAGTTTGCGTTTTGTTTTTTGTTATTGTTCGATTTTTCTCTACCTGCATGAAACTAATTCGAGCTTTTGTACCAGTTGAACTTTCAACAAGTACATCACCGTAATGATCAATCCAACGTTCAGACGAGAGAACATTGTGTATGCACATTTTACATTTATTCCAAGTTATTGTTTCGTTATATTTCGGAAATACGAGAATATTCAATGAATCCGGAAAGATTTCTATGAGAAAATAAAAAAAAACGAACGAAATGAAAAATAATATTTTGAATTTGTCAGTACCCATTGATTTTCCCCAGAATTTCATTTTGGCTTGTAGTTCTATGAGATAAGAAATTTAGTCGAATTTCAGATCAAAATCGTTTTTTATACTTTGTGAAAATATAAAATTCGGAGATATACACGTACAGACACTAATAGGCGGATGATGACTAACCTAGATTGACAAAAAACGAAACTTTCTTGAAAGAATAAATCTAAATTTTCGTTTTATTTCTACTTGTTCTGCAATAAATTTCCAGCCTTTATCTTCTCGGATACATTCATAGGTTTCTCCTAACAGAGGATTGAAGTTTTTTCTTCCTGTTCGATAATAATTCGATGAATATGTCGAAACAATAAAAGCCGAAACGTAAACAAGACGTAGATGTGCATCATCCGTTTGTGAAGCATGATCGAGTAAATCCGAATAATCCATTTCTTCGCATAATTTTTGCAATAAACCCAATGGTTCATTCAGAACAACAGGCATAGCTATGCGTGATAGATCTTTACCAATTGCTTTACGCATGATATTCCATAGGCCGACGTTCGATGTGTCCGGTGCACAACTTGGCAACGATGTTCGACGCCATTTGATACTCGGCGGTCCTAGAAATTTGAGAGAATTAATTGAATAATAAGATTTGATGAGTACTGATGGGTGGAGGAATTGAAATTTGACGTTCCATGTCACCAGCATGACTATCGTCATCGCCGTAACTCGATGCTTCCGAATCGGACTGCATAAGATAAGAAGAAAAAAAGAAATATGATTTGTTTTTGACTATATTTGCTTTTGAGTTGTTTACTAATTTCGATAGTTCGTCTTTCTCTTCGTTAACCGATAATGATCCGTGTGGTTCGGGGGCATCGTAAAAGATCGATCCATGTCTTGACATTGTTCGTTGTGATGGAAATGATTGATAGATATTTTCACTGTCATTACTCGCTGTATTTGTCTAATAAAACACGTCAATATTTATTAAATTCATGATAAAAAAAAAGAAATATTCATTTACTAGTTGAGCATGCTGTTCTAAAGCAAGACTGGATAGGCGTTTGTAGAGATTATTTAAATTATCGAAAACTGGAAGGAATCAAATTTAAATCTTCGAAGACGAAGGGGAAAACAACCAACCTCGTTTTGCGTGATCAAAATAATCTTGTCTCTGCGAATCAGACAATATTATCGAATTTATACTACCGAAACTCGCTGATGGAGTATGACCACTTGCTTTTGTTCCATCCTAAACAACAACAACAATAAAAGGAAATGTCGATATAATAAAGAACAATGAAAGCACGTTTACAGTTGATTTCGATGAGATACTGTTTGTTGAAGGCATTGGTTGAATTTTAATATGTTCGAGAATATCAGAAAGATGACTTAATTCAGCTTGAATATCAGTAAATTCCGATTGTACTGTTCGATCATTTGTTGGTACCGGACTGGAATCGAACAAATTAGAAAAAAAAACAAATGTCAACATTCAATCGTTTTGATTCGAACCTATTTGTTTGTTGATTCTCGTTATTATTTTCTGTTTCTTTATTTTCGATTTTTGAATATCGTTGATCGATAGTTTTCTGTTGATATTTTCGATGTAAACTAATTTGTTCGAGCCACTGTTCGAATAATTTAATATCTTTGATTTTAATATGATAAATTGAATTTGATTCATCGATATTGATTCGTTGTTGTTCACGAATAAATGTTACAAAACAAAAACCAGTATTACATTTGCCGTTCAAACGACCTCGTTTAACCTGATTGAATCAAAACAAACAATCGTAAAAGCAACAAGAGGAAATCAAAACTAATTTACATCTTGTTCCGATTTGCCGTAGGTTAAATAACCATCTTTGAGTACAAAGAATCGTTTATGCCAACCACGATACGGCCATTTGCGTCGTTTCAGTAAGTAATTCGAAAGTGTAACCATTGATTTTGTCGGATCATCATCGAAATGGATCGGTAAAATTTCTGGATTGTATGTCTAAATGAAAAATCAGCGTCTTTAAATGTTGATTTTGTGCGATTTGTTTGTACTTTTCGTTGTTTTGGTCGTTTAGATGTTGTTGAAAGTGATTTATCGTTTTGCCCGGCTGGTGTTTCTTCATCGGAATCATCGCCATTGTCTGAATCTGTAACAGCCTTCGAAAAGAAAATTATCATTGAGAATGTATGAAAATATTTTAAAAAAAGACAAAAAATAGCGAAAATTATATATTCTCACTTGATTATCCTCATCGTCGTCGATCGATAGACTTTTTTTAGTAACTAGTTGTGCTCGACGTTTTCTCGGAAAGAAATTTATTTCATAGGCAGCATCGTTTTGTATTTCATCGAACGTTTTTAACTTCAACGCTTTTTTACCTTTTTCGTCACTCATCGTTAGTTCAAATCTTATTTTTATGTTTCATATAAACGCAAAGAAAAGAAAAACACACACGTACACATACACGCATTTTTCATTTCGCTTTTCTTTCTTTCTTTCTTACGAACTGATGCATAATACCAAAAGGAAGAGAACGAAAACTATGTACAATTACGCCTCTATTCTGAAGGACAACTATAAAATAATGGCATTCTTTTAATACAAAACGAGATCGAATTGATTGATGCTTTTTCGTTTGTACTTACAGTTGACCGCGCCAGTCTATAGAAACGCATGTCGACAAAAAATAATAAGTCAAGCTTTAATATATCGTGATTACTTGAAACCATAAGATATGAAGAAGTAAGAAGCTTAGTTTATTAAATCGACAAGGTCTTCATCATGCTATCAATTTCGATAAGAAAATAGAACTTTATTTATTCTGTTGACTAATCTCGATTCTCAGTCGTGTTCTTTTCTTTTACCTGGTCGAAATTCGACGAAATAGTTAAATGAAACGGTGATTCTTGTACGAATGGTCGTACGAATGCATCATAAATTGTTAATAAAGGCGTGACAGTTGGTAGCGTGTTATTCTCCATTTTGAAAATGTCTTATTAAAAAGATTGATATTTATCAAGACAACAACAAATAGAAAGGAAAAAGAATAATAAGAAAAAAAAACTAGAAAACTAACTGTGGAAAAAAAGGAAATAGAATATAAATGGATGTTCCAGCTCGTTTTACGGATCTCGACGAGAAACTCGTTAGATCACTAAGAAGAAGAACAAAAAAAAAGAATAGGCAAACATTAATCCTCAATAAAGATAAAACTATTTTAGCATACGAGCATTTTCCGTTAGTTCTGAAACGAGTATGTGACGAAAAGAAGCAGAAAAAAATAATAATCAATAATTAAACTTACAGCACGAGTTTTGACATTTTTATCTGTTGAACTAAGCGAAATATTTGTTTGGGTTTTATGCATAGTTTGGATTGGATTACAATAGCAACATCGGAGTCGACATTTAACTATATATTAGATTTAAAATCGACTCCCCTATTTTTTCTTGTTCTTTCAACGTAGGCGTTTGCAATGATTCACGTTGAAATCATAAAATTCATTCTAAAACATCAACAATAACAATTAGATAGTCGAAGAATACCAAAATCAAGTCTAGTCGATTAAGTCATTTCCGTTGATGAAAGTCATTATTAAAGAATCAATGAAATATATTGTGTCTAGTGTTGTTTTGTTGAGGGTGTTGACGAAGCTGGTAGTTCGCTTTGAAATGGATGGATATGAAATGGAACCAATCTAGTAAAAATCTATTCGCATATAAATCGTCAAAGATGTCGCTTGAATAGTTACAAGATTTTTTTATGTTTAAATTGTTCTGTAGAACTAAACATTTCTTTTACTGATCAAATAGTTTCAAAATGAACATTTTTAATTGATATCTGCTTATTTATTTGTTTTCAAAGGGAATTTCTCTTGTACTACTTTTGTTTCACATCATAAACTCTCCTACTCACTTGGAATCTTATATCAATAGTGCGAAATATTTGCCATATTTGTTCATCAGGCATGTTTTTCTTATATCATGCTTTTATTTTTTATTGAGAGTCGAATCAATCATCATCATCATTATTATGATTTCTCTTCTTTTGTCGTGATACTTTGTTTTCTCAATGGTTTCATTCATGTTTATTAATAGCACTTGTTTTTGTTTTATATATTTAATCAAAAAAAAATGATGATGACACAAAAAAATTGCGTTCATTTACTGCTGCTGCTGCAGTTGAATTTTTATATGATAAAAAAAAGGAAGTAATATACTCGAACGGGTAACATTTTTCAGTGTTTTTTTTTTAAGTTTGTATAAATAACCAGAAAACGAATGTACAATAGGCACACGAAAGAAAAAGAAAACGTGAGAAACGAACAAAAATAATAATCATAATGAAAAGAAACTGTTGAAGGGAGAAAAAAAAGCAATGGCTCACTATCTGACACACACACGCACACACACACACTACGCTGCCTGGAAGAGAGAATATGAAAAACCTGAGAGAATAAAGAAAAATTGTTTATGTATAACGATATTTTCGTATGGAATTAGTAGTTAAATCAACACAAAACACACAACCGTCGAGAGTTGTTACTAATGAACATGGTCGACGTAAACGCTGAGTATAGGAATCAATAACACGTAATAAATGACCTTGATTATCATAGATTTCAATATGAGCATTACCATTTTTTTCACATTTGCCTGCCAATAGAAATCCATTTTGATCGACATGAAGTGCCGTATAAAAGCCTTTCGAAAGAAAATTGAATTAGATCAATTGAAACATGATTTTCTTTACCTCCTCCAGTTGCTTTTGTTATTGAATGTTGACTTGATTTCGACTGTTGAGACATATAAATCGGTTGTTTATAATCCGATGGAATTAAATCCGGCGGTTGATGTGTGACATGTACATCAACATCGACGATTTGTTGTAATGTTAACGAACAAATCTGTCGAAGATATTTGCCTTCATAGGAAAACATATGTATTCGATGATCACCAATGAGTATTTCATCTTGTTGACCGATTGTGAATGTTTTTATTGTTTTAATGCCCACTGAACGTGTATCAATTTGATTGATTAAATCACCCGTAGATTTATCAATAATTAATAATGAATTACTGTCACAGATAAGTACTGAATTGGGATGATGATGAAATAGAGCGATTTGAACAGGTTCGTTGAATGATGATGATGTGAATTGATGTTGAAGTTCCATGGCGAATGTATCGGAATTTAAAAGAAGAAATTCGGAAATTAATTTGGTTTTCCAATCGAGCACAAAGAATGTCGATGTCGACGAACGATAAGCGAGACCGGTTGTTGTTGGTTCGAATAGAGAATCATTGACTGTAAAAAGAAAAAGAAAAAAACAGAAACACTCAAAATTGAATTTATTTGACAGTAACAAGATTGTCAATCGTACGTATATGTCCGAGAAATTTCCCATCGAATGATAAACATTTGATTCGACTATTTCCAGGATCGAGTATAAAGATTTGTTCGTTTATATTATCAACAATAGCATTCACCGGCATTGATAGTTCATTATCGGCACGTCCACGTTTACCTAAAACAGATTCGATCTTGACATGTCATACATGGTTCTTTTTTTTGTCTAATTCGACATACCAAATGTCCACAGTGGATTATTATGTTTCGTCACATCGACGATATAGGGCGAGCCTGATATCGGTCGATCGAATATTCTTATATCGATCTTATGATTTCCACTGATCAACGGACGAAATTTAATCGTATAGATTCCCGTTTGTTTATCTTGAAAATCATATTCACATAATTTTCCGTATGGATCCCAAATATTTACAGTGATTGGATCGCCTCCATCGACTCGAGTATTTCCATTGTAATCGACTGTTTCGATATGTATTGCACATTGAAGATTGGCGACAGGTGGTTCGATTTTAGTTCGACACAACGGTGGATAAGTCGATGAGACACGTATTCGACCGACACTATTCAATGACCGGGCGAGATCTTGTAGCGCGTGATTATGTCGAAATTCGAATTTCATAAATGAATTTTCTCTCGGTTCACCGATGAGAGATATTCGTTCGATACGATCGTTTAATTCCTGAATACGTTGCGTTAAAATATGAATATCTGAAGCATGTTGAAACGTCGAACATTCATTTTCGACTTTGCTTTTTTCATCTAAATCGAAAACGTTTGTCTTTTTTTTTTGTAAATCAATTTCGTGTTTTACTGAGAATAATATTTAATTGATCGTTGAGAACTTTTAATTTTTGATCTTTTGTTGTTTTTAATGTTTGTAAAAGATGATGTCGACGATTTTCGACATAAGTTTTGATTTCATTAAATGATCGATTGATAGCTTCAGCTGCTTTATCCATGCTACAATCGAGACGAACGATCTCATTTTTAACTGCATCAATTGCACTTTCCAAACAGCTTGTTGCTAGAAAAATTCATCGAAAAATTGAACGGAAAAAATTATTAGTAAATCTACTTTTTGATGCTTTGAAAAATAGAATTTCATTCATTCGTTTAATTGCTAACGAAAATGGAACGACTGTATGTTCAGCTGATATCTGATGTTGATCACATAGTTGACAAAAAATCTTATCGCATGTTTCACAAAATAATAATTCTTCATTTTGATGTGAAGTACATTTTGATACAACATCACGTCTTTGACTAACCATTAAATCAAGTAATTGATTAACGATAAATGATGGTGGAAATGATGTAACACCACCTACAAGATTTATATATTAATTAAGATTGATAAGAAGCAAGTTGAATTTAATTACCTCGTGGTAGGAGAATATGTTCACGACAAATAGGACCTTCGAAACACAAACGAAATTAAGATCGATTGCTAAAAATAATAATTCGTCTTACATTTAATAGCATCTGATCGCGCTTGAGAATTGACAATACGTTCGAGACATTGTCGACAAACGGTATGTGAGCATGGCAAAAGTTTGGGTTGATGTTCATGAGAATCGGATGAAAATTGATTAATACATGTCGAACATGTCAGAAAATGTTCGGTGAAATCTTTGGCATTAATATTAATTGTTTCGACTAATGTTGAACTCATCGTTCGTTTGATTCTTCTTAGGAAAATTTCCTTGTCATATTATATCTAAAGCTTTGAAATGCAAAGATTGACATTGATGCATGATCCGATAAGGCAGAGACAAAATAAACTATAACCAAGGCTATATGTATATATATGTGTAGATATGACATTGCCTTCGACTCGATGTCGTCAATACGATTTCACTCTTAGTTCGTTGACACACCCTAATTAAGCAGCCATGTATATATATATATACATATATATAAATAAAGATTAAGCAATAATCATATCAAGTTGAAATGTATTTCAAGGAAGGGAGGGAAGAGAGAGAGAGCAAATAGAAGAGTCAAACGACGAAAAAAACATTAGAAATATATGTTTTATATATCTCGTGGGAGATTTGATGGGTAGTTTTTTTCTTCTTTATTAAGATAAGAATTAATAGAAAGGCAAATTTGCTATTTCTCAATAGGCTTCAAGAAAAACGGATGAAGAGAGGAACAGAGAAAGAGCAAAAAGAAATGGAAAACACAAATAATAATTGCTAATGATTCAATTGATAAAAAAATCAATATTATTTCAATTCTATTAGCATTCGATTTTCTCTCTCATACGGAAAGATCAGCTTATAGTTCTCGTCTAGAAATACAAAACACAATTTTGTATGTGTATGTGTTTTTTCAATAGAGTAATCACTATCTATCCGACAGACACTTGTCCTTGTAAATATGGCGTGAGCTTTGCATATTTCAACGAGCAAAACACAAAATCTATATTCATTCGACGTCAAACGAAAGAGAACAACAAGGGAGCAAGAAAAAGAGAAAGGAAAAAATCGAAAAGTTTGCTCTTTGATTGAAGTCAAAGACAACATTTCTATTTAAAATGATTAAATGAAAACTTTTACCGTTGTATGTTTACTTTCAGTTAATAAAGAACGAAAAGTCGACGAATATGTCATATCAGTCATTCGTGATATTCTCACTATGACGTTTTTGTTACTGATGATGATACTCGCGCGTATTTCGGGGATGGCGCATGTGAGAAAGAGAAATATATATTTATATATATATGTAAGTGTGTGTATATACAGAAGAAAAAAGCAAGAGGAAAAGACGAAAATGACGACAGTCGACGAAAGGCTTTTTTTCTCTCTCTTTTCTTTTCTTTGCTCTCGTTTTTATTCGACGTAAATCGCTAGCAGATGAGCTGATCATCTGCTTGTTCTCGTGCAAAGTTACTATTAGTCTGCTGATGGAAAACAGAACGAAAAAGAAAAATGTAACGTCGCCCGAGCAGGGGCTCGAACCCTGGACATTGTGGTTAAAAGCCACACGCTCTACCGACTGAGCTACCCGGGCTACATTCATAAACGAACAAATTTTCCTAATCATTTCGATTGTTGATTCGTAATTAACTGATAAAAATCGATTTCATTTCGTTTTTCTCCTCTGTGAACTATGATTTTAAAGGTTAAAATTGTTTTTACAAAACAATTTCTCATTACGACATTTTCTCGTCGTCGTCGTCGTCGTCGCCGTTTTTCATATCAGGGACATTCATTTCGACGCATAGCAATAAAACAGACAATCGACCTTGTATCGATATTCAGTCAGTTCGATATTTAAACGTATTTGATTCTTCTTTTACGAAGACAATCGATGACAAATCATCGTCGTTGTTCAAGGTTTCAATCCCTATGATTGACGAGAAAGGAAATCGAACACATACGTGTTCAGAAAAATCAGACAACATATGGGCCATTATTGTGCACAACACGTAATACAAATTTACTCAATCAATCATATACATACATCGATTCTTGATTGAAGATCTTTTTACCCAAAATGAACAAGAAGAAGAAGAAGAAAAACGAATAACAATCGATCAAATTACTTTCGATTCGATATGATCTCGAATAAAAAATCAAAACTTGATTTTTTTTTGTTCTGTCTTGTTTTTCTAACCTTTTCATATTTTTTTACATTTGATTATGATTGTCTGCAAACTCATGGTAACAGTTAGCTAGCTTCAAGCCAGATGTGTCATTCTTTGGAATAAATGTTACACGTACAAGCAAATCAATTCGAAAAAGATAAATAGAGATAACCTTCTAACAATTAGTTACAAAAGAATTTACTAGACGGTTTTCAGTCTCAATCGATTCAAGAAAAAAAGAAACTTACTTGAAAATCTCTTGAGAATTGTGAGCATTATTTGAAATTGTCATCATCTGATGTTGACTGAACTATTTACTCTCATGTTATAGTCATTTCGAGTATAGTCTTTCTCTCTCTCTCTCTCTGCTCTCTATTTGTTCTCTTCTTACTTTCATGTACAACACAATGTTCGTACATTTTTCTCTCTCGTTTTTCTTTTTCTTCTTTATTATAAATTTGCTCTCCTTCTCTCTCTAATTTCTCGTCGTTTGGTCTAGTTGTTCGATCACGCATTGAACAGCATCGACAAACATATGCAGTAATATATTCAAATAAGACTCACCTCGTTCTTGTTCTTTTCTATAACAACAACAGCAACAACTACTATCATTATCATCATCACCACCACCAACAACAACTAATAATCATATCAATAAAGGAATATATGCACATAGAGAGAACAAGAGAAAGAAAGAAAGAAAGGGGTCGAATGTCCCTCAACCAGATTACGATCGATTGTGTAAACGAGTAAAAGAGCGCGATTATCCCCTATCGTGTCAAACTAAGTACTCACTATGATCATAGCTTAGTCTGCAAATAAAAAAATCGTAATTCTATCGTCATATTTCAATAAAAAAAGAGAGATTGGTATTATTCTTGACTCAAAACGAAAATCAATTTACTAAAATTTTATCTATTTTATTGAGAGAAATGGGCAAGGCATCAAAAAAAGAAAGAAAAAAAAAGAGAAAACATCAATGTTTCTAATAGAATAATGGGAATCGATCGATGTTCAGCTAGTTTGCGGATGGATTCTAAATATATTTAAAAAAAAGTAAACATTGGTTTAGTTTTGTTCTTTATCATACAGTTTGCGTAGTGGTGTTGATTTTGTTCACTAATAGTGAAGCTGGCGGAACATAAGGTGTTCGAAAATCACTTTGACAATTACCATATCCCATTCCTAAACCAATACCAGTGCCCAAGAAGACAGGCCATGGACGACCTAATTTGAAAGGAGAATAGGCAAATTTTTTTTTCGTAAAAATCGAAATATCAACTAACGTTTAAAAAGTACTGCTGAAAAGACAATACCCAAAGCAAGACCAGATGCTAAAATTTAAAAAAGAAATCCATCAGCATTGTTACAAAAAGTCTATTTTGAAATCGCTAACCTGCTTTAACAATTGTATCTGTTACACAACGGTCCCATTTTTCTCCGTAAACTTCTTCTGATGCTAAAGCACGATTAGCTGATGCCATCTAAAACAAAAAATTCAATTGTTTATTCTCTCATCACAATTATACATATTCCAAATTCATAAACAAACTATTTTTCTCTTTCGAAAACCTGGTTTCTCATTGGTTTTCCTAGTCAACAAATCAATAGACATATTGCTACCGCCATCATCATCATCATCGTTGTTCTTCTTGCGCGAAATATATGACAGGTTTATTTCGCTAACCAATTGACTGAAAAGAATATTTTGTAAAAAGTAAAACATTACGTTCTTTCATAATTGTAATAAATCAAATTTCAAGTTCAATAAATATGAATGTCGATGAACTTTTAAACTATCAAGTAGAAAATTCTCTGCTGTCGGCTATTTATTAGTTATTTCTATTTCCATTTAGCCTGAAAAGCCTGCAGTTCAAGCGGCTACCACCAATTTTTCAGGTAAACGAGCTACAGACGGACAAGCTCCGGTTCTTGCTGGTTTTCCAAAACGAGCTAAACGTCCGATGCTTGATGATCAACCTGCACCATCGACAATGAGTAGTACAAATCTAGCAGCAATGAGCATTGATGAACGTGATAATCTCTTACAAATGCTTGAACAAGAATCGACTGTAGGTTTTTCTTTTCATTTTGAATTGAAATAATCGAATGACAATATTTGTTTGTAGACGGAAGAACTTGATGAAACATCGTTAAAACGAATGCTTTCACAATTAGAAAAACGTTTTTCAAAAAATCAAGAAATGCGTATTAAATATCCTGATCAACCAGAAAAGTATTTAATATTTAATATTTAAAAAAAAACCTGATCCATTTTCTTTTCATGAACAGATTTATGGAATCCGAAATCGAATTAAACGATGCCGTTCAAGAATTACATGTTCTTGCTACACAATCGGATCTTTATCCTGTTTTCGTTAATATGAACGGAATCACTTTATTAATGAGTCTATTAACACATGAAAATACTGATATAAGTATTGCAGTTATTAGTCTTTTACAAGAATTAACTGATATTGATATCGCAACTGAAAGTCAACAACAAGCTACACTCTTAATTGATGCATTAGTATGTTAATTTTGTTCATGAAATAGATTTTCTATTTTCTTTTCTTTCAGTCAGAACAACAGGTTATTTCATTGTTAGTACAAAATTTCGATAGACTTGATGAGAATATCAAAGAAGAAGCTGACGGAATACATAATTCACTTGGTAAAACACACAAAATATAAAAAAAATAATAACTAAACATGTTTATCTATTAGCTATTGTGGAAAATATAACAGAATTTCGTCCAGCTCTTCGTATCGATGCTTGCAAACAAGGTCTATTAGCCTGTTTACTCAAACGATTAAAAGTAAAGCAAAATAAATTGAAAATCTTTTCATTGTTAAAATATTTTGCCTAGATCAAATCTCCATTTAATTCGATTCGTTTGTATTGTTCGGAGTTAATGTCAATTTTATTACAGAATCATGATGAAAATCGTCAAATGCTCGGTGAATTAGATGGCATTGATATTCTTCTCCAACAGCTCGCTGTAAATAACCAGAAAACAACAACTGATTCTCTCTTTTCATTCCGCTATTTTGTTTAGTTTTATAAACGACATGATCCTCAAACTGCTGAAGAATTTGAATACATGGGCAATTTATTCACTTGTCTATGTTCATCATTATTATTCGTGCCGAATCAACAACGATTTCTCAAAGGCGAAGGACCACATTTAATGAACATTATGCTAAAGTAATTCTTTTTTTTATTTATTGAGGAGAAAAAATGTTTTGTTTGTTCGTAGGGAAAAGAAAGCATCGCGTATCGGAGCAATAAAAACGTTAGATTATGCTATGACGGGCGCAGGAGGAAAAGAAAATTGTGAAAAAGTGGTTGATATTCTCGGTTTACGAGCAATATTTCCACTATTTATGAAATCGCCCAAAGGAAACAAACGATCCGGCGAAACACGATTAGAGAATGAAGGTAAAATTAAACTCTCGTTTTTTTTTAAATTCTCGACCTATTTTTTCCTTTTCAGAACGTATTATCTCATGCATTGCTTCATTAATTCGAAACTGCACCGGTTCAAATCACGTACGTGTGTTAAATAAATTTACTGAAAATGATCATGAAAAAGTTAGTTAACTCTATTTTGTTTTCATTCGTTATCGTTCTGATTTGTTTTCTGTCTTTAGGTTGATCGTTTAATGGAATTACATTTTCAGTATTATGAACAAGTGCAATCCGCGATGAAGGATTTCGAAGACGATGAAGACGAAGACGATGAAGATGAAAACTATCTACGACGATTAAATGCTGGTTTATATACTTTACAATTAATCGATTATATTATCCTCGAAATTGCTTCACCTTCAGCGAATATACCATCGATTCGAGAGCGTGTTATGAAAATATTAAATCTACGAAATAGTTCAATTGAAATCATCAAACAGATTGTGCAAGGTAAGAATTCGTTTTTTGAAATAAAAATCTTTGTTTTTTTTTCATTTAGAATATGCGGATAATTTGGGCATGTCAAATAAATCAAATGGAGTTGATCATTCGTCTGCAGACGATTCTTCGGCAAGCAATGGAAATACTGACGATTCTCATAAACAACATTTATTAGATTTAATCGAGAAATTCTAAACGATTTTCGGTTAGCTTTTTCTTCTCTTTCTTTTCTGTCTGATTTCTATATAATAAAAATCTAAACAACATGTATATGTATATGACCTTGTGTGACGTCGAAATCTTCTTGTTCTTCGTTCGTTTTCTCTGAACAATAGATCGAGAAAATAGACCGCCGATTGGGTTTTTGTGAATAGACAAACAAAAGAATAATTGGTTTGTGTTTTGAATGAATGAAGAATAATATCAAAATGGAAGATTTTCGATATTCTTTGTCACTCATTCGTATAACGAGAGATATCAACGTACAATCACCAACAATAGATTGGCATGTCAGCGAATCAAACGAAAACCGAATGTTTTCATTATCTTATCAAACAATATCAAATTTGTATTGAAAAATTTGGTTCTGTTGCGAAAAAAGTTCTTTCAAAATCATGGTCAATAGGAAAGAAACAAACTCAAGTAAATCGTTTTTAGTTTTTGTTTCGCTATAAATCATTCTGATTAATGAATAAATTCTCCTTGTGGTGATGATTGTTCTTCGAATTATCGTCTTTCCATCTATTGAATTATCAATCAAAATGAATAACCATTGACATTGTGTGGGTTGATATATATATAGGCATTTATTTAAGATGAAATCGATCTTATTGATCAATTCTCTTGATTGCTTTTAAAAACAAGGAGAAAAACCTTGTCTAGAAGGTAGATTTTCGTATTGAGACATTGTTTCCGTTTTGTTCCTCTCCAATACGCCTTTTGCATTTACACGATTAACTGTTTGCGAATTGTCACTCATTCTTTATTTCTTTTTTTTTCATTCCCATATGCTACATGTATATACACGTAACGCCCCCTCAAAGGCCACGATTCGTCGTTGGTAATTATAATTTTTTGCTTCTTCCATGCGTATTTTTCTTTTTCTTTCTTTCTTCTACACTTTCATACTGTAAAAATGTCACTCAGTATTCTGTTTTTTTCTTCTTCTTCTCCTTCTTCTTCTTTTCTTTATCCTTGTGCTCGCTGTTTTTTTTTTGGGAATAGGAATACTGATGGAATGAAGCTAAGAACTAAATAGTAATTGTAACGCACACACAAAGAACCTTCAAATAGAACATCACATTTTTTTCTCTTCGTTTACCATTTTCTTATACGCAATAGAAGAGCAAAAAAAAAAATACTTATCGATTCATTTTATCCATTTATATTTTTTCGCTTTTTACTCACGTAGAAATCAACTGACTGTTCACACGGTGAAACATTTACAACAATCGATGTTCTGTCACTTTTACAATCAGAAAATCTTCAACCAAATTCTGTAATCTCGTGTGCATCGAAAACACAACATTCAAGACAATTATTAGAAAGTTCTATTCTTCGAAATCAAATTCCAATGCCTTTAGCACAAAACTACAAAGACGACGTTTCACTTTTGGAATCCGAAGCAGCTCTAAGAAAGCCAAAAATTCAAATTATCACCACACCATTTGCGTCATGTCAAGAAACTAGTGTAAGTAACTATTTAGTTTCTATTTGTCAAACAATTTTTGAAGGTATTTTGACAAGGAAGGGGCCGAGTAGTTTATTTAAATAAAAGTAAATGTTTTTTTTTATTTTATTCTTCATACACATTTGAGACAGCTGAAATATTCATCAAATTTTAAGTAATAAGATTTCCAACTGAGTAATTAGTTTTCTCATCAACTAAAGTTAAATTTCTTTTCCTAGTTTTTAATCAATCGATAGATGTCACATTTATAGTTCCTCTAAATTTCCTTTTTTTTTGTTCTATCAAAAATTCAACTGTTCTAATTGAAATGATCAATATGTGTGGATGACATTCAACATTGTATGTTTATCTTTTTTTCCTTTTTAATTAAATGACTAATGACATACCCGTTTGTGCGTGTGCGTTTGTTAAAAATAGAGTAAAAACTTAGTTAAACGTTGAATATTAGCCAGCATCGTAGGCAGAATAGAGTGACTAATAGAATTATTCATTAAAATAAATTTAAAAATTATAAATTATTTAACAAGTTATAAATCAAATAGCGTAGTTTGTTTTTGAAAAAAAAGACAATTAAAAATCAATTGATTCTATCTTTTTTGGTTGAAATGACCTTTTTCTCTATGTTAATTTCAAGTATTTATGCTAACAATGAAAAAACAATGATTTCCGTCAATAGAACATAGAAAAAGAAATGATTTTTCTTGTTTTTATTCAATTAGCTATTTTGATGTTCTTTTTTTAGCACGAGACAAATCTTTCTCGAAATGGTCATTCATCAAATACATCGCAAACAGCAACAACTAACAACCAGACTAATATGTTAGCTGATGATGATTTGCCTGAAATCGTGTCTGTAAGTTATTCAAAATTGATTTTATTTTCGATTGGGAATATGTAACTCGATTTACAGACGTCAGCGAAAACTAGCGGCTATGAAACGGTAAATCGAGTGCAAATAATTAATGCTTCGACTTATCTGCTAATAATCTAACTAAAAAACACTTGACAAATATAATCCGTTTTCTCGAATATTCTCGTTCAATTACGAAATAATGATTCATTCTATTGAAATTACTCATTTGTAAACTCGATGGTTGTTAGAAACAGAGAGAAACAAAAACAACTAAGAAACTATTTGATAGGCATTTTTACTCGGAGGTGGATGAATATTCCAGTAATTGCGAAAGAAAATCATAAAGAGAAAAAAATATATGATTGTGCCCTTTTTTTTCCTCATATTTATTTCTGAGCAAACGTTATGACGTCATTCACCCTCAGTTTTCTCTGCACGAAGGAATGTTCTTGCGTTCTATTGCGGGAGAACATTACAAAAACAACGTTGATTCGTTTTCTTTCTTCTTACTTCAGCGATATATTATTGGCGTCATGTCTACGTCTTGTCTCTTATTTTGTAAAGAAAAAAAAAATACAAAATATTCTCTTTCGTTCTTTTCTCTTTTTTGATCTCTTTCAAAAAAAATATACATACACATCTCCCACACAATTCTCTTTCCTTTTTCTCCTTTCTCATTTTTTTTCCTTCATAAATATTATGTCATAAGTACGCATTGACCATAGCTAAAGGTTATATGATGATTTTCGCTTATGTACAAACAGTAGATTACTCGTCTTCGTTTCATATTGGAATATACGCGGTTACCCGGTGATATACCCATGGATTATCTTGACCTTCCTTCTCAAAACCACGATCAACATACTTTTTATCTAAGTTCATGTGAATCAGCTGCTGGCATTGATACACATGATTCAAACATATCTTCACGACATTCATCTCTATCATCGAATTCTTCAGCTAATATCGATTCGTCAACTCAGATAAAACCTATCTATTCAAATACTTTTTTTACTATTCTTAAACGTTCATATTATTTGAGTAATCGTCGTAAGAAACATGGTCGCTACCGTTCGTTATCGTCATCATTACATCTTTTCTTTAAAAAACACCATCAACAATACCACCATGAACATCAACAGTATCAATCAATTAATGATTTTTTAAAATCATCATCCTGTTCGCATGTGCCGACAGTTAACAATCAATTTACACGGAGTCAACCAATCTATCATAGTTGTCAGCATATCTACTCTCGTGATAAAATTCAAAATCAAATATCTAATAGTAAAATGCATGATTTTCAAAGACGAAGATCATTCTTACGACGTATGAAACATTCTGATAAGACAGTCAGTGAAGATAATAATACCCATACACTAAGTTCGGTCGACTTAGCTTTAACACCTGTTATTCTACCGGCACATTGTCAGACTGAATCAAATTCATTAATTACACCTGTTCAACAACTAAATCTTTTTGATTTACAAAGTGTAAGTAGAGAATTATATTGTTTGCCGTTTTTTTTTCATAACATAAATCATTCTCTCGGTTTTTGCTTGTCTAGACATTCATAACATTTATTTGATATATTGTTAGTGTTATTATTTTTTATGTTTTGTTTTTTCACAGAGGCAGAATTTTCTCATGACTAAACACTAAAAACAATTTCATAGCAACACATCAATGAATGTGTTTTCTTTTCTTCTTCTTCTTCTTCTTCTTTTTTTCTCCAGCATCGTCTCCGATGAATTTATTTCTCTTATTACTTGTTTTATTTATTCAGAAGCTATTGCAATTAATCTTTCACATGATAAAATATGTCATGATTTCATAACCAAAATAACAAAACATGACATCAGTTCGGCTAGTGTTGATATTTCTTTCTTTGTTTTAAAAAAAAAAGAAAACAAAAAATATTTTTGAGACTTGATATCTTCTATCTCTGACGCGTTATATGAATAATTTGTTTTCTTATTCATTTTCTTAGTATTTGCCAACACTTGTGTTACTTCTCACGTCATTATTTTCTTCCATTAGAGCAGATGTATTCGTTCGTTTTTTTTCTTTTTGAATATGATCAACATACAAACAGCAACTGTTTGCGTAGGCTGATCGAATAGGCAATGATTTTCTTTTTTAATATGTGCATAATTCTGCTTGAGCGAGGATTTGACTCAAAGAAAAAGAACATTTACTAAATTATGAGCATTTTGCGGGTATTGATATAGGAAAGAAGGCATTTCCTGCAATATAAAAACGCACACACACACACACACACACACAAAAGTTTCTTGCGTTCTCCCTCACGCGTATAAGTATAGATGGCAATAAGGATCGACCTTGTGCGCTGTAATAATGTTATTATGTTATGTTGTTGTCTTACCTTGAACAACTTATACCCACAATAGAAAACAATAATAGCATATAGATAAACAAGAAAGAGAAGAGAAGAGAAACGTGAATTACAGAGAGCTGGAAAAACAATATCTATCAGACGAAAATAATCAATTATTTTTCCAGGAAACCTTAATAAAACAAAAAAAAGAGAGCAGTTTCTTTTTTGTAACCTTGAATGATCAACAAACGACAACACATGAAAAAGAGCATTTATTCAAAAAGAATGAAAGGAATTTCTTTTTTGCTCTTGTCTTTACATATTGAAATTTTTCGATCATGAATGTTTAATATTACTCATATTGACAAAGCAAAAAAAAAGCGAACGAAATCGTTCGAATTAACCTTGCTCTGTTCTAGTCTACACGCAATTGTCATTGTCATGATGTTTGAGAAAGATTAAACGATAGGTTTTGGATGTAAAACGCTTTTTCTCTCTCGGTTTCTTTCGTACCCCTTTCTTCACCTTCTCATTTTCGTTTTTTTCTCTTTCGTTTGATACGAAAAGACGATAAACGACACCTCTTTTTCATTTTATTAATCGTGTATTGAAATGATTTGACAGCGAGCATCTATATGCAGCAAAGGATGCGTTACAAATCTAAGGTATATACTTCGCCTGTCTTGTCGTGTATAGTTAATCGATTAATTTAAAAGATCAAAGCCGATTAAACAAGATAGAATACGAAATCATTTCGATTTCGTTCATTAGATTTATTGAAAAAAAAATTATATTAAAGTAATTAAGCTATTTGATATGTTCCAGACGTTTCTAGCTTTTGCCATGGGTTCAGTTGGTGCAAATAACGATCATAAACAATCTGTCACTCATGATGTACGCTTATCGAATGAAACTAAAACGAGAGAGAGAGAGAGGAAAAAAACAGAACATCATTGAATTGAATTTATTCGAAGGAACAAAAAACGAAACATAGAATAAAATATTGTCTTTTCTTTTGTTTTGTATTTAGGATGAACCAAATAGTACTGAACATGAAATCGAAATTACGACTGTTACGAAAGAAGGATGTGATCGAGCTGATAGATCACAATTCGAACTTTTGCAGACGCTTGGAGCAGGTTCATTTGGCCGAGTAAGATCGAGAGAGAAATCCTAATCGAATGAATTGATTGGGTTTCGTTTTCCTTAGGTTGTCCTCGTACGTAAAATTGTTGGTCCCGATGCAGGTTCACTCTATGCGATGAAAGTATTAAAAAAAGCTAGTCTCAAAGGTAGTTTCAATGAAAAGACTATTTCTTCAAACGAAACGAAACGAAACTAACGTTTGATTTTTAGTCCGTGATCGTCAACGAACGAAAATGGAACGAGATATTCTCGCTCAAATATCTCATCCATTTATTGTTAAACTTCATTATGCTTTTCAAACGGAAGGCAAAGTTTATTTGGTGCTCGATTTTCTACGCGGTGGAGATTTATTTACACGTCTATCGAAAGAAGTTATGTTCACTGAACGTGATGTTCAATTCTATCTAGCTGAATTAGCTCTCGCACTTGATCATTTACATGCACTTGGCATTGTTTATCGAGACTTGAAACCTGAAAATATTCTACTTGATACCGATGGTCATATTGCATTAACGGATTTCGGCCTATCGAAAGAATCTGTACCAACACAAGACTCGAAGACATTTTCATTCTGTGGAACAGTTGAGTACATGTCGCCTGAAGTCGTGTCACGTAAAGGACATTCACATGTTGCCGATTGGTGGTCATTTGGTGTTCTTGCATTCGAAATGATCACAGGACATTTACCATTTCATGGTGCAAATCGTAAAGAAACAATGAATATGATTTTAAAAGCTAAATTAGCTATGCCAACATATCCATCATTGGAAGCACAGAGTTTATTACGAATGTTATTCAAACGTAATCCAGCCAATCGATTAGGTGCAGGACCCGACGGCTTTCGTAATCTTCAAAATCATCCATTTTTTGGCTCGATCGATTGGGAGAAATTGTATAAAAAAGAAATTGAACCGCCATTTATTCCACCAATTCATTCCGATTATGCGCATTATTTCGATAAGGAATTTACTTGTAAAACACCGACTGGTAAACAATCATCATAAATCGATTTTCCATTGTTTTCATTCGAATTCTATTTTTCATAGATTCACCAGGTATTCCGCCAAGTGCTGATGCACATGACTCATTCCAAGGCTTTAGTTACATTGCACCTGAACTAATACATGCTCGTCAAAGTGATCCGACATTTGCCAATGATGTCGAACGACGTTTACGATCGATCGTAGGTGTTAAAACAACACCGTTCAAGGATGAATATGAATTAAAAGAGCCATTGGGTCGAGGACAAACATCGACATGTTACCGTTGTATACATCGACAAACACGTGAAGAATACGCGGTTAAATTGATTAAAGATGCCAGTTATAATGATCCATCGGATGAAATCGAATTATTATTTCGTTACAATCAATTTCCTCATATTATTCGAGTAAAACAACGAATTTCTTTGCATTTCAAGTTCTTTTGTGTTTTTTTTAGATACGAGATGCATTTTTTAATTCACCAACAGTTTATATTGTAACTGAATTGATGCGTGGTGGCGAATTATTCGATAAAATTCGTCAAGAAAAATCTCTTTCCGAACGTGATAGTGCAAAAATCATGCATGTTATTATTAAAACTGTTGAACAACTACATCGAAATTCGATTGGTAGATGAATTAATAATGATGAATCGAATATTTTCTAATCTTATTTTCTAGTTCATCGTGATCTTCAACCTCGTAATATCATGTATGTCGATCAAAATCGTCAACCATCAGCATTACGTATTGTTGATTTGGGATTTGCTAAACAACAACGTGCTGAAAATGGTTTATTAATGACGCCATGTTTTACAAAAGAATATGCAGCGCCTGAAGTTCTATCACGCAAAAAATACGATGAATCCTGTGACATTTGTACGATGATGACGATAATAATTAATTGAATTTCAAAATATTGTTCTATTTCTTTTTTCTTTAAAGGGAGTTTGGGAATACTTCTTTACACATTATTAGCTGGCAATACACCATTTGCACTCGATCGAAATGATTCTCATGAAGTCATTCTTGCTCGAACAGCTGTTAAACTAGTATTAACAGGACCAACATGGAATCGAGTATCCGATAATGCTAAAGTAAATCTAGATTGATCAATATTGATCCGATATCATATAATTTTGTAACAGGCACTTGTAAGTGCAATGCTCGATGTTGATCCAAAGAAACGACCAACAGCTTCTGATCTTTGCAAACATCCATGGTTTTCGAATATGGATAGTCTTCCAAATATGAAATTAAGTAATATTCAAGATTACAATCTTGTTCGAGTAAGTTTTTAGAGAACAGACAAAAAAAAATGAATGAAATTTACCGATTTGTTTGTTTGATTTTTCTTCTTCTAGCATAATCTCGACGCAACATTCAATGCGATTAATACAAATTCAAATAAAAGTCTAACGCTCGGTCCCATTGGTGACTCGAATCTATTCAAACGACGTAATGAACGAGCTGCTCATCAACAACAAACAGAAAAAGTGAAATAAATTTATACGTCATATTTTTTGTCTATTTATTCTTTCTCAAACAGCTGATATGTTTGTGTCTGTTTTTTATCCGTTTTTCTCTTCTCATTGTTTCCTTATTTTGTTTCTCGGTGGTGTATATCTTTCTGTCATGTTTCTTTCTTTCATTCTTCTTTCTCTTTTCCTTTTCAGGATATGTTTAACCTGAACAGTATCTTCTTATTTTTATTTTTTTTCTCGTTGTTGTTATTATAAGATTATTATTGTTGTTCGTTTATGTTTTTTTTTCATTTGTCGAACGTTAGCGCGATTTAATTGTATAAGCAAACAAACCGAAACACGCATATATATTTATATACTTATATAAACATATAGCTATATAAGTTATTACACATTAAAACAAGGCAAAAGAAAATTTCGTATCGTTGTTGTATTTTAAAGAATAAGCAATATTCTCGTTTGTTTAGTCTACTGATTTTGTTGATAAATGACGAACAATGACAATGCAGAAAAAAAAACTCAAATGATAAACTTTGTCGTTCTCTTCGGACTAATTTTAACTTTTAAACCAACAAAAAAGTATTTCTATTAAGATCGTTATCTTTTGTCTATATAAATCTTACCGAAGTCAAATATTCTTTTTTATTCTGGAGATAATTTTCACTTGATCGTCATGATGCGAGTGTTGGTTGCGTTAGTTTTATTTGCAACAGTTATTAATGCTTCGAAATCCTATTCGAAACATCAACTCTGGCGTTTGAAAGTTGAAAATAATGAACAAGTTGCTAAAATGCTCGATTTTAGTCGCATTGCTCATTTACATGATATCAATTTTTGGAGTGAAGAATTTCGTATGAATATTCCCGTAGGAATTCAATGATCGAAAGAAAAACCAAGAATAAATCAATATTTTCTTTTTGTAAAATAGATCGATGTTCGTGTTCCACCTCAAGCTTTCGAAAGTTTTGCTGAATATTTATCATCATCAGACAATCCAATTGAATATGAAGTTCTGATGAAAGATATTGGTTCAGTTATTGAAGAACAAAATTTCGCACATTTACATCAACCATCGAGTGTCAATGCAGATAATTTTACCTATGATAAATATCATACAATCGAAGAAATTCATGCCTGGATCGATCAATTAGTTCAAAGTTATCCAAATTTAGCTACATCATTTAGTGTTGGAGAATCGTACGAAAAACGTGATATCAAAGGTTTGAAAATTTCATCGAATAAAACAGCTGTTCGAAGTGATGGTACACCAGTTAATAAAAAGAAAGCCGTTTGGTGGGATGGAGGTTAGTTTTACATATAGTTTTTTCTCTTCTGTTCTCGATCTATTTCTTTTTGTTATTATCTTATCAAACGATAGGTATCCATGCTCGAGAATGGATTAGTCCAGCAACTGTTATCTATTTTGCTCATGTTCTCTTATCAAACTACAGCAAAGATCCAGCAATTACACAACTTGTAGATCAATTTGATTATTATATTTTACCAGTATTTAATGTTGATGGTTATGCTTATACATGGACTAAAGGTTTGTGAAAGAGATGAACAAGAAATCGACACTAATTTTGCTATGCTTTAGATCGTCTCTGGCGTAAAACACGAAGCAAAACAGCAATTCCACTTTGTTTCGGTGCTGATCCAAATCGTAATTGGGATTACGAATGGGGCAAAGGTAAATTTCGACGCACCCATTCATTCACTAGACAATCATGTTTGTTTCTTTTTTAAATTTCAGGTGGTACATCACACGATCCATGTTCAGACACCTATTGTGGTCATAAAGCATTTTCAGAAATCGAAACAACTCAAGTAGCACAATTTATCGGTGCTCATAATGATACAATTGTACATTATATTAACTTTCATTCATATTCACAATTATGGATGTCACCATGGGGTACAATCATTTCGAATTTCAATTCGATCATACATATTCGTCTCTTTTCTCTAGGTTATTCAACCGAAAAACCAAAAGATTTCAAACTACAAGATGATGGTTCAGCTCTAGCTGTTACTGCTCTCACTGCTCTCTATGGTTTGTAACAAATCGCTAATCAATCGCACGTCAATCCATTTATTTCAGGTACACAATATGTTCATGGAAATATCGGTGCAACAATCTATATTGCTTCGGGTAATACAGTCGATTGGACATATGGAACAGCTGGTGTTCTCTTTAGTTATGCTATTGAACTTCGTGATACCGGTAATTGATATAGTTGTAGGTTTTAATTGAAAAGATCTTTTGAATTAATATGTTTAGGTGAATACGGATTTTTATTACCGGAAAATCAAATCATTCCAACTGGTCAAGAAACATTAGCTGGTGAAATTGCTTTATTAAAATATATTGAATCAAAAGTTTATGCATAAAAACATTCTTTTTTTCCTTCTTGTCATTTGCGTTCAAAATAGTTTTGTATCAATATTTGCAAACTAAAATCGTGATTAAAATTTTCTACCTCTAAAAATAACATTTCCTTTAAAATAAACACTTGTTTTCAATGCATATCTTATTAAAATTCATCACCATGACGTGACGTACATAAGTCAATAGATTTGAAATCGATTCAATTGCGCTCATTTATTGGACTTCGAGTGCTTCTCTGTTGTTTTTACATTTACTTACATGCGCATTATGTCTGAGCGTTTTCGATGATTAATATGTATTTTTTTTTCACAAAATATTTTCCTATGCAAAATAAACATGATTATATATTAATTTATATTCAAAGAAATTCGACATCATTTGACTTATAGAAGTATTGACAGAAATACACACTTGCACTTTTGTTAAGATTTCAAACGATAAGAAAAAAAAATGTTTGCTTGTCAGAAAAGAGATTTTACAAAACCATGGTGAGTATTTGTTTTGTCTTTAATGATTTCAAGAATAAATCAATAGTGAAATATATAATCGTTTGTTTCTTTTCTTTTCTTTTTCTCTCTCGTTTATCTATTACATATGTGTCTATGTAGTCAGAATATTTTACTGTTTTATTTTACTTTTTTCTTTTGACGTCAATAGGATGACATCGAACGAAATTTCTACAATAAAACAACGTCTTCTCAACGAACAATTTGTACATTTAAAATCAATCACCGATCAAAAACGATCAGTTCCAAATCATATACAATTTCAAAATCCAATAAATTTTCCACCAATAACACAAAATGCCGCTCCAAGACTCGGCATTGCTCATAGTTTATTAGAATCACCGAAATCATCTCTAACTAATTATTCAGCTGCACGATTTTCATTTGCACAAAGTAATGCACCATCGCTTGCATCACGATCCTCATTTTTTCAATTCGCTAATCATCTTTATCCCAAACGATCAACTCGATACGATCATATACAATCAAAAATCGATACTGGTCTACCGCGTCTCGATAATCTACGAACCGAACGCGATACAAATCAATTAGGACCGAGTCATAAAATAAATTGGTCTCGATTGAAACAAGAACTCGAAGAAAATTCACAAATTCGTGCACAAGCTAAACGTTTACAATATAATTCCGGTGTCACTTATACAACGCAGTTAACAACACTTTCGAATCTTGTTCGAACTAAAGTTAAATCTTATTTAGGCGAAGAACGATATAAAATTATTGTTCAACTTCATGTTTTTCCAACATCAATCAGTGGTTTACATATAGGATCGAGATGTTTATGGAACGTGCAAACGGATAATTCGATTACATTCAAAATGCAAGGCATTGATTGCGATTTGCTTTTCGTTGTGTTTCTTTGCTATACTGATTTAGGAGCTACGTAATTCGCTTTGATTTTATTTGACATTTTTATTTTATTTTGTAACTAAATGCGTACAGAATAAATCATATTCGACAAGCTTAATTAAAATAATTCAATAATTGATCACAATGATCTAGTTCAAATTGAAATTGACCAGTGCATTCACATTCGACTGATTTCGAATGATTTCGACGAGAATTAAACTTTAATGAACATAGACAATGACTGTCTAGAAAAAAAAGACAACTTATTACTTGGAAAAATAAAATATTCGAATAAATTTCACCTGATTTACATGTGGATTTCGAATGATTTGTTTGTCTATGTAGTAAACCATTTGAATATGAACACGATAAATTGAGCACCGGTTCCTTTGCAAAGAAAATATTTTAAAAATATGTTATTTTTCTCTCTCTCTCTCGTACTTCATAGCATAAACATTTTCGATTGAATACAATTGAACATAGACGTGAAGTAATAGAGAAAAAGTCTTTTCCAGAATCGATATAATCATTCGATGATGACATGATTGTCTCAATTTGATGTTTTCCATGATCTAGTCCAAATAAATGGCCAAGTTCATGTAAATACGCACCAATCGAATAGAATAGAGATTCTGCTCTGATAAAATAAATAAGAAGTTTCTGTTTATTTTTTAACCATTTCTATTTTTTTCGGTACTTATTGGAATGAAGATTGGCATGGAATTCATCAAATGAACTCGGCAGATCAGCAAAATATTTCGGTAGATTTAAAACAATGACATTCTTGAAAGCTGAAACAAAATAGTAGATTTTCTTCTCTATCAATTTGATGTTTATCTACTGGATGCAAATGTAATTGTCGATGAAACCGATGAATGAACAATGAATTTAACATCCGAATTTTGACTGAAATCTGCTGAATAAATCTGACGATAGATTTCTTTGAATAAATCTTTATCATTTAATTTATCTTCGAAATCTTGTTTTGACATTGACATATGATGAAGAGATTTTTCAATATCGAATAAAATCGATCGTCGATAATGTGTTTGTTTATACAGAATTTCATCGAATGTTGAACGAACAAGTTTTGTTAGAAAACGAAATTGTTTACAAATATGTTCAATATTCGAATCGATTCGATCAGAAAACGATGCATAAATAAGTCGAATAGTTCGATGACATACTTTCGATGGATCATAAATTAATGTAAACGAAAATTGCGAAGTCAATGTCGATAGTTCAATTTGATTTTCACCTGATTCAAGTTGAACATAGATCTATGAACATATTGGTCTTTTAGTTTTGTTTTTCTCTTGAAAATCATTGAATTGAAATTCACTTTGAATAATCCCTGATTAATAGGCCATTGATATTTATTATTGACTAATATTGTTTCATGATAGAGATTATCCAAACCAAATAGTTGAATAATTGGTTGATAAACAATCTCTCCTGGCCGATAGTTTATTATCCAAATACACATAACAAATCCGATCTTCAATCGAAAACAAAATTTACATTTAATCTTTACAAACAATAATGAATGGTTTCAATAAGATTAAACAGTAGGTGGTTATCTAAGTATTCAAGTAGATAGATAATAAACAAAAATAATAATCCATTCACCTTTTTAACATAAATGATATGATAAATCTTTGACCTATTTATTTGTCTTTAATCAAATCGATTGGTTTGTTTTCTTTTTCTCGATTAATGCACTTTTCTCCTCCTACTGATTGTTTGTTGATCAGATATCTGTTTTCTTCAATACCATATTTTATTCACATAAATATCCGACGACATTCTCCGAACTTCTATAGATCAAATCTTGAAAATGTCAAATAAGTCTATTCGATAGGATAGATATCTATCGATGACGACAATAACATCGAACTAAACAAGAAGAATAATTCGATGAAAAACGATGCTCAAATTTTTTTTCCGCTTGATTGTCAAAGAAGTCATTATAATTAATAATGGGTTCTTTTCCTCGCCTCTGATATTATTGATTATGTCTTGAAATGATATACTGTCGAAACAAAAAAAACAAACGAAGCTATTTACTAAAGAGGGCAACATGCATGTAGACTATAGACAGAAAATGAGATCACAATAAGACATAATAGCAACGATTAGACTAACAGAGAACAGCTTATCGACTGCACTGGAGATAAAAAAATAGTCGGTAAGCAGTTAGACATAAACAGGAGATACTCAAAGCGTGGCACGATATTGCCAGATGAGAAAAATGTCATCTATCATGTCAATCAGCCGATCTCAAACGAAAATGGAGAGGGACAGAGAAAAAGGAAAAAGAGAGCGAGAGACGGAGGAAGAAAGAAAGACCTTGCTGTACAAGCAGACTTGTACTTCAACTGTTCTGCTGTTTCTTCTCTACGAAGAAAAAGACGATTCCCACAATCATCATCATAATATTATCATCGTTTTTTTTTCCTTTATTTGTTGTTTATATTCTCCTACCATCATTGCACTATATAACTCGCTCATTTTCTATTGTAGACGTACGTATTTTGTTAATCAATGGCATCAGCGGAATCAACGGGTGAACGTATTGATGTTGTTTCATTAGTGGTACTTGTTTCGTATCCCAAACATTATCGTATATTTGCTGAGAAAGAACTCGTTCATGAAATTCTTCCCAATGCATCGGACTCAGCATTTGTCTGGTTTGGCAATTATTCAGCTGAAAAAGATGAACATCCACTTGTATACATGGATGTTTTAAGTAAAATGATTCGTTTAGGTTATCAAATCTCAGCTGCAACTGGTGGCGGTGGTAATCCAGCTATTGGAGATAATATGTCAACACATACGTCGCATTATCTTCTGATTCGAAAACGCGATTAAACGAACTGTTAATTTTCTTTCTGGATTTAATGACTGCTAACGGTGAAAGGATGGTCGATTACTTTTTTCTTGTGTGCGTGCGTGTGTGTAGAACGTAACTTTTTTCTAAATAGCATATTCTTACTGTATTTTGAATATAAATAATCTTTCTTTTTGAGAAACACCCGGTTATACTCATTCATCAATCTCATTTTTCTCTTTCTCTGTTTTTGGTCGATGTTTAAAAAAGAAGAAGGCGACAATAGTACAGATACACCATATGATATTCATCAAATTAGACGAACAACATGTGTGATACATAGATATTACGCAGAAAGAAGCAAAAAAATACTTACACAACATATATTAAATAATAGACAACCTTGGATAGTGGATTTATCTGAACGATAATCATCACAAGTAAAAGAAAACAACAGAAAAGATGTTCGTTGCACTTGTTTTAATAAGAAAAAAAAAACTAAATAATCTGGAAGAATAATGATTTGTAAGATACAAACAATAATTGATCTAGTATCAGTCATACATATGTTATTCTCATCTTAACTATTCATATGCTTCACTCTAATGATGATGGACAAATGGAAGGACATATTAGAGTAATTCATCTGAAATATCGTTAATTTGATTTAAAGAAAAAAAACTAAGAATATGTTCTTTTTGAAAATATTTTTTTTCGAGTACATTTTTCGATGATTTTATTTAATTAATTCCTCACAATTCGACTTTTATCTTTTTGTATCAATAAATTTATTTAGTTACTATCCGCCGTCGCCGCCGCCGTCGTCATCGTCATTCATTGTCGCAATCACAATCGAACTGATTCGATATTCAGATCGAATGGGAATCGTCTCGTCTGTCTTGCTGATAGAGGGTGTCTATAAACTTTTTTACTAAATGACATCAGATGACAGTAGTTATCATTTTAAACAAATATGAACTACTAATTATTGACGAACATCTAAAAAGAAACAAGACGTCATTAGTTTGCGTGTTTTTCAATAGAGAATATTTATTTCATTAGATCTCACTGAATTTAATATGAAATCATCGTTTTTATTTCCTTTTATATGTTTCTTGTAAATATAATTGAAATGTAGAACAAAGTAGTTCAATCTCACATTTTTTTCTACTTGATAGTCTTATTGATCAGCAGTTAGTCGAGATTTCTTTTGAACTTTTTCGATAAATGACAAATGAAGCATGATAATACGATTAGTTCTGTTATCTTCGTGATCCTCCTACGCATAGTGCGTGTCTTCCAACGATCGACATGTGTATAGCAAAGGATCTCTTGAAAAAATGTCGTTGACATAAGATTTCCTATGTTTTATTAAAAGAAATATTTTTTTTCTTCGAGATGAAATTGTTGAGAAAATTTATCTATCCGTAGATTACGATGTTATTTTTCTTCGACTATCTTGATTTGTCCTCAGAGATAAGACGGTTCAAGAATCGCTCGAAGTCATATAATTAAGACGGAACATTGATTTAGTATTATTTCTTTTCCTTTTTGTTGTCGTCATTAAAATAAGAAAATGTTTAACTATTCGCCTACTATCTCACGCAAGAGATTTATGTGACATCGCCATCATAAACTAAAAAGAAAGAAAATCGTCAAGATATAATAGAATACTCAAATGATCACGCACTTCATTCCGTATCTGAATCAATTTAGCGTGTGTTATTCTTCTATTATTAGTGATATTCAAACGAAATATTTTTCTATGCAAATATTCTCTTCTAGTTGAACGCGATTATTTTACTAGCCGATAAAATGATCTTTTTGCATTTTTTCATCCTGTTTCCGGATTATCGTTGAAGAAAAAAAAACTTTATTTGATTAGCTCTGCGACGATTGATTATATATACTAGAATGTTATTTTCTATTTTCCCCTAAAACAGAAATGATGCGACTGATGAGAGTGTATTGCTGCAAAAATCAGTTCTTCTTTTAAAGCTTATGTAAATAGCTTGTTCTACTCTTTTTCGTGATTGAAAATCAACTAGACTGCTTACTTTTCTTGTCTCTCTCTCGTGAGATTTACGCATGTAATTATATTAGAAATTCATGAATACTTTTTTAGTAGCTAGAATTATTCCATAGCTAAGTAAGAAAAGTTGAAAATGATATTTGATGTGACATTTTAGATTTGAAAACAAAATTTCATATCATTTTCTCTTCCATTTATCTTCAACAAACAAAATACAATCTTAAATATGAAACCGGCGCTATCGGTCTTATTTTTATGTTTTCTCATCAGTATGTAATTACCTGTAGTTTTTCAAACGATTTCAGTCTTTCTTTTTTCAGTTGCAATTCATGAAACATCAGCATCGAATAACGTTCGTAATCGTAAGCAACGTTATTATGACAACTGGGATTCAACAAATGATTCAAATACAGATGAAAACAATGGAATCTATCAAATCTTTCCATATCAACAGAAAGGCTGGAAAAAAGAAGATCCTTGCTCGAATAAACCCTTATGGTATTTAAGATATCAAGCACGTCTTGGTAAATTATCACCATTTTACGATTGTCTCAGCGTGTATGCCGTATAAACATAATCAACAAGAATGACGTTATTTTCTTTTCTTTGATTTTTCGTAAAAAAAAACATACACACACGCGCACAGAATTGAACAATTTATGCAGACACTATATTTATTTTTCAAAATAAAAACAAATCAAGACAGGAATGTCATCTATTAAATACCGAAAAAAAAAAGAAAAATATAGATTTTTTTCCCGAATAATTAACTGTTGTTTTGTTTGTATACACCGTGTGATTAATAAAAAAAAACATATAGATACCAATTTCTCTATTGAATACATCACAACTATCACAATTCAAATTAACTAGATATACGTAGATCAGCAATTTGTTCACGCATACGAAGATTATCGGCTGTTGTTGCTTGCCAAACTGTTTCGAGATCGATTTCCAGATGTCTAGAAGAACGAGAATAAGATTGAAGTTGAAAATGTGAACAACAACAAATTTCGAACCGTTTTTCGGCATAGAGATCATTGACAAGTATTTGTTTGTCATTTAATAAACTTCGTAATTGTTGAATTTGTTGTTCGTATTCTAAACAACGCAGTTTCAAGAGATCATGTTGTTTTTGAAGACTAAAATGAGAAGAATTTGCATTTGTTGATCAATTATTTATGGTGAATTACTCTTCTGTAGCGGTGGTAATACGTTCTTTAGTTTTATTTTTATAATTCGCTAATCGTTCTTCGAATAGATTGAGTTTTTCAGTTTCATCGGCAAATTTCGTTTGAGTTTTATTTAATTCTTCTTCTTTTGCTTTTGCCAATGCTAAATAAGTGTCACGTTCGATTTTAATCTGTTCGAATTCATCCGTTGTTTGCTCGATGATATTCGTTAATTTCGTTTCTTTAATTTGTTCTAATTGAAGTTTATTTTCATAGGTTTGCACGCGTAATTGAAGTTTTTTAGCTAGTTTTTTCAATGCAAGTATTTCGCCTTTCAAACGTTCGATTTCAGTACGATATTCAGTGAGTTTTAATTGCGAAATTTTCTTGCCCGATTCAGCATCCTTAAAGGCAAACATAAAATGTGATGTTTTGTTTTTTTTTTGCTTGAGAAATTTTACTTGAACACGCCGAAGAAGAATTTGCATTTCATTTGCATGTTTTTCACTTAATTCATCTGCATATAAAGAGAACAAATTTTTGAATTTGCAAAAACAAAAAATATCGAAAGATTCTTCGAACCAGTTAAACGTTTCATTTCGTTGATTTCGTGAATATGTTCTTGAACATGTATTCGATGTGTATTATCCATGAGTAATTGTTCATATTTTCGTTTGAGTTCATCGTTTTTCATTTTTATAGTATCGAGAATTCGATCAGCTTCAGTTTTTTCACTTTCAATGATTAATAATCGACGAGTTAACGTCGAAACTAAACAAAAAAAAAATTTTTTTAAACTTTTATTTTCTGCCTTGAAATGTCTATCGAACCTTCTTGAATTTGATTTTTCTGAACGTCATTCAATCGGTTGGTTTGTAGATCTAATTGATCTTGAAGAACTTTATTTTCTTCGAGAACGAGATAAGCTTGTCGTTTGATTTGTTCGATATCGGATAGATGATTATCATTTCCTTGAGATGCAGGCGAACGAGATAAACGGTCATGTAAACGAGTATTTTCGTTGATGAGTAGTTTCATTTGTTCATCGATATCGATCAATTGTGACTACGAACAGAAATCAATTTGAATTTGTCGTTTAACTGACTTTTCGTTACTTGAAGTTTTTGAATGAATTCAGTTTTTGCCTGAAGTTTTTCATCGTAATAAACGAAGAGTGGAGCGAGAAACTTTTGATTTAACTAAATGAATGATAAATATTGATTAAGAAATGAAAGCAAAGTGAAAAATATGAAATCATACGAGCCATATCGGTGTTGGACCTTTCATTGGCAAGCCTTGAAATCTTCGTTCTTCTTTCTACAAGAAACAGAAAAATGAAATTAAAGAGAACAAAACCGAACTGAACTACTTCAATCTGTTGAAGTGTTTTCGATGGATATTTTATTTGATAACTATTTAATGCTGAATTCAAACGTTGAACATACGTTTCCAGATCATGATTTTTCTTTTTAAGATCGCGAATTGTCGATTGATATTCATCTAGAATCAATACGATAAATCGTTTTCTTTTCAATCCAAAACTAACTTTCTGTATGTCGTTCCTGTAGAACAGTTAGTTCATGTTGTAATTGATCACAACGATTTTGTAATGTTCGAGTTAGATCTTCGAGATTTTTCGTTTGTTCTATAAATATCAAAAAGAAAATGACTCAAGAATGTATCTTGATTTTCTTTACCATGTTCTGTTTGTTTGAATAAATCAGCTAGTTCTTGTTTAGATAATTTTTGAGATGTTTGCAAACGATCTAACAGTTCTTCTTGTTGTTTTTGAATGTTCTATTATAGATAAAAATCAAGAATTTGCCTTTTTTCCAAATGAATTTCGAACAAAGAAAATCATTACGCGATTATTTAATCGAACTTGCTGAACTTCATCGTTTAACAATTGATTATGATTTTCTAAGTGTTTTATTTTCTGTTCGTATTCTGTATCTATCGAATTAAAAACAAAATTATATTGAAAATGTTTCATCAAAATCCAGATATAGTTTTACCTTGATAATTTGAAATTGGATTCGACTTGCTGATGGGTGCTGAAACTTTTGATGACGAAGATTCATCACTCTCACGAATTGTTTCTTTGAATGAAACTGATCGAGCACTGATCGGTCTCGTTACTGAATCATTGATTAATGAATATACAGCACCTCCTGATTTTCCATCTTCGTCCTTCAAATTAAGAAATATAATTACACACATGTATTCATCTTATTTGAATTTACCACGATTCTATTCGCTGCTCTCGGTGTTGTTGGACTAGCGTGACCCAATAAAGGATTGTTAACAATGGACGAAATGTTATTTGATTTAATTGAAACAGATGTTCGTTTAGGTGCAGCATTTAACTATTGAAAAAGAAAGAATGATCTCATTTACGTGTCTTGTTAGATTGAAATATTAATATATTACATCTGATGATTGAGATACATCTTGTTTTGAATCGAAATGATAAATCGAATTAGGTGCAGCAGCATTCATCGTCGATGTTGATTCTATTCAATCAAATGATACATAATTATGTTTATGGCATTTTCTTTACCTTCATCGTCATTTTTCTGACTGAATAATCGCTTTTCAATATCAGATAATGATGCTGATCGAGATTTATTCTAGAAAAACAACGATGAATAATCATAATAAGGTAATCCTTTCAACAAACATTTCTTCTGGTAGAATTGTTGCTCTTTTCTCGATGTTTACGTTCTTCTTCATTACTAAACATATATTGAAAATTAATCAAATAAAAGAAGAAGAAGAAGAAGAAAAAAAGAAATACTATTCTAAAAATACCTACCTGCTGTTTTCATCTGTACTCGCATCCATTCTTCCAATCGATCGTCGATGAACAATATTTGGTTGTGAATGTAAATGAGTTGTCGATGAGATCAATAGCTGATCGACTGAAGAAGCACGAATAAGTGTCGATGCTAATGGACCCCATTGTTCATTCGCTCGAGTTTTTTGTTGAGGAATTTGTGATGCAACAGATGGAACGGCAACCAAACTTACTGTTGGAATAATAGAAGAAGCTATATGACTGTAGAGATGCTGAATTAAAGAATACCAAGAACAAATATTAGAATTAATCAGGTTTGTTTTTATTTTTTTATTCGACAGGTGAACACTTACGGATTTTGTTTTTTTCGTCATGTTTTCGGTAAAAATAACTATTTATAAAAATAAAAATAAGAAGAAAAGAAAAGGACACAATTTCCTTTTCTTTAATATACCAGAATAGAAAACAATTTAGACGCTTGACTTTGTTGTTGATCTATCTTGACGTTTCGTCCATATCGTTTACCGTTGCTATGAGATATCAGACAAGAATATTGGAAAATAGAAGTTATACTGATCGATTTTTCAATCAAATATTAAATAATCATTTGAAAACAACATTTTAAAAAGAAAAATCTGCAAAATTGATTATTTATTTTTGAATAGATGTCGTTTATAGTCGCTGTTACTAACTAAAATTAAATTGAGATACTTTCAATTCTGAATAATAACATCTCTCTTACTCTTTCGAAATACGCTATAATTTTTTTTTGTACAGAAAGTTCGAAACATACGTATATAAAAACAATGCATTTTGTACACGAATTTTAACACCTAGAAACCATTTATTCTGTTTTTTGAGTACAGGTATGCACGTATAGTTCAAATTCAAATGCAACACCTTCAAAATACATTAGCATATTCATTGTTTACAAACGAAAACGTTCTTTTCAGGCACTCCTCATACCATTGAAAAATGTACATTATTTTGTCATGCCTGTTTTTTTTTATATACTTCTCAATTGAAGTTCAAGGATTCTAAAAAAAAAGAAATTCAAATGTCAGTAATATATGCAAATCATAGGTTATGTACTAACAATTGTAGAAAATAATTTCGCATTTTACAGAAATTTTTAAAAAAAGTTTAATCTTTCCTTCCATTTTGAGTATCTTTTTATGATGAAATAATTAAATTATGCTGAATCCATGAAAATGAATGTGAATTTTAATTAACGTTAAATTGTTGACTGATTTGAATGATTTGTATGGCTGCTGGCAGCAATCGAAAAATTTTGTTTATAGAACAATTCATGATTAGCCCACGCAAAACATATTTTTCAATCGATTTATTTTTTTTAATATGAACTAAAATGTTGATTTTGTTCTATTTCAATTCATAGCATAAATATGCATAAGTTTATTTTTTCTTTCAAATCCCTCAACTGTACACATCACGAACCAAATCTTAATGTTATGTGTTAAATAAACAGTCGTAAAGTACAATGACCCTGCACTTAGAAAAAAGTGCACACTTTTTCGTAGTTGAATTATTGAATAAAATGGTATATTTACTTTCACAATTAAAAAATAAACAATTGCCAAATTATTTGTATTATCTTCCCTTTCTGTGGAAACCTTTTCAAAAAAACAACACAATTGTTTATTATTCACAGTATTAGATCGATAAACTGTGTATGCACTGAAAACAAAAAGTTCATAAATGATTTGCACAATTCAACTATTTGTTTCACAAGAATATAAGTGCAGTTATTTTTGTTTTATCTACGTCAAACGTCAAGGAAAAACAGTAACTGGCATGCTTTTCTATTCGATTCAAGTACTGAAATGGGCTTTATTTTAGCTTATTTATTCAAACCCTTTTTTTTTGTACCGAAAAAGAGAGAAAACAGGAGAAATTTTGTTATTTTTTTCTGTTCATTTTAAATGAAATTAAATAGAATTGCAAAAAAAACAACGAGGGGAGAGAGAGAGAGAGATAGAAAAGAGAAAAAAGAGAAACAACAAACACACACGTATATATAATTGAGTTTCGTAGAATAAAACTTAGATTTCGCAAACAATTTCAATTCGCAATGATACACATGAAGAATATCATTGCATTGATTATTCTGCTGCAGGTTTTAGCAGAAACATCAAGTCAGTTCAAACTTAACCTTTTTCTAAACATTAATTAAAATCATTGATAGATGGTCAAACATGTTCATACATGTGGGATCCAATTTTCGAAACGAATACAAATAATCCTCCGACAATGTGTGCAGGTTTGTTAATTAAATACAGTTTTTCTAAGTTAAACTCTTTTCTATAGTTACTACAAGCGGCGGCTCCTATTGTGTATTTCCATTCAACTATGGAGGAGTAAGCTTTGCTATTCTCGACATATGTATACGAACTAATACCGAATAACTTGCATTCCAGGTTACTTACACAACATGTACCATTCAAGGTCCGAACAATGCTAACTATCGACCACAATGTGCTACATCAGTGAACTCGAATCAAACTGGTCTAACATGGGATTTCTGCGAAGGTGCCTAATTATTTCATTGAAAAATAGATATTTCTTAATGATTTTCCATGATTTAGTTCCAACTGATGCAATTATATTCTATTCAACTGTTCGTAAAGGTGGCTCATGGACACAAAATGGTGGTAGTACACAAGGTGGTACAATGATCTGGATCTATGGCAATCGTTTTTCACAAAACGGTTTCAATTCTGTACCATCGATTTCCAATACCAACACCGTTCAATTAGTTGATGGTTATACAGTTTATGATTGCGAGATGCATAACGATAAAACAACCAACACTCAATTGACATGCTATGCTCCAGCATTACCCGAAGGTGTCTATCAAATTCGTGTTTATGTCAACGGCTATCTTATTCCACTCTATCAATACTACGATAGTCAACGTGCTCGATTTTCATCAATGCCAAGTCAAACACCAACTATAACTAGTATTCAGCCACAAACGGGAACGCCACAAACATTGATTCAGTTATCTGGACAATTCCAAACAGCATGTTATTCAAGAGATGTTGATGGTTGTGCACAAGACAATAATCCATTGATTTCACGGTAATTAGTTTCTTTCAATCTTCTAAAATAGAGAGCTATGTGATATGTTCATTGTTAGTATCTACGTCGGTGGTCACCTCTGTAATGTCATCAATCAATTGACAGGAACAATGTATGTTTTTCAATATATACTTGCAAATAATTGATTGTCGATTTTGAAATTTTAGCTATGCAAATGTTTCCAGTACGAGTCTCAGTTGTAATTTTGAAGGCACTGAAGTTGGTATGTATTATTAATTGAGTTGAATCAATTTCTCAAAGATTCTATAATGAATTTTCTCTACGCAATATAGGCGTTTTCAATGTAACTATGTTGGTCACAAATGAATATGGTCGTTCATTGGCCAGTTCAAATTTATATCGAGTGTCGGGTGCGGAAAATCTTTACACATTTCAAAGCTATGCTGGTTTGTTTTCTTCAATACGTAAATTCTGCATCGTTTCTAATTTGTTTCGTTATTAGTCATTTCGAGTGTATCACCATCGAGTGGTAGTACTGCAGGTGGAACAACATTAACTATTACTGGTAATTATTTCAGTACAAGTACAACGTATCCATTGGTAGTCAACGTTGGTGGACAACCATGTACAGTACTTAGTTCAACGACAACATCAATCCAATGTCAAACACCAGTTCAACCATCATCAAGTCAAAATCAATATCAAGGTAGCCGTGGTTTACAAGTCTATCGAACAACAAGTGCTACTGCATTCGTAAGTTTATCAACAATTATCTATAGATTATCATCTACGTATATTTTATTAATTATTTAGGCAACCTTATCAGGCTCAAGTCCACCTTCACCAACTGGTACAGTTTCATTGACAGACGATGCGTCCTATGTTTCCACCAGTTCATCAGCTGAAACTGTTTGGCTTGTTGGCTTTTTTCATGCACCAAAAACAGCAACATACACATTTACATTAAACACCAATGGTGATGCTGCTCTCTTTTTAAGTACAAATGATGATCCAGCCAATAAAGCTTTAGTTGCTAGTTCAGTCAGCAATCAATCAACATCGATTAGTTTAACCAATCAAAACAAGTAATAATTTCTACGTTCTTGATATTGTGTTATAAAGCATTATTCTCTCTACTAGTTATTATTTATTGGCAATTGGTTCACGATCAAGTGGAAATCTTCGATTGAGTGTTGAAGCTCGAATGCATGAAACAACATTGACAGCATTAACATCAAGCTTAGTTCTCAATGAAATTCAACGTATTTCTGTCACAGCAACTGTTACGGATGAACAACAAGTAATTAACGAATTGATTTCAACATAGTTTTATTTACATTTTTTTATTCAATAGCAAATTGATCTTACAGCAAGTGTTGCAAATGCAACAGCAGAAGTTCAATTCTTACAAGTTGATAGTTCAACATTTCAAATCGGTTTTCGTGGTGTCTACACTGGTAAAATCTTTTCTATTTTTGAATAGTTCATCCTCGGTTTTTTTTCTATCATCATATCTTTAGCTATTCAAACTGGTCGACCAACAGCTGAAGCTCTTCGAACTGCATTAAATGATTTACCAACAATTTCACCATTAACAGTCTCAGTTTCTGCTTCAAGTACATCATACAATATCACATTTCCCGTTGAAATGGGTGATGTTCCTTTATTAACATGCATTTCATCATCAACAAATCAACCAAATGTTACTGAACTTATTCAAGGTGTTGCATCTGAAACGAAAACTGCATTTGAATTAGATGGACAACTCACTCAATACATTGATTTCACTACAAATGCAACAACACAAGCAACAGTCTATTCAGCTATCAATGATCTATTCAGTATTCGTTGTCCACCATCGATCAGCAATGCACAACTTACAACATCGATTGTCTATGTTGAAGAATTCGAAACAGGTTGTACATTTGACGAAACATCAATTCAAACAAATGCATTCTGTGGACAATGTTCATCAAATGACAATACTTTAGTTTCTTCGAATACACGAGCTGGTGATTATTTATGTTTTGCCTATCGTCTATTGAACAGTTATGTTGTTTCAATTGGCGTTAACGCTCAAGTAAATGGTGATACAACAACAACAATTTCGACATCAATTTCATTTTCTCCACAAGCCGATCGACTTTGGCATTATACATGTGTCAATGTTCGAGCCCAATTAGTTGCGCAATCATCTATTAGTTCATCTGCTTCGTCACTTATTATTACAAAAGCATGGCTAAATAATAATATTCGAAAAGGTATCTTTGTCGATTCAGTTACTCTTCGAATTTCGTTACCAGCCGGCTATGAGGATGTTACAACATATCCAGTTGATCAACCAGCAAGTCCATCATCTTGTACATTCCCATTTACTTACAATGGAAATAGTTATCAAGCTTGTACATTGGATAACAACAGTCTTCCAATCTGTGTCAATATGAATACTAATGTTACATATTCATGTCAAGTTTCATCAATCGAAGGTGTTCGAAGATTATATCCAAAACATCAATTAGTCTACAATACATTAGCAGTCGCTTATACAACCAGTCCACAACGAGTTACAGCTACTTTCCGATATAGTGACTGTGTTAATCCAGCATTAATTGTTCCATATCCATCCGCAGTAAATTTTTCCTATGAAAACTTATAATTTGTGTATGTACTTTTGTTTTCTAGACTGCAACTGTTTCACGATTATCAACAGCATCAAATGCTGCAGCTGGAACATACAGTCTCGTATTCAATGGTCAAACATATGCATCAATACCTGTTGATATTACAGCACAGGATCTAGCTAATCGTTTACAAATATCATCTGATTTTGGATATTTGAATGTTGTTCGTTCAGGTGATTGTACAGGTTATAAATATAATATTGAATGGATTGCCAATGGTGGTGATAAACCAAGTATTTCGATAACTAATGCTGGTGCAGTGACACCATCGGGCACAACAGTAACAGCCTCAGTTATTCAATCAGGTGGAGTTCTATTCAAACCATTATCGGGTGATTTAACACGTACATACAATACTAATCCTCAGGTAATATATTGAATTCATACGTAGAATAACTTAAATTTATCGAATTTTATTTTCAAAGGTCGAAGTCTTAGTCGGTGGTTATCCATCTCAATGTTCGGGTACAAATACATGCGACTTTCAATGGTTATCTGCTCAAACACCAACCGTATCATCAATTACACAATCTGGTACAACATTAACCATTACAGGCACTGGATTTAGTACAACACCTAGTTCAAATACAGTTATCATTGGAACATCAGGAAGTTGTACAGTTACATCAGCAACATCAACACAATTAGTATGTACTATTGCCGGTGCAACAGCTGGCACTTATGGTGTTCAAGTAAATGTTGCTGATAAAGGTTTAGCAACAGGTACTTCAAGTTTTACAGTTAACGTTGCACTTCAATTGACAGCAATTTCACCAACACAAGGTGGAGCCGGTGGTGGTTATCAAATCAATGTAACTGGATCAGGATTTTCACCATCTTCAACCGTTACTATTGACGGTAGTCTATGTACAGATCCAACTGTCACCGACTTCGCATTGATCACTTGTACTGTTCCATTCACAACTGCTTCAAGTAATACACAAGTATCTGTTGTTGTTACATCAGGATCTAGTAGTCAAACACTATCGAATGCATTTACATACGATGTGACCAATACACCTTCAATTACATCATCAAGTCCAAGTGTTATCACAATGGCAGGAGGCGTTCTAACACTTACAGGAACGAATTTTGGTACAAGTTCAGTCATTGTTTACATTGGTACAACAAAAGCAACCGTTCGAACAATTTCATCAACTCAAATTACTGCTACTCTACCATCATTAGCACCTGGTAAATATTCAGTTAAATTATCGACAGTCAATGGTTATGCTCGACCATCGATCAATATTGAATATAGATTTTATGTTCAAACTGTTTCACCACAAGTTGGTTCATTGTACGGTGGAAATGATGTTTATATTCAAGGAGAAGGTTTTGATAATACAACTCAAGTTGCATTTACCGATGGTACAAATCAAATTTCATGTACTGTTCAATCATATCAATCGAATCAAATTCAATGTCGAACAGCCGCAGCTGCACCTCAAGTCATTATCTCATCGAATGGTGTTGATCCAACATACGGTAGTGGTTTTGCATGGACACCACAATTTGCAACTGTACAACAAGGTGCAGTCGTTCAATGGCAATGGGGTTCATCAGCACTTCTAACAACATTATCTTACAAAGTTCAACAAGTATCGAATGGTTATACAACATCAACAGTAGCTAATGGCTTCGATTCTGGCAATGCAACATCATCAGGTATGAATAATTACTGTTCTTCTTTTTTTCTTCTAATGATTTTACTATTTTATTAATTATTTAGGAACATATTCGTATCAATTTCAAACTGTTGGAACATACTATTATTATACACCTGCTGTTGATTCAACTGGTTTAATAACTATGCGAGGTGTTATCAATGTTGTTGCAGCACAACCTCAAACACTAACGGTCAACGTAACCTCAGGATCATTTGTTGGTAATTAGCAATATTGTTGTTGTTGTTGTTCTTCATCTTGTATTCTTTGTCATATGTTTTATTTAGCACAATCATGCGCCTTTCCATTTACATTTAATTCACAATCGTACAGCGCATGTACAACTGATAACGATACTCAATTATGGTGTTCACCAACATCAACCTACAATGGACAACGTCTTTATTGCACACCCACAGGTAAACCATCCTACTAGTAGTTTTTCTTTCTTCTCTTCTATTGACAAACAATTATTTTTAGCAACTGTACCAACAACAACATCATGTGGTTCAAGCACATTACTCAATCCATCATCGTGCAGTCAAACTACACCATCAAATGTTTTACAATATCTATTTACACCCTGTACAATCGGTAGTGTAACATCAATTTCACCAGTTCAAGGTCCATCAGGAACATCGATTACAATCACTGGAACAGGTTTTAGTACAACATCATGTGAAAATATTGTTCTCATTGGATCATCATATCAATGTCCAATTACAAGTGCATCGAGTACACAACTTGTTTGTCAAATTGCTGCCAATTCTCAATTGAATGCAAAATCGATTCAAAGTTTCAATGTTGCTCGAGATCGTCAAGGTTTCTTGAGTAACAATGGTCTCATTCAATTCCAATTTCAAGCACAAATCAGCAGTATTTCACCTACACAAGGTAAACATTTGAATATTATCCATCGATGCAAAATTCTTATTCTTATTTAGGTTCAATCATTGGTGGTACAATCGTAACAATTAGTGGTGATGGTTTTGTACCTGAAGATACACGTGTTGTTGTTGGTAGTATTGAATATACATCCGTAGCAACAATTACATATTCACAAATTCAATTTGCAACAGATGCTCCACCATCGAGCTATATCGATCAATCGATCCCAATTACAATTCTTGTCGGTAGTAATCAAGCTGTCTGCTCATCTGGATCATGTATATTCAAATGGGCACGAAGTGTCACACCGTATTTAACAGCAGTTACACCATCATCAATCACCGGTCCACAAACGTTAACATTAACTGGTCGAAATTTTGCTGCTACAGGTTCAATATCTGCATCAGATGTCAACGTTAATATCAATGGTGTAGCATGCAATGTTACATCGGCTACAAATTCAAGCATCGTTTGTGACGTTGGAAGTATTGTAGCTGGAAATTACTCTGTCGCTGTATCAATCGATGGTAAGAGTGATCGATTTGTTTTCAATTAGAAATAATTTGTATCAAAAAAAAAATCAATTCTATTTTCTAGGTGTTGGAACAGTTGGAACATCACCATCCTTACAATCTGTTGCCAGTGTATCAAGCGTTTCACCAACATCTGGCAGTATTTACGGTGGTATAACTTTAGCAGTGAATGGAAATGGATTTGCTACTTCAACAAGTAACATTCAAGTTTATGTTGGTTCAAATGCATGTCCAATTATTCAAACAACACCTGGACAAGTCACTTGTACAGTTCCAGCTCAAGGATCAAGTGCATCATCATCAACAGTTCGTGTTGTTTCCAATGGTGTAACATTTCCAGGTTCATTAACATTTACATACAGTTCATCGTTAACACCATCAGTCACATCGATTAGTCCAACATCAGGAACAACTGGTCAACTCATAACTATTACAGGATCGAATTTCGTTTCTGGTCAAACAAGTGTCACAGTTGGCGGTGTAACATGTTCAGTTGGTTCAGTTTCGACTACGTCAATTACATGTACAGTCGGTTCAAGTCCAGCTGGAAATCAACCAGTAGTTGTATCTGTTTCGTCGAATGGTATTTCAAACAGCAATATTGTCTTTCAATATGCATTACAAATCGCAAATGCAACACCATTACGTGGTAGTTTCGGTGGTGGACAAAGTGTTACAATCAATGGCAATGGATTCAATAGTTCAGGTGCCAGTGTAACAATCTGTGGAACAGCGTGTCAATCAGTTAATATCATTTCGAATACACAATTAGTTTGCATAACACCATCAGCAACAGTTTCATCGTCTGATCGATCATGTAGTTTAACAGTTAGTGTTGGAAGTTTATCACAAAGTGTAACTTATGTTTATGGAAACAATGTCACAGCAACAGTCTCATCAGTTAGTCCAACACGTGGTGGAACTGGCGGTGGTACATTATTGACAATTACAGGAACAAATTTCCCGTAAGTGTTCTGTCTTTTTTTTTTAATATTTTGCATATCGATTGATTTCATTTTGAATAGATCATCATTGAGTGATGTTACAGTTAGTATTGCTGGAGTTGATTGCCCAGTTCAATTAGCTTCACCAACAACAATCACTTGTAGAACAGGTAGTTATTCTCAAACAACAGTTCAAGCAACAGTCATTGTCAATGTTGTCGCCGGTGGCAATGCTCTTGGATCAGCTCAATATCAATACATCGATCTTTGGTCAAGTCCATGGACATGGGGAGGTGATTCACCACCTGAAGAAGGAACAATCGTTTCGATTGATAGTGGAAAAACAGTTTACTTCGATACAACCACACCTATTATCAAAGCTATCATCATCGATAATGCCTCACTCATATTTGACGATAATCAAGATGTTGCTTTGAATGTTGAATACATTCTAGTTGTCAATGGTGGTCGATTACAAATCGGTACAGAAACAAATCCATTCCAACACAAAGCAGTTATTACAATGTACGGTCATTTAAGATCAATTGAATTACCAATTTGTAAGTTAGTCGAGAATTTCTATTATTTGTAACTTTGTTTTTATGTTTATTTAGTTGGAGCGAAAGTATTGGCATTACGTGATGGTACAGTTGATATGCATGGTGCCAATGTTGTTCGTACATGGACACGTTTAGCTGCAACAGCAAATGCTGGAGCAAGTCAAATCACACTTCTTCAATCTGTTGATTGGCCAATTGGAAGTCAAATTATTATTGCAACAACAGGAAATTATCTAAGTCAAGGTCAATCAGAAGTTCGAACCATCACCGGTTTATCGAATAATAATCTAACATTAACATTGGATTCATCATTAACCTATCAACATTTGGGTGTTACACGAACTGTTGGTTCAACATCAGTCGAACTTCGTGCTGAAGTTGGTCTTCTATCACATAATATTGTCTTTCAAGGCTCGACCACTGCAACATGGAATCAAACTATCGAAGCTTGTCCAGAAGGTTTTAATCCAGGTAAGAGATTTATCTCTAAAATCTATGCATAGACAATAGAACTATTTTGAATAGGTGAATTTGCTGTTCAAACATGTTTTCTTGGTCGATATGGTCAAGAAATTGGTTCCGATCAATTCGGTGCAACAATTATGGCAAGTGCAAGTGCTGATAGTTCCGATGGTGTTCAACGAGCTGTTCTTCGTTTATCGAACATTGAAGTAAACGATTGTTTCTTATTGTATTGTGAATATTACATTCTATGAACGTATTTTAGGTATTTAATGGTGGTCAAGCTTTTCGTCTTGGTCGATATCCAGTTCATTTTCACATGAACGGAAATATGAGTTTGTCATACATCAAATCATCTTCGATTCATCAAACATTCAATCGTGCTGTCAACATTCATGCAAGCAATTATGTCACTGTTGAAAATATTGTCATCTACAATATCATGTAAAGATCTAAGAGAAAGCCGATTTTTGTGAATGTAAACTAACTTTTTTTTTGTTGATATTTAGGGGTGGTGCTATCTTTTTGGAAGATGGTGTTGAAGTCAACAATGTATTACGTGGCAATTTGGCTGTTTTTGTTCGTACAAGTTCTAGTTTATTGAATGAAGATGTGACACCAGCTGCTTTCTGGGTAACAAATCCGTACAATACTGTCGAAAACAATGCTGTTGCTGGTGGTACTCATTTCGGTTATTGGTATCGAATGCTTGAAACACCAGATGGTCCATCGTTTGCCATGTTTTCAAATTACTGTCCATTCCGACGACCATTCGGTCGATTTGTGAACAACAGTGTTCACAGTGTTGGTCGTTTCGGTGTTTGGGTATTTCCTGAATATGCTCCAACAGTATCAGGCAGTTGTTCAGGTTATGCGCCAACTCAAGCTGTTTTTGACGGATTAGTAGCATGGGGAAATAATCGTGGCATTGAATTAGTTATGTCACGAACAGTTCAAATCAAAAATACTGTCGTTTATGATAATGCTGATACCGGTATTCGATATGTAACAGCTATTAATCATCAAGATTACAATGTTGCAAGTCTTCGTTCAACATTCTACGACGCCAACACAGGTTCATCGATCTTGAATTCGGTTATTATTGGTGATACAGGAGTATCAGGTACACCAATTGTACCAGGTGAAGGTGGTCTTGTCGGTAAGTCAAAAAGATAACAAAATAGAAGAATCATTTTGTAAAATAATAAATTATGATGGTATTTAGTTATGTGGGATCGAGGTCTTCGTGTACGAAATGTTTCATTCTTTAATTTCCCAAGTGCAAATACACAAGCTATCTATGGACCAATTATTACCGGTCGTTGTGTAATTTATTGCGGAGGTAAAATATTTTCGATATGATTTCCATTGAAAATGCTTATCGTCTAGGTTGGTTAACTAAATTCTCACAATTGTCATTTACGAATGTCGCGAATCGTGGTAATTTCCGTTGGAGTTATGATGGTTTATATCAAGATGAAGATGGTACATTGGGCAATACAGCAAATAGTGTCATTCTTTCACCAGATAATCTTTGGAATTCATCAAGTTTATGCACACGAACACCGAACTTTCTCAATGCTATCACATGTCCAGTATCATTAGGCACATGGATTCGATTTGCTTTTAATAAAGCTAATCTTGGACAAAATGGTGAAGTTCTAAATGTTTACGATTCATCAAATCATCACACCGTTGTTCTCAATCTTCAAAAACGTTTAACACATCCTCATGGCTACATGATGAATTTATTAGCAAAACAAACATATCTATTCCAATTCCAAAATGCGAATGTACGTTGAAATAATTCTATCGAAAAGTTTATTTACATATATCTATATCTATTTGAATCCGTTCTAGAGTTCAGTCAATCTATCATACACTGGTGCTGCATACAGTTTAGCACCAGGTGATTATTTAATCATTATTCATCAAGTTTCTTATATGCCCGATCGTGTCTATACAATTTCAAGCACACAATTAACTGATCAATCACCTTCACCACTCACAGCAGCAAGTAACAATGGTGCTTGGTACTATAACAATGCAACCTTTGAATTCACTTACATCGGTATAGATTACATTTTGTTCATAATCATTTTTTTTTAAATATATTTTTATTCAGTTAAAAATCCATCAACAAGTACGACTACAGTCGATGTACCGATCTTTTTGAATGTCATCAAATGTCGATATGTAAATTGTGAAATACCAGCACAACCCGGTCTCGAACTACCAGCAGTTGCTCGACCATCAGATGCTCTCTACTGGTCAAACGATTCAGATTGGTCATTTGCAACAGAAGGTTATGGTGGATCAAGTAAGTCATTCATATAATAATTAAACAAACTGTCTTATTATTCATTATCGTATACGAATAGATGGTGTAAAACCTGTTGATAATACAAACATCTTGATTCCACGTGGCATTTGGCTCGTTATCGATTATCCATTGCCTATCATTCGTTCGTTAGTAGTTGAAGGTGTACTCGAATTTGAACAAGTATGAATTTCTATTGAATGCGTTCAAAATTGATTGATCTCAAATTTCATTCTAGGGTATGAACAACACAATGAATGTCGAAAGTTTAGTTATCAATGGTGGTCAATTGATTCTTGGTAAGAAATTCATCATCGATTGAAAATCTTCATATTCCATGGACGATTTTATTTTTTGTTTAGGCTGGCCAAATAATCCACAAACAGGAAATGTCGATATTGTCATAACTGGTTCATCATCTGCCAATGTTCTATTACCGAATGACGGCGGTTCATTAGGTCAACGAGTTATTGGTGTATTAGGTGGTCTTGATTTACATGGTATTCCTCGAAATGTTTCATGGACACGTTTAGCAGCAACAGCATCGGCTGGTCAAAGATCAATTACATTGGTTGAACCAGTTGATTGGCATGCTGGTGATGAAATTCTTTTGACAACAACCGATACACGAATTGATCATATCGATCGAGTGACAGTTGTAAACGTGACTGGAAATGGTCAAGTCGTAACATTAAACCGAGCATTGACATATTCACATATTGTTATTCATAATGTTTTTCCCAATGGTGAAATCTATCACGTTGCTGGTGCTGTTGGTCTATTAACAAGAAATGTTCGAGTTATTAATCGAAGTCCTGCATCAGAAAAAATTGGTTTTCGAATTTATGTCTCGGATTATTCAACGAACATCTGGGATCCGATTTATAGTGAATATTTTTCAACATATTACAAAGGTTATGCTCGATTATCTGATACACAATTTATTGGCTTTGGTCAATTCATTGATGCACCACTTGAAGACAAACGTGAAGCTATTCATTTGTATAATCTTGGCGACTGGAATATTTCTCGACCAACATACATCGATTCATGTTCATTCGATACCGGTTACTACTCGGCGTAAGATTCGTATTTGACATCAAATTCTCGTTTAATGTTTTCTGTTTGGTTTTAGTATTGGCATTTGGAATACAAATGGCGTACCTGTCACAAACAATTTTGTCTACAAAACATTCGAATCAGCTATTGTGACAAACGGAAAGAATAATATCATTCAAAAGAATCTTGTTTCAAGTATCTATTGGTCAGGTGAAGCACAACCGGAATATGCTGAATTCAACATCAATTGGGATGGTGCTATCATGTCTCGAGATGCCGAAAGTGTTGTCATGAAAGTAAGAACGAATTCATTACAATGTAGTTTAAATAAAATAAAATCTTCTACGATATTTGCAGGACAATTTGGTCAGTGGTGCTCAACGTCTTGCCTATCGAATTCAAGGAAATGCATGTCCAACAACAGCTTTACCATATGGTATTGACAACGACTATGATAATAATGAAGCACATTCATCTATGGCTGGTGCTGTCATGTGGCCTCAAGATCCTGGTTTTCAATATGATACAAGTAATGCTTGGCAAGACTATAGAAATTCAATATTGATTGAAATTATTTTGTTTTAGGCTGTGTTCTCATCAAAGGATTCAAGTAAGTTTGATTAGAGAATATTTTTGTCATGATTTCTATTATTGATTTTTATATTGAATAGAACATACAAGACATGGTACTATGGTTTATACATCAATACTGGACATAACATTATTATCGATTCATGTCAATTGGCTGATAGTTATGTCGGTATTTTTTCATTTGTCAAAGCAATTTCACGTAATTGAAAATTTAAAGAAAAAATAAAAACTCTAAATAATTTAAATATTTTTTTAGCATTAACTCATCGAGTTGGTAATAATTCGATTATTCTACGAAATTCATTGGTCATCGGTGATATTACACAAAATTGTGCTGATACTATTGATACTACTACACTTAGTGAAATTTATGGAAAAAAGATTGTACCACTTATCGCTGGATCATCATCTTCAGATTTAAGAGGTCGTGTCGGTATATCTTTTCCTTACTTCTCTGGAGATAATATGATTCCACAACACCCATGGACAAGTATTGGTTCTTATCCAGCTAGTAAGTCAACTTCAAAAAGAAAAAAGAAACGAACATGTATTTTATTGAAATCAAAATTAATAATTTGTAGTTGATGGTTTGATGACAATAACAAACTTGACGTTCGCGTATTACAATACTATCTGTTCACGTACAGATACAGCTATTCGTGTATCACAAAATAATGATGATGGACAACATCCAATTTCATCGAGTGCATCGTATTTCTACAATTCGTCAGCATCAAACTTAATCTACAACGGACGACCGAATCTAGGTGTTGTTAATCCAAGTGATTGTGTTGGTAAGAAAACACGTTCATCACGTTTACAACGATGAAATTCATTCATTCATTTGTATTTAGATATGGATTGTGATGGTTTGAAAAAAGCTCTCTTTATCGATACCGATGGTACACTCTTTGGTTCACCATCAAGCGTGTTTTCACAAGCTGAATACGATTGGGGCGATCAATCTCATGGTGTTGGTGATTATCGTATTCCAACGGTTGCTTTAGCCGATTCAAATGGTCTTCAAATCAATATCAGTGGACCTTATCCAGCCCGTGGTATTAGTCGTGCAGCAGGTTGTTCATATCAATCATCGTATCAAATGTACGTTTGTCCAAGCATAACCAACTATCGAATGTTAATTATCGAAAGCATGGATTCAGACACAGAAACACGACGTCTCTCACCTGTTGCTGTTTTCTCTGATAATGGATACATTGATTTAATCAATGGTCCACAAGATCATGGTTGGTGTAACGGTTATACATGTCAAAAACGTATATCTACATTCATGGCATTAGTTCAAAGTGGACATCAATATAATATTTATCTCACAAGTACAACACCTAATCATATGCGTTTCCGACTTCTCAATTCTGATGCAACTATACGTACATCATTGGCACTTTATTATGATTCATTACAACAAGTCGATGTCTATGCCAATGATGTTTATGTTGCTCCAACAAATGTCGATAGTAACTACGCGTTTTTGATGTTACTTGATCAACCAAACGGTGTTACACTTGGATCAGCACCTGGTACAAATTTCTTCAATCGGTAAGAAGATAAATAATACAAACACAAATCATTATATACGAATCATGATCTGTATTTTCTGTTTAGAACAACTCAATTAGAATATTTCCTAATTGATGGTGTTACAGTTATCGATTTACAAATCTCTGAATTAATTGTTTTAACATTCGGTTTACCACCAACAACACCATCAGCATTCTATTCAAGTAATGTTGCAGCAAATCTAGCTGCTTTACTCGGTGTTACAGACGATAAAATCCGACGTGTCAATGTGATTACAGCAACTAGTGATACGTAAGAATTTTCTATTTTCAAATGAAACAAAATCCTATTCGATATTTTCCTCATAAATAGTCGTGTTCGTCGTCAAACATCGACAATCTATCTTCGTGTTGAGATTCGTTCAGATCCACCAACTAGCTTATCAGCTGGCAATAGTGCTGCATCAACAGCTATTCGTAATACGAATGCAGACATTATCAATAGTTATCAATCAGGTGAATTACAAGCAGCATGGGCAGCAAGTGCAGCTACTGGTTTCACAATACCATCGAGTTTAAGTGTTCAAGAACCAGGAAATCAAACAACAGTGGAATTGAGTGTCATTGATCGATTAGCATTAGTAACACCTCCATCATCATGTCGACAACAAAGTGCATGCGATGTTCAACCAGTTTTAGTTGCTTATGATTCATCAGGAAACGTAATTAATAAATTGGGTTCAAATGATCAACCATGGCAAATAACAGCTACAGTTATCTCACCAGCAGGTGTTGGTGTTGTCGGAGGTATTGCTAATTATAGTAACGGACAATCACAATATTCAGCATTTGGTGTAACATCGACTGGCACAGTTCAAGTTCAATTCAGTTTAGTTTCACCTTCTGGTGTTGCAGCGTAAGTTAAGATTATTATTATTGATGATAGATAATCGTTTGTTTTTGATTTCATTTAGGACATTCGTTCAAAGTGTTAGTCTAATTACTTCATCACCATCATTGACCGTTTCCGATGCAGTTCTTTCAGCTTTACAATATGGAATCGTTGATGTCGTTTCTGTCAATCAAACATTTAATTTATCAGCAATTATTGTTGATAAAATTTCAAGTATTCAAATTGGTAATATTCAATGGGGTAGTTTTACTTGGACAGCAGCTGCTACACTCTATACTGATATTCAATATCAATCGAACGGTTCATTAGTTGCAGGAAATACATCAGCTGTTATTGTCGATACAACTGGAGGTACAATTTCAGTTGTTAACTTAGCTATCAATCAAACAGGAATGTACGTTATTAAATTATTACTAACATCATCGAATAATGTTTATTCAATACCATTGACATCATATGCTATTCTTGTAAAGAAATCAACAGGTAAGAAAATATTTTTACTAACTTTCGAAAAGAAGATTTAATTATTGTTCAGTTACACTGGAAACGTTTACTGGTTTTCCACCTGCAAATATTACATACGATACAGATTATTATGCACTTAAAGCAAGTGGTCGATTAGAAATCCTTCGATGTGCTCTTTATAATTATCTCGTATTTACTCTTAACATGCCGATAACCAGTAACATTGTGTTGACAGCAGGAAGTACTGTTGCAAGCTTTGTTACATCAGGCAGTACATCAGGTGCAGCTCAAAATCTACAAGCAGCTGTCTCGAACATCACAACTCAACCAACTGCTGTAAGTGGTCTTACAGCTCGTTCGGTCAATATCAATGGTCGAACATACTATGCATCATCGGATTCATCGTCTTATCAACAAGCAAACAATATTCCATTAATTGTTGGACTTGTTGTCGGTCTTATCGGTGGTACGCTTTTGATTGCCGGTTCAGTCTATGGTTATAAGAAATATCAAACGAAAAAACGAGGCCAACGTTTAGTTAATGATATGGATGTTGAAAGTTCATCCGCCGTTTCACCTGTACAAGAAGTTCAAAGTACTGTCACTTCGTCAGTACCATTTAATAGTCGTCCGAAAATAACACGACGTACATCAATTACTTCGCCAAACAATCGACTTCATACACCATTAGAACATCATACACAAGAACGTGTTCCATCAGCTGCTATGAGTGTTACAATGCTTGATTGTGTAACACCACATAATCACCCGGCACCAAGAAAAGCAATGCCACCAATTGAACTCATCAAATTCGATTAAACATGAAACACTTTTTCCCTCTCTCTCGCTCTCATCGTAGTGAACATTTGCATACACAAGAAAACCATATAGTTTTTCACTCATTCTTAGTTTCTCTCTAGTTCTCACTTATATTTTAAACTTTCCAATAAAATTCTCCTTTAATTCTTCAATAAAAGTATAAACATTCAGATTCACGTCTTTTTTTTTGTTGTTGAAAGAATGGTAAAGTTTCACAAAAAATCCAACGGAGAAATATTATCTAAACAATGAAAAATAATGAATAATAAATACAATCAAGTCTCTCGATAAGTTTACCATTATTTGGAGAACCAGATCGATCTGAGTTAAAATTATTAATATCTTGTGATCGATTCATTGACCGTGATGTAATTACACGTTGTTGCCAAGTTTTATTCATATAAGGAGATGCAACTGACGACGACGATGAATCACTTGTATCAGATATGCTCGTAGCCGATTGAAATGACAATGGACTTTGATTACTATTATTTCTAAGATCTTGTCTTTCAAGATTAGTTTTTGACTGCGTGTTCGAACTGTCAGTATGATCGAATGTCGATGTTGTGATTGAATCGTCTGTGTGCAGAAAATCTTTAGAATTTATAACTGATTGTGATCTTTTGTCTGGAGATATTGCTGAATTCTTTGTTTGCATTTTACTGTCTTGATCTAAACCTGACTCAGACACTAATTATAAAATAATGAAGATTTCCTAAAAATAACAGAATACTTTTTGACATGAAATGTTTTGAACTGATTCTGCTTGAATTTGAAGTAATTGCACTCATATCAGAAATTTTTGTTGCACTGGATTGTTGTTTCTCTTCTTCGTCTGAGTTCTGTTTTTCAATACCATAGCCTAATTTTCGACGAAGTTCTTTATTTTTAATTCCATAAACTAATCCAAGTATTTCATCGTTTGAATTTACACGTTTCATCTGTTCTAAATGAGACCAAGGTATACAAACATTCGGTTCCGTGCATGGAGAATAGCATCTGAATAGATTTCGACAACATTGAATAATTCTTTCTAATCGATTGAATAATTGTGCTGATATCATTCGATCGAACTGTTGTTCATTGTGAAAATATCGAACAAACATAAATAATTCTTGAACAATCGAAGAAATCGACGAATAATTACTCAAATATTGATACTCGATTTCTCGAGATAATTTCAATCGAATTTGATGAATTTTTTCGGCCATAAAAGCTAATCTTTCTAATTGACATTCGGTATAGAATTTATGACATTCAACAATCGACGAAAGAAAAAATAGAAATTCTCCAAGAAAATCAATTAAAATTTTAAGAACATTTTCTCGTCGGAAATTGCATGCGTTTTGTAATTTACAATCTCTTTTCATATCATCAATTAAACTTTCAATGTACACGAACAAAATTCGAAAACAAAAATAAATCTAAACTTGAAACTATGGTTATTTGCACCAAACTCAATCTACTAGAAAAAAAAATATCAGGAAGTACGTTTCGTTTTCTTGAGTCAGCAAAATGCCATCTTATCCTCATTAGTTACTCAATAGAGACAAGACAAAACTAATGATATGTTTAAATATCGTATGCATGAGAGATTCTGTCTTAAGGATAATCATGGATAAAGAAGAAATTATATTTTTTAGGTTTTTGTATTAATACCAAATGAATAGCATAGCCATTGTATAATTGAAAGAATAGGGTTAAATATAAGAACCATTAAGATATGAAGAATATTATTCAATATTAAAGATACTTTTGTTCTAAAAATAAGTACAATTGACTTTTAATATCTTCTTTTTCTCGTGTAAATAACTTTGACACTTCAATATTGAAGTTGAAAATGTGGAGACAAATTATTATTATTCAGTCAGCTTAATGAACTTTTTCTTGCCATTGAAAAAAACAATCGTATGTGTGCGTGTGTGTGCTAATGTTGCATAATTGTTTGACAAACGAAGTTATTTTGTGAAAAAAAAATTAATTTCATTCTTCGAACATTTTGACAAATTTCGAAAACATTTATTTCAACAAGTTTTCTATTTTTAATCATATATATTGCATTTTATGCTATTATTTGATCACACTTTAACAACTGTCGTGAAACAATTAATATTTTCTATATATATATTCTCGTAATTAAACAAGAGAGTGGTTAATAAGTTTGAGCCTAAAAGACGCATTAAAACGAAGCTTTTACGACAAAAAGTAATCACAGTTAGAACCGGATATGATACTCCATTTTTTTTTCGAGTTGTTTTTAGCAACACTTTCCGTTCTTTCTTTTGTTAAATTTAATCTCTATGAACAATGCAAAAGTATATCTATTGTTCTTGTTTAGTTCAATAATAATCATAGTCACGCAAAGTCGAGAAAGAAAAACGACAATTTAGATCAATTATGTTCATTCTTTCATAAATATCATTTACGTCAAAGCAAAATAAAAATATCTACTACCGAAGATTGATATATTTTCCTCTTGAGAAACGACGAGACAGTCCATCAAATCTCAGCATGTGTAAACCGTTCAGCGAAAATAATTGCGTTAAGTGCGATCTTTGTATAATGACGCACGACATCATTGTCTCGTTATGTGCACTAGTTTGACATGAACAGAAACGAACGCATGCATCGTCTCGCTTAAGTACTAGACAGCGAAAGAGTTGGTTGAAAAAGAAAAAGAAATACGTCTGTCGGGGAATTTCTTTCTAATTCAGTTTATAATTTAAATGCGTGTCAGCTGAATCTTTTCCAAGAAAACTTTCATTATGATCAAAAGACGTTGAATGAAATTTTCTTTTCTTTCTTTATATTTATATATTTTTTCGTTATTTATTAAAAAAAAAGAAGGAAGAAAAAGAAAAGACAAGAAAAGAAATGATAGGAGCCGTTGATTAGCCCAGACAAAACGTAAAAATATATCAGGAAGAAAAAGAGAACGAGAGAAAAATCAGAAAGAAACTATTTCTAATTTTTTTTTTCGACATTTCTTATTTCGTAGAGATTTATCTCAGATCTTTAATTCAATTAATAACCATCTACATTTATAACAAAAAGAAACGACTCCATTTGTATTTGGACTAATTTTGGATCGGCAGAAAATGGCAGGTAAGATTTCAAAAAAAGAATAATATTCGGATATTAATAAGATCAGGGAATAGTGAACGAGAAATGTAAAACTCTACGATATGTTAATCAAGAGTCCGAATCGAGTGGGAAGGATTAAGTGAGATTTTATTGTTATTATAAATCCCAAATGAATATAACTTGAAGACAAAGAGTAAGAAACATGGAAATTTAATGTTTTCAATTTTCTAATTTTAAAATTTGTCTTCCGAGAAAAAAAATTCAATTAAAATAAATTCCTAACTGACAAAAAAAACCAAAGTAACATATGAAAATGCTCAAAAGAACGGGTAGACAGGTTGTGATTAGGAAATGATATAGTGACGTATTCACATACGTAATTACACATTATTTAAGATTAAAGTGAGAAACGAGATAAGTACAGAGTTTCATGTGAAAATCTCGAATTATTTTAGTATTTGAATGAGAAAAATTGGGGTATGTTCTACTGAGAATAGCATTAACAAGACGAATATAAGATGAATTCTTGAATGACTCGGTCAAAGAAAGTGCGCCATTCAATTTTAGTCACGAGACAAGAAACCGACTGAACGGCTCGATTCGACTTATTTTATTTTTTGTTCTCTAGGCTTACAAAAAATTCTCGATTATTTTCTATGGGGTTTGTGAATTGGACAACACTATTAATCATGTATATGGAAACAAATACGTCAACTAATTATACAACTAACTGTACATATAATGTTTCATATTTCCTTCAATATGTCGGCACATTCGTGGTTGTCTGCGGTTTAATCGGCAACTTTCTTTCAATTCTTGTTTTTAGTCGTAAAGCTCTTCGAACACGTTCATGTTCAGTCTATTTTCTTGCGTTAAGCATGAGCGATGTTCATGTTTTGATTGGTTATACAATAGAAAATCTTCTTTATCATGGTTATGGAATTCAATTACTATCGAATTCATTTATGTGTAAATCAACTATATTTTTGATTTATGCATCGACTGATATATCGAATTATCTTCTATCATTAGCAGCTATTGATCGATGTGTTTTAATTTCGAATTCACCTTATCATTTTCGATTTTGTCGACAATCGACAGCGAAATTTCTCATTGGATTTGTTGTTATTCTATTTAGTTTAATCAATAGTCATTTTTTGTACGGTTTTCGTATTGATCAAACCGGTTCATGTTTACCCTCAACGAATCTCTACATTGCCTTTTATATTCATCATTATGATTCGTATATAGATATAATTAAAACTGTTCTCATACCATTTACAATTATCTTTTTTTGTAATACATTTATCATAATTAAATATACACGTCAACGAAACTCATTTAATATGAACTCAAAAAATGGATTGACTCGACGTAAAAGTCGTCGACGAAAAGAAAAAGATCGTCAATTAACATGGTTTCTATTATCGACATCGATTCTATTCATTCTTCTATCATTACCATCAGAGATCAATGATTTTATTCGTACACGTTTAAGTAACACATTTCAAATCAATTATACATGCGAACTATGGGCGTTGACAACGTTACTTATTCTTATTCAACAAACAAATCATGCATCACATTTCTATGTCTATACATTAACAGGACCAATATTTCGAAAAGAATTTCAAAAATTAATATGTTTCTGGTCGGAATCGATGCAAAAGAAAGATTCATTACAAAATTCGAGACGACCATCGTGTATCAATAATTTTACTCAACATTATGACATTGATGATCGACGATTTAGTATAGCTATACCAACAAAAATCGGTGTCAATCCTCGTACGAGTTTTAAACTTGATGTCTAAATTCCTGTTTTAGTTTTTTTTTACTTGTTGTTTTCATCTATTCTTTACTCATCGAATTATTCAAATCTTGCTCATAAATAAATATATACATCAATCAAACAGAACAATCTGCCGATTAATATAAGAAAATAATGAATAAAACATAGAATACATGCCTCCAGCATCTGTCATTGTTCTCCTACGTCTGCATTGGTGCGTAGGAGAATAAAATGCTTTTATATTTTCTTTTTAAAGTGAAATATTTTTTTTCTTTTCATTATCACCGATGATAATTTATAGAAAACTAAAAAAATTGTAGGGCATGATTTTCTTGTTAGTAAAGAGAAAAGAAAAGGAAAACGTACATATTCAATCGGAATTGTCATAAAATATCATCGATCGAACTTAAGTTAGACTTATACGTATTACAGCAGTATTTGCCAGTACGATATTATAATAATAAGCAACACAATTTAACCTTGATTGCAAATAATCATGTCTTAGTCATAGCAGCTCATCAACAAGGAAAAAA